>RRZT011292482.1_pt1 | contig 10863 bp, 10 predicted proteins | sample 2165551 | NCBI WGS metagenome assembly RRZT01 (sample SAMN10456910, study PRJNA506462) | wastewater metagenome | biome: wastewater; feature: sludge; material: wastewater sludge; isolation source: wastewater sludge with Escherichia coli K12::gfp cells carrying plasmid... | place: USA: Moscow, Idaho...
GGTAACGCCAAAATCGTTACGTTTGCGTAAAATCTATTTGAATGAAAACGATAGAAAACGTTTCAAAATAGCATAATTTTTAAATCCCGATGAAAGTCGGGATTTTTTAGCATAAATCAGAATGGAAATTAAATTAAAATATGGAATTGACAATTTGCTTTTCGGAATGAAAGAGCAAGATGTTACTAAAATTTTGGGTAAACCCGATACACAATATAAAGACGAAGAAGAAAACGTTGTTTTTATGTATAACGCCAGAAAACTTCGTTTGATTTTTTACAAAGAAGAAGCATTTAGATTAGGGTATATGACGACATCTAATCCAATAGTGAAGTTATTCAATACGACTTTAATCGGAAAGAATTGGAGCGATGTTTTTCCTGTTTTAGAGAAGAACAAAGTAAAATCATTTGAAACCGATACAGTAGAAGGTATGATGAGTTACTTTAACGAAGAAAATTGGTTGTTTATTCATGTTGATTATAACGAAATTGTAAAAATTGAAGTCGGTGCCGTTTTTAGTGATAAAGATGAATTTGACTGGAGATTCTAATTTAAATAAGTATAAAAAAAAGCCGCTAATTAAATTAGCGGCTTTTTTTATTATTGATTTATCTTGATTAATTCAACTTCGAAAATTAAATCGGCATTTGGTGGAATGACACCGCCAGCACCTCTTTCGCCATAAGCTAAATTAGATGGGATGTAAAATTTGTATTTAGATCCTTCATTCATTAATTGAAGACCTTCTGTCCAGCCTTTAATTACTTGGTTTAAACCAAAATCGATAGTTTCACCTCTTTGTACACTGCTGTCAAATACTTTTCCGTCTAAGAACATTCCAGTGTAATGTACTTTAACATTACTGGTTGCTACTGGTTTGTTTCCAGTTCCTTCTTGTAATACAATATATTTTAAACCACTTGGAGTTGATGCTGCAGTTGCAAATTCTTTTAAAGCTTTTTCTTTAGCTTCTTTTTGTTTTTCAGCAGCTAATTTATCAGCAGCTTCTTTATTTATAAAATAATTTGCAAATACTTTTTCAGCATTGAATTTTTTTGCTTCTTTTCCAGATCTAATAATTTTTACAGATGTAATAACATCATCTTTAACTATTTTATCAACAACTTCTTGTCCGCTTAGCACATGTCCAAAAACGGTATGTTTTCCGTCTAAGTGTGGAGTTGCTTTGTGCGTAATGAAGAACTGACTTCCATTAGTTGCAGGTCCAGCATTAGCCATTGATAAAATTCCTTTTCCTGAATGTTTTAAATCAGCAACAATTTCATCATCAAATTTATAACCTGGTCCACTAGCTCCAGTTCCATCAGGGCAACCACCTTGAATCATGAAATCAGCAATTACTCGGTGAAATTTCAATCCGTCATAAAATGGTTTTCCTTTGAATTTAGCATTTGCTTTTGGATTTTTTCCTTCTGCTAAAGAAATGAAATTAGCAACCGTAATAGGTGTTTTTTTGTATTCTAATTCAACCACAATTTTACCTTTTGATGTGTTGAATTCAGCAAAAATACCATCTTGCTTTTTGTTTTGTGCTACAGCGAAAGTTATACAACTTAACGCTAGAACTGCTATTTTTAAAATATTCTTCATTTTGTAATTATTATTTTGTTGGTTTATTTTCTAAAAGTTCTACTTCAAAAATGATATTGGCATTTGGTGGAATTACATCTCCAGCACCTTGCTCACCATAGGCTAGATTTGAAGGAATGTAAAGCATTATTTTATCACCATAACTCATCATGGCTACACCTTCATTAAATCCTGGGATAAAAGGTAAATTACCCATAGTCACAGGATAACCTGCATATCCATTTTGATTGGCTCTGTTTTGATCAAATTTTCCGTATAATTTGGCTACATCTTCATAACTCGTATCAAAAAGTTGTCCATTTTCTAAATAGCCTGCATAATGAATTACAACTTGAGTACCGTTTTCAGGTTTTTTACCAGTGCCTTTTTTGATCATTTGATAGATTAAACCTGAAGCACTTTTTGTTCCGGTAGCTTTTAAAGTAGTAATTTCTTTGGCTTTATTTTCAATAATTTCTTTGGCTTTTTCTTCTGCTTCTTTAATTTCTTTGGCTACCGAAGAATAGTAGTTTTTGAAAATCTTTACGGCATCAAATTTCTTGGCAGCATTACCAATTCTGATAATAGTAATTTTTTCAATAACATCATCTGCTTCAATTGTATTGATTACTTCTAATCCTTCTACAACTTCTCCAAAAATAGTATGCATATTATCTAACCAAGGCGTTTCTTTATGTGTGATAAAGAATTGGCTTCCATTAGTACTTGGCCCTGCATTTGCCATTGATAAAATTCCGGCTTTTGAGTGTTTTAAATCAGGATGAAATTCATCTTTAAATTTATAGCCTGGTCCACCAGAACCATCGCCCATTGGATCACCGCCTTGAATCATAAAATCAGCAATAACGCGGTGAAATTTCAATCCGTCATAAAATGGTTTTCCTTTGAATTCTTCACTTACGAATGGGTTTTTACCTTCTGCTAAAGTCACAAAATTAGCAACCGTATTCGGAACTTTTTCAAATTCTAATTTCACAATCATGTTTCCTTTTGCGGTTTCAATATCGGCATATAAACCCTCTTTTAGGTTGTCATAGGATTTTGAACAAGAAGCAAAAAATGTAGCAATGCTTAATAATAAAATGGAAGTAATTTTCATTAGGTATTAGTTTTTAGCTTGAGTATCTACTTTAATATCGTTTAAACTTACGGTACAAATTAGAGGTTCGTTTGTGCCAATTTTTTTATCATCGCCATGATAGCCATACGCCATGTGAGATGGAAATAAGAAAGTAACGGTTTCACCTTTTTTCATTAATTTAATTCCGTCTCTCAATCCCATCATTATGTTTTCTTTATCAACATAGTACACTTGTGGTTTTGTATCAGCTATTGTGTAGATAATTCTACTTTTTAAATCTTTAATTTCATAATCGAAAAAAGCAATGTCACCTCTTTTAGGAGTTGCTGTTAATTCCTCTACTTTGGTTTCGTATTTGTACCAATATCCTTTGTTTGAAGCTATATAAGATTTAAGTGAGTCTTTTTTTATAATTTCTGCAATTAAATCTTCTTCATCTGCAATTAAAACTTTATTACGTTCAATAGATTCTTTTATGAAAGTTCCTGAAGTGTGAGAAATAGGTTTTCTCGCTTGTTGTTGTTGCGAACAACTGGCTAAGAAAATCATTGCTCCAAAAAGGAATAGGTTTTGAATTCTCATAATTATTTTTTTTCTTCTGCTAAAATAGCAATAAATTGTTGTATCGTTTCGTCTAAATTTAAAAAAGATTTACCTCCGGCAGCATTGATATGTCCGCCTCCATTGAAATGTTTTCGAGCAAATTGATTTACATCAAAATCACCTTGTGAACGGAAAGAAATTTTGATAATTCCTTCTTCTTTGTGTTCGATAAAAATAGCGGTAAAATCGATTCCTTTGATGCTTAATCCATAATTCACAATGCCTTCTGTGTCTCCTTTTTGATGACCAAATTCGTTTAATTCGTCTTGAGTTAAGGTAATGTAAGTCGTTTTGTATTCAGGAAGCATTTTCAAATTCTGAAGTGCTTTTCCTAATAACAACAAACGGTTGTATGAAGAATTGTCAAAAAGTAAATTATGAATTTCGCTATTGTTGATGCCTTTTTCAATTAAATTAGCAACACATTTGTGAGTAGCGCTTGTTGTTTTTGGAAAACGAAAACTTCCAGAATCGGTAACAATTCCAGTATATAAACAAGTAGCTACGGTTTTGTTAATTAGATTTTCAAAGCCTAATTGGTGAATAAAATCGTATACCATTTGGCAAGTAGAACCATAAGCAGTATCTGAAAAAGTATAGGTAGCATAACCATCAGGCGCTTGATGATGGTCAATCATTACGCTTGTAGCCGTTAGTGTTTTTAACACATTTTCCATTTGGTCTCCCGTTCTGTGAAGTGCATTAAAATCTAAAGTAAAAATCAATTCCGATTTTTCTAAAATAGCTTTGCAAGTATCAAAACTTCTTTCGAAAATTAAAACCTTTTCGCTCTCGGGTAACCAAGCTAAAAAATCTGGAAATTCATTTGGAGCTATTACCACAACGTCATGTTGAAGTTGTTTAAGGATGTGATATAAACCTAAAGTAGAACCCATAGCGTCTCCGTCTGGATTTCTATGTGGTATAATTGTAATTTTTTTTGGTGTAGCTAAAATCGATTTTATAGCCTCAATTTCGTGTATTTGCATCATACTGCGAATATATTATTTTGTAAGCTATTCTGCAATTATTATGCCTAACGTTTTAATGTAAAGTGTCCTTTTACCGATTTGCCATTAGTTAATTTGATTTCAAACCAATAATCATTGGATGGCAATAGATTACCATTAAAAGTTCCGTTCCAACCTTCGCTTACTCCTGAAATTTGTTTTAATAATTTGCCGTAACGATCAAAAACAGTGATAACACTATTTTCTAAGTTTCGTTTATCTAAATTTTTAATGAACCAAGTATCGTTGTAACCATCTCCGTTTGGTGTGAAATATTTCGGATAATCTAAGATGTAAAACGTTTCGAAAACGATACCACAACCATTTTTATCTTGCACATAAACCGTGTATTCGCCCGCATTTAGATTATTGAAAATGTTAGAATCTTGATAATTAACACCATCTAATGAAAATTCGTAATCGCCTAAACTCGTACTTGAAATTTCAATAGTTGCTGTATTGTTTTCTTGAAAATCGTTAATAGCTATATTTTCAATTGTTGCAATTCCAGAAGCTGTAATGTTAAACGTTTTTGTTTTAGAGCAATTTGTAGCATTGGTAACTGTAACTATGTAGGTTCCTCCAGAAGAAACTGTTATTTGTTGTGAAGTTTGAATTGGATTCGTGTTCCAACTGTAGCTTGAAAAACCGTCACCAGCATCTAATATTAGAAAATTATCTTCGCACAAACCTAATTCTTCATCGGTAATGATATCATCAAAAGTATTGACTACTAAATTTATTGGAAAATCGGTATAACATCCTTGAACATTCATTACCCTAGCATATATTGTTTGATTGTAAGCAATTGTATTTGTGAAGTTTGAAGGTAAAGCTGTTGTGCTTGTGGCTATTTCAAAAAATGAAACGACGTAATTAGTTGGTAAGTTTGTGAAAAGCTCATTTTTAATTGTGTCTAAATTGAAAACAGTTTTCCCATCCTGATTGTCATCGGCATCACATAATATAAAAGTATCTTCGTCAATAATTAAAACATCAGCATATTCAATCTTAATACTTCCTGTTGTTTGACAAGTAGCGCCATAATTAATTTCCACTAAATAATCTCCCGCCGAAGTAATGTTGTAAGTTGCATTCGTAGCACCAGGAATTGCAATATTATTTTGAAACCATTGGTAACCTGTTGCTCCAGTTTGTGTAGCATTAACCACTAAATTTTCACCCTGACATAACGGATTTCCATTTGATACTAAACGATCATCTCCTATATCAATTGTGAAATTAAAACTACCTCCTCCTAAAAATATGGCTGAATCGTATCTAAAATTTCCTTCATCTGCAATTACTAATTTAATATGATACGTTTGGCCAGGAATAACATCGGATTGCGCAGTTAAAACAGTGGTTTGCCCGTTGTAATTTGTGGGATGATTTATATCGTTGAAAGCATCAAAATAGGTTGCATTAGCTGGTGGGCAAATTGTTCCTGGACCACGAACGGTATTTACTTTTACAGGGGTTGTAGTTCCTGGAATAACTGCTAGATTTTCATAACTCAAATCTCCGTTTCTTTTCAGTAAAAAAGCAAAACCATCGGTAAAATTACATTGGCCAGAAGACGGATTTAATAAATATTGTTCTGATGAAAAAATGTAATCGAAGCTAATTTTATTTCCAAGCGGAATAAAATCAAATTCTAAAATTGTGGCATTGAATGAATTACTCAAACCTAAAGCATCGTTTAAGTCTGAATCGCCATCCCAACCCATATTCCCACCATCATCTGATAGAAAGGAATTTGGGCCTGGCGCATTATTGATTTTTCCTGTTGAAAGAATAATTCCGTTTTGAAATGGAAAGGTAGTTCCGGTTCCGTCAAAATAGCCAAAGCTTTTTTCTCCAGTAGCAAAATTTCCTCCTGAAACACTCACGTTAAATACGTTAGCGCAAGTACTGTTGATTAAAACATCTTCAACTAAATCTTGAGGTGTATATCCTTCGTTAACTAAAATATTTTGGGAATTTCCGAATTGGATTCCCAACACGAAAAATAAGACAGAAATGGTATTTTTAAAAGTATTCATAGCATCGGCAAAGATACTATAAATCGCGCTTTTTTAAGATATAATAAGATGTTAAAATAAATATAAAAGCCCAAAGTAAAGCAATGCTTATTTCTGAAAAGTGTACACTGTAATCTTTTGCTATTTTTGCACCACCAATTGTGGTTTCAATCGTTTTAATGGCGCTCAATCGGGTAAAGGGTTCTTTAATTAAATTACCCATCGATTCCATTGGAAAAAATTGAATTATGGTGTCTCCAAAATTTTTGTGTTTATCATCGCCACCTAAGATGACAAATTTAATAATCCAATAAAAAATGTTTTCTGCAATGAACCAAATGAATAAAAAGCCTAATGCAAATGCACTTCTTTTTACTAATATTCCTAAAAATAAACAGAAAGAGAAAAATGCTGTTAGCTTAACAAAAAATGCCAATAAATATTCTAAATCAGAAAATACAATTCCCATTTCATTATAAGAAGAGAATGAATATCCTAATATTAACGACATTACAAAAACGAATAGAGTAGAAGCAACAGCAAAAGTTCCCACTACTAAAAATTTGGAAAGAATAAATTCTTTTTTACTCAATCCGTCAATTAAATTTTGCTTTAAAGTGCCATAAGTATATTCGTTTGCCATCATGGAAACAATTACAATAGCTAAGAAAATTTTGAATAAAGAGGCTATGTATGTGTTAAAATGCCAGATATATGGGAAATTAAAAATTCCTTGATCAGCAATTCTAATTTCGAAGGTTCCAATACTAAATTTTATGGATGCGATTAATGCGATGAAACTTAATAAAACGAAATAAGCAAGTAATAATACGCGGCTGGCTTTGTTTTTCCAAATTTTTTGAAATTCTATAGATAGTAATCTTTTCATGATTGTGTTAGTTTTTGGTTAATTCTAAAAATTGTTCTTCTAAACTGTTTTTTCTTTTTACAAGATGTTCTAAAACAATTTTTTGTTCAAACAGATACGAGTTTAGTTCTTTGGCAGCAATATCTTGTTTTAAATAAACCAATACTTTTCCTTCTTCTTCCTCTATTTTTTCAATTGAAGGATGATTTTGAAGTGCCAATTTAAGTTGCTCTTTATCGTCTGATTTTAACTCGAAAAAGCTATTGTTTTCAATCATATCATGAACCGAACCTTGATATAGCATTTCACCTTTACGCAAAACTACCACATGACTACACACTTTTTCAACTTCGTCTAATAAATGCGAAGCCAATAAAATAGTCGTGCCTTGCGAAGCAATAATTCGGATAATATCTCTAATTTGTCTAATTCCTTGCGGATCTAAGCCGTTTGTTGGTTCGTCTAAAATTAAAATTTCAGGATCATTCAGTAGGGCAGAAGCAATTGCTAAACGTTGTTTCATACCTAGTGAATACGTTCTGAATTTATCGTTTTTTCGTTCTAAAAGTCCTACCAATTCTAATTTCTCGTCTACTTTTGAAAGCGAAGTTCCTTTGATTTTACATACCAATTCCAAATTTTCTTTGGCAGTCATGTACGGATAAAAATTTGGTCTTTCGATGATAGCACCTACTTTCTTCAAGGCGTCATGCGTAGCGACTTTTCCTCCAAACCATTCAAAATCGCCTGAAGTTTTATTTACAACGTTTAATACTATTCCTAAAGTGGTTGATTTTCCTGATCCGTTGGGTCCAAGAATTCCGTAAACATTTCCTTTTTTGATTTCAAAAGACACGTTTTTAACTGCGTGCAAATGTTTATTGAAAATCTTATTAAGATTGGTGATTTTTAAAATGGTTTCCAAGTTTGTTCGTTTTTTGATTTACAAATAAGACGAACAGTTGTTGTATTTGTTACCAATAAAAAATAAGTAAATAAAAAAATCCCTAACGTTATGGCTTAGTTAGGGATTTTAAGTAAACTTGGGGCAATTATTAATATTTTATAAAGTTGTTGATTTTAACGTTTTTAGCTTTTAAATCGTGCATTAAATTGTATAAGCCAAAGAATGTTCTGTTGATGTAAATGAAATGTTTTGAACCTCGATTTCCATTCATATTTCTTAATTCGGTGCTTTTAGAATAGCGTTCGCCTAAATCGGCAATTTGACCAAAGAATTCATCATCTGAAAAATCAAATTCTTCTACATGAAATGGTCTTGCGAATAAGCTTAATAATTCATGAAACATCGCAGTGAAAAACTCAGTTTCTTCTTTAGAATCGTCGGTTCTTAATATTTCTAATTCGTATAATTTTGATTTGAAAAATTCTGGATTTGCTAAATTTTCTTTTTTCGCTAATTCAAAGTATGGTACATAAAAATCATTTGGTACTTCTTTAATACAACCAAAATCTAATGCAATAAGTTTAGTGTCTTTCGTAATTAAGAAGTTTCCTGGATGCGGATCTGCGTGGACTTTTCTTAAATTATGCATTTGGAACATATAAAAATCCCAAAGCGTTTGTCCTAAAATATTCGATTTCTCAATATCAGTATTATAAGCGGTGAATTCTGACAAATGTTCGCCTGTCATCCAATCCATAGTAATAATTTTTTCCGATGACCATTCAGGATAATACTTTGGAAAAATCAAATTAGGAATAGTGGCACAAGCTTCAGCCATTTCAATACTTTGCTTAACTTCGTTGATGTAATTGGTTTCTTCAATCAATTTATCTTCAACTTCTTTGAAATATTTATCCGAATCTTTTCCTTTGATATTGAACATTTTAATCGCAATTGGCTTTACCATCGCTAAATCAGAACTAATACTTTCTGCCACTCCAGGATATTGAATTTTCACAGCAAGATTTTTCCCATCCTTGCTCGCTTGGTGCACTTGACCAATGCTCGCAGCGTTTATTGAAGTGGCGTTAAAAGTGTCAAATATTTCGTTTGGCTGTTTGCCAAAATAGTTTTTAAAGGTTTTGTTTACCAATGGTGGCGATAACGGTGGAACCGAAAATTGAGCTAATGAAAATTTCTCTACATAAGCACGAGGTAAAATACTTTTATCCATGCTTAGCATTTGCGCTACTTTCAAAGCGCTTCCTTTCATTTGTTTTAAACCGTCGTAAATGTCAGAAGCATTGTTAATGTTTAGATTTTCTTTGGCTTCGGCTTCAGTTTTGGTGATTTTGTCACCATAATATTTTATGTAATTTACACCAACTTTTGCTCCAGTTTGAATCAGTTTGGATGCTCTCTGAATTTTTGATGTTGGAATACTATCTATAGTTTTCATAAAATTACATTTTAAATGAGGCTTTTTCTTGCCACATGAATTTTCCGAAGTCAATTAAACTTTTCAAAGGTGCAACATCCATTAAATCAAAACTGGTATTGACTGATTTTTCAATGAAAATATCTGTTTTTTCAAAAGATAAAGAAGTGTCTTCTATCCAAAATTTTAAAGTGAATAAGAATTGTAACCAAGCCATTTCGCTCATGGTTTTTTCTTGAAATTCGATTAACTTTTCTTGTTTTAAATCGATTTTTTCAATTTCTAAAGTATCAAAGAATTGCTTGAAGTGTTTTCTTAATTCTGTCAATTTAGAAAGGCTTTTCAATTTGTTTTTATCTTCTTTTAAAAGCGCAACTGTAAAGCTTCTGTTTGCGGTTAACATTTCGAAATACGTGAAATAAAAACTTAATAATTTAGTTCGTGCATCATACGATTCGAAATCTTCGCTTTTTTCTAACAAACCCATTGTTTGCTGAAATAATGAAGTGAAAAAAGTTTTCTCTATTTGTTCAAATGATGAAAAATTCGCATAAAAAACGGCTTCTTCAAAGTTGTACTGCTTCGCAAATTTATATACCGAATGTGGCGCTTTGTTATTTTCTAAAAAATAATCAATGTAGAAACCTAAAATATCTTGATTAGTAATCTCTTTCTTCTTTGCCATGACTTTTAAAATTTCATCAAAGGTAAAGAATGTTTAATTTATAATCAAAAAAGTTAAACAAATATTTTGTTAAAGTTCTTTCAAAAAAAACCTCAAGTACAAAGTTGTAATTGAGGTTTAATATTTTGTACGTAAATGTCTTATGATTTCTGTTCTTTGTTGAAGTAAACCAAGTAATAATACATTTGTTTTTCTTCGTCCCAACCTTTCTCTACGAATTTCTCCGCACTTTCTGGGTTGATGAAATCCAATTTGATTTGGATATTGGTGTCCAATTGAATCGTGTTTTTCAAAGAACGACGCACATCTGTTACCGCAGCATTTGCAATTGGAAAACTTGAAACGTCTTCGATGCTGTATTTCGCACCTTTATCCACTTTATAATTTTTGAATTCTGGAATGAACTCAGGATTTTGCATTACTTCGTTTAAGAAAGCCGTTTCTTCAAATTCATCATTTTTCGCAAAGTGATTGATAGCACGGTTCATAAATAATACTTCTTGTTGTTTGTCTTCGGCTGGTAAAACCACTTCTTTTGCGAACTCTTGACAGAATTTTAAGTATTTCTTTGTCATGAAGTTTTCATCTTGAAACGCATCAACTGATAAGAAATGTTCTAACCAATAACGCGCA
>RRZT012223559.1_pt1 | contig 10863 bp, 9 predicted proteins | sample 2165551 | NCBI WGS metagenome assembly RRZT01 (sample SAMN10456910, study PRJNA506462) | wastewater metagenome | biome: wastewater; feature: sludge; material: wastewater sludge; isolation source: wastewater sludge with Escherichia coli K12::gfp cells carrying plasmid... | place: USA: Moscow, Idaho ...
AATTGATTGAAAAAAATCACTTGAAGTGTTATCAAATAAAAGGAGCCAAAAATGAAAGAAAAAATAATTGTAGTTGTAGATTCAGGATCAGATTTGAATCCTAAATTGATTGATGATTTACCGATTTTAGTTTTACCGTTACAGATTATTGTTGACGGTGTTGCGAAGAACAATCTAACTCAAGAAGATGTTAGAGATGTTATTGATACATCACAGATTTCAACCTCACTTCCAAAAGGAGAGGTAATCACTCAAGAGTTTCTTCGTCTTAAAGATGAAGGGTATACACATATTATTGCGATAACCATTTTTTCAGGACTTAGTGGAACTTATAATGTAATGAGTGTACTGGGTAATGACGTTGAGGGAATTACTGTTCATACAGTAGATACTCTTAATATTAGTATTGCTTGTGGATTGTATGCGTTAGAGGTTGCACAAAAGGTTCATAATGGACAAAGTTTTGATGAAATTGTATCACAACTTGAAGCCATGAAAAAAGCATCTAAAGTATTCTTTACTGTAGGGTCTTTAGAATACTTACGACGTGGCGGTAGAATTGGACTTGTAGCAGGTACAATCGCAAATGTTCTTAATATCAAACCAGTTATTTCATGCAATGAAGATGGCGTATACTATACTGTTAAGAAAATTAGGGGATATCATAAAACGACACGTGTCTTAATTGATGCAGCTGCAGAATTTGCATCACGTGCTGAATCATGTCGAGTTGCGATTCTTGAAGCATTTGGTCCAGAAAACCGCAGTGAGATTATGGAGTATGTTAAAGAGAAATTTCCACATGCACGCCGTATTGACGTTACAAATGTATCACCAGCTTTAATGATCCATACAGGACCTGAAGCATTCGGAATTGGCGTCTTCTGTGACCTTTAAAAAAATAAAAACAAATTTGATTTATGTTCAAAAGGTAGCGGATTTTTTTGCGCACCATAGTTTAGTAATCACTTAGAAACATGTAATTTAGAGGATACCTTCTTACTTATACCGAATTTACGAGAATATATGATTTTTGATATATTTATTCATCATATCATCATCAACTTGGGTAAAATGATAGAATAAAATTATCCCAATATTTTATGCGCTATGTATTAACTGATTACAATAATAGAAATTTTGTGCTCCAAACGATCCACATAAACATATGTAGTATTTCATGCTTGGTACATTTCTTGGGTTGATGATGAACTATTCACGTACCTGTCTGTTTTCCTTTCAGTCATATTAGATAGTAGTTCTCATAAAATCTTACGAGATCTCCAACCTAGTATTATTCTATAATCTTAGAGTTCCGGATTATTGTTACTTTTGTGAATGATGCGGTAAGTGAAAGTTTTACTGATCCAAATCAATTCTAAAACTCAATTTTTTAGTATTTTAAGTTATCCTCTAAAAAATAGTCGATTATTCAACCGGTGAACTGTGCTTTTTAAGAAGTTCATATTGTGATAGATTAGGTGATTGTGAAGTCATAGTTATAAATTAAATTGGAATATCACGGTTTAATTTTCAATATATTACGATATTGAACATGAAGTTATACTAGTCCAGAGAATTCAGCATCTGATAGTTTTTGCTATGTTCGTAGTGTTACGAAGTGATAGCTAAGATGAGATACCATTTTTTCCGTCACAACCATTAATAGTGTTTAGAACAATATTATTTCACCTCCAGACCTAGTTTTTTTTGACTACAAACACTATTACATATTATCAAACATGTCTATCACAGCCAGACTTAATAGCACAAGAGAATGATCCAGAACTAAAAGAACTGAATCACTCATTCTGTTATCAAATCAAATACTTTATAGTATATGATTTCTTATAAGCTTAATTTGACTCATTCGAATCTACGACGGGATCATCATCGTAGCATTGTTAGGCGTAGTTTGAAATCACAACTCACTGGAGTTTCACCACTCCCAATCAAGGAAGCACCTATTTAGCCTGCGACGGTCTTATCACGCTCGGACGTCCATAGGTGGAGTATCATTATCACCATCAAAGTCATGGCATCATAGTTTTTCAAACTATGGTATCATCTAAGTTTCATCGCTCTCTAGGTTTCTTAAGGTCACAGCGTACTGATGAAGGTTGCTCGGTTGATAGATAAAGTCACTAACAATGGCTATTCAATTTTCAAAGAACAATCTCACTAACTTGAAGTGAGAAGAGGGGGATTAAAATCAACCCCTCTATAGTGATAAGGAATCTCATAGTGACTTGACAACCAAAATTCAAAAAATTATCAAATTTCTTAGTTTTTTTATGATTTTTTCATGATGTTTGCTAATATTCTGTTTTGTTACACCAATGATTAGTGCGTACTCAGTTTGAGTTAGTTCTTTAAAATAAAGAGCTATGATTAAATCTTTTTCAACATCAGTAAGAGTGTTTATTGCTTTATAAAGGGCTTCGTATCGTTCCATTTTAAGTGCCTCGTTTCTTGTTGGGTCTAGATCTTTAATTAATTCTATTTCAAGGGAATTATGTTCGAAACCATCAAAAAGATGGTCTAGGTAAACCCAAGTGTTGTGAATTTTCTTGGTAAGATAGCGTTCATGCTCGATGCTTTTCCAATATTCCTTGTAAACTTCTTCACTAACAGTGACTGCTTGGTTTTTAATGTAGATTACATATGTATCATTCATATTGATTTTCCTCCTGTTTCTGCAATCTGTATTTGATTTGAAACAGGGTGGTGCTCTAACATTTCGAACAAAAAATCCCCCATTCTAATAAAGTGACTACTAGTCAAATATAGTAAGGAGGATTGTAAGTTAAAATTTATATTCTTAAGAAGCGAATATGTTATTTGGTATGATTAATGCTTTTGTTGAATGTATAGTTTTTTGTACACATAATCAAATATGTCAGTAGATTGTGATTTGTCAATGAATTACTTTGTGCACTGAATTTGATTGGAGTGTATGATGACAATCAATTTGAAAAGTGAGTCTAATTGACATAATGATTTATGCAAAAAAAGTAAATGAATAGAAATTAAACGACGCAAACTATCTATAGGATTAATCAATATGTTTATTAGAAATATTTATGAGTAGAAGAAATTTGTGTTTACGAAATAGTGGTAACAGATTATTGTCACTAATCTTAAATTTTAATTACTAAGTGGTGACGTATTTATAATATTTGAATTAAGATGATGTCTGAATAAATAAGTGGATGTCTTAGAATTTTGAAGAATTGTAGATGTTACAAAGTTTAAGAGTTCTATTCAATTTTTCTCAATAATAGTGGTCACTATTATTGAAGATACACAAATTAATATAGATGTATAAATGAACGATACAAAGTATGATAAATGAATAATAATTAATGAGTAAATCGCAATAGAAGTTAATAACGGTATTAAGATTATCAGAATTAGACCTAAAAATTTTGAATTAAGTAATCGTTTTGAAATTAGTGGATTTCCAAGATACAGGTAACTAAAAATATAGAAGGACATTAGTAAACTAATCCATATTGTAATTAGAATAGATGATCCCCAGTTTATTACGAAAACGCTATTAGAAGTAGCCCAACTGTAGATAATATAACAGCTAGAATACAAAGTACAGTATGCACCGATAATTAGATGTAATAAATAAAAATTCTTTGTAAAGACGGTTTTGTTCACTTGAAATCCTCATCTTATATTTCGAGTACATTAATGATTGTCGAATAATATACTTACTTCTTTACTGTTATTCTAATTCAATAATGATATTATTCAATGGTCAATTCTTGCTAAAATGTTTCGAAAAACACAATGTATAAGGAAATCGTTTAATATTTAACATATATCCATATTTATTATTTGTGAGTAAGCATAACTTTTTGGAAATAGTATGATAGTGTACATCAATATTTCGTAATATAGTATTTAGTAGCTACTGTTAGTAAGATAGGACATGATGACCGAATCCATAGGACAGTAGGAAATTATACCACCCCCTTTGCATTCAACTATTTTAAAATTTCGTACAAATTGCTTGATTTTGCTCCATTGGTTCTGTAACGATGAGTACGAAGAATAAATCTATTAGATTCGAGTTCATTAAGTACTCGTCTGACAGTTCTATCTGAAATGTTCAAATTAAAAGCAATGGTTCTGATTGAATGGAAGCATTGCTTTTTTCGTGCACCATGTCTTTCGAGATAGAGGTATACAAGGATTCCATTAGCGCTGATATTTGATTTGAAAATTTCAAGACGATTATTCAAGTTTTATCTTTCCTTTCCGTTCAGTAACCCGTATTTGAGGTGAAGAAGTAATAGATCTAAGTATTTCGGCTTTAGTGACATACTCAACCCGATTTTGAGAGTTCCCTTTAATACTGTAAGGTTCCTCAAAAGCAATACCCCACTTAGTGAATAGTTCTAACTTTGACCTCATTGGATTCGATCCAGTTTTCATTACAATAAAGTTTCCTTTAGGCATAGATTTCAATTCATCTGGAGTCATCAGAGGTCGCTCTATCATCTGCAGACTTTGAGATGAATCGCCTTTACCTTTACTCACCGATCCGCTCATAATAGTTTGATTACCAAGATTCTTAGATAACACTTCTGCAGTTTCGGAATTTGGTGCAAAACCACCGAAGATTGAAAGTTGACAGTTATCAACAATAATTTCCGCACCATTTATATCGTAGTTCTTTTCAAGTTGCGCTAATGACTGAATAATCGCTACGATAGAGAGTTTGCGGGAACGTGATGCACTAAACATCATCTCAATACTATCGATTTTTGGTATAGTTCCAATCTCATCGAGATAGAACATAACTCTATTTTTAAGAGTTCCACCCATGTCATCTGCAACTGACAAGATTTCACGATAAAGTTGTTGGATGATTAAAGAGATGATGAAATGTTTAGTGTTGTCTTCTTCAGGTAGGACTAAGAAGATAGCAGACTTTTGACTACAGAATGTTTCAGCATCAATGTCAGTGTCAAAACAAAGCACTTGTTCAAGTTCTGAATCAATAAAGGTATTCAGACGAGCAAGTGCGGTGGATAAGATAGATTGCATGGATTGTTCAGAGGTATTGAGTGAAGCACCTGCAAACCAACGTGCTTTATGATTTTCGGGTAGTAAATCAATAAGGAGTTTAAATTCATTAGATTTATTGGATGCTGGAGCCATTAAGTCTTGAATGAGCTTAAATACAGAAACAATATGTCGTTTCGATGGTTCAGCATACTCTGCAATTATGAGAATTGTTGCAGTTAGTAATCCTTCAGCAGAATCATAGAAGAATTGATTTTGACCAAAGTTCATATCTGAACCACTTGAGTAAATGATTGTCTTAGCAATGATCTTTGCATATTTTTCAGCTTTAGCTTTAATAGATACATCTGATTTATTCATAAGATACATATCCATATACTTGTTAACCAAGTGAAGCATATTGAAATGATGACTTTGTAGTGGTTTTCTTAAATCAATCACGGATATCTTGTATCCATAGTATTTTTCTGCAATGGTGGCATAGTTTCGAAACAGATCACCTTTGGTGTCGGTACATAGGAAAGACATCCCACTAGCACAAGCAAGTTCAAGATTTGGATAGAGGAAGTAGGCTGTTTTACCGACTCCTGCTGATCCAATCATCAAGGTATGAACAACGCTGTCATCGATTAATGCATAAACTTTCCCATGGTTTTTCTGATATCCGACAATAACCCCTTGTGAAGGTGGTTTAACGCTTTGCTTGCGCCATAGTTCTGGAGTATAAGCGATTAATCGATAAATCCTTTTAACCTCGTGTGGCGTTGCAAAACGGGCGGTACCATGTTGTCCTTGTCCTACACGTTTATTTTGAATGCTGTTGAGGTTGTAATTTCTGTTTGAGACAAAAGCGATGATAACAAGACCTAAACCAATAAGGGACAGAATGACGATTGTTTCAGTATCCATTACTCTTTAAACTCCATATCATAACTTTCTTCTTCCTGTTCAAAACCAACTTCAACAGGTTCTACATATTCAGTAATGTTATTGAGTGCTTCTTCATAACTATTTGATTCAAAAACACATTCGGACATTTCAGAAGCTTCTATGGACATGTTATTTTCCTTTAATGTTCTTGAAGCAACACCCATAAGATTGAAGATATTTCCATCTGCGCCAATTAGTGGAGATTTGGGTTTTTGATTATTTGTCATTGATGATTTTCCTTTCATTTAACGATAAAAAAACATGAGTATAGATGCATCGTTTTGCAAGACTCATGAGTGATTGTATTAATTGATTTTTCTCATCTTCTGTGAGATAAATTTTGGTGATAAACAGTGTTTTGATCGTATCGAGTTCTTTTGTTAATCCAGCAAGTTTTTTGCCATGCTCACAGTATTTCATAAAGGGTTCTGATTCATCTTTGAGTAACTCAACCATATCATTCATTGAATAACGAACTTCAAAATGACGGTACTGTTGCCGAGCTAACATTAAAGCATTTCTTCCGCTTTCAAGGAGTGCATTTCGGTATTTCTCAATTTGTTTTGGAGATGTAAAGTTAACACCGTAGTAAACAACTGAAATGCTATTCATTAGATCCTTAAGCGATTTATCCTTTTCTTTATGAGATAGTTTCACAACTGTTTGAAGTGTATCATCTACAAACTGATAGAAGGGTTCTCTAAGTCCAAGAGTAACGGATTGGTTATGAATGAATTTAAGATCCTCATTAAAATCTTTAAATCGAGGATATTTGATAGATATTTCAATAGTAAGGTTTTCTCGCAATTCATCTTGAAGTTGGGCGGTAATTTCTTGACCTACAATATCATTATCAAGACAAAGAATAACTCTTTCAATGGATGGTACATCATCTAGTATTCGATGAATTGCTTGTGAGGAGAGTCCGCATAATGCAACATACGAATTCTGTTGCCAGTTTTTGTTATTTAGAGTAATGTATGACAGCAAATCAATAGGTGCTTCAAAAACAAAGAGCGAATTGCTTGTTCCAATCCAATTGAAAGAATAACGACCATCAGATCCATTAAGATTTCCTTTAAGGTTTATTTTTGAAAGATGGGTACTATGTCGATGAATATGTTTGATAGAACTATCGGTATCTTTTCCAACAAAGATACAGTTGTGATACTTTCGATCTTCATAGATAAGTTCTTGATTGATAAACACATCAACAATTGAGCTATCAAGAAATCTGAATTGCTTAAGATATGTTTCTATAATTCTTGAATTGATATTTTTAGGTGGTGGTTTGAGTGGTATATTTGATTTCAAAGCGTCTATTGTTACATCAGCAAGTTCAAATTCACTAAGAATGAATGATACTGCATCTTCTTTAGAGTAATTGAAAAACGTGGTAAGAAAATCCACAGGAAGTCCACCACGTTTTAGAGAATGTTGATACCATAAGTTATGATTGAGTGATACTGAATGATGCTTTTCCCATCGAATACTTTTACCGATTTTCTTAATGGGTTCATTCAGCTTAATTAGAAGCTCTTTAATAGGTATGGTATTTGCTTTATATAAGTTTTGTTTTGAGTACATGTGTTCCTCCAATTTCTAAGTGCGTTCGCAATATACCGCTAATTTATATTACTTAGTTTTTGTGTGAATCATTTTCATGTTGACCTAGTGCGACTTTCTGTTTTCTTATTTTAAGAATGAGTTTGTGATCCACCTGATAATTGTGAACACGTTTTATCATGGATGATTCAAAGAGATTGCTGATTTGATAGAGTATTTGTATACTGCCGGATGTCATTATAGAGTTGTTTTGCGTAGGGGATGAATCCTGCATATCAAATTGGGTCAATTTTAATGCACTAATTTTTACTTTGTTAATATCGTCATTTTCTGGAAGCATTAGTGACATGGTTTCTGTAAGATCGCGCTGGGATTCATCTGGGGATACGTTTAGTGGTATAGGAGTATCAATAATGGTTTTAGGTATTTGCTCAGTTATTTGAATTTCTTTAGCCAGTTTGATAACGGTATTCTTGATGGATCTAAACTCTTCGAGGTCTGAAAGGTGACGGATTTGCTCTTGTTTATTCGTATAGGTACTGAGTATTTCGTTTCGTTGTTCATACCACAAATCTAAGAGATTTTTAACATGGGGTGTATTTGATAGTTCGTCAACAATTTCATCAACCAATCGCTTCAGAGGTTTTTGGAGATAACCATATGAGTGTTTTCCTTTTACAGATTTAAGTCCATTGTGTAATTGCAGGAGTAAGGAATCAATCTTAGGCTCAATTTCAATATTTTGATTAAGGGAATCAATATGTTCTTGTATAAGTTCTTTACTTACAAGTTTCAACTGGTCACGATAGTGGGTTTGTTTTTTATAAATATGAAGATGTTCATCTTTGAACATTTCACGGGCAAAGACAGAACGTATTTGATCCATCGATTTTTGGTTGAGATATCCTTGTTTTCCATCTTTAGCAAACATCACTAAATGAACATGAGGATGATGAGATTCATCATGAAATGCACCATACCACTTGAAGTTGTCTGTGTCGATTTTTAAGTATCTTGCGACATCATTCTGTTTGCTTCGAATAAGAGACTTCCACAAGTTCAAACTATCATACCCAAGTCGTTTAGCATCATCTCTTTTGAGCGAGATAATTGCTGTCCAAATATTACCAGGATGAACTTTTATAACGTTTTTTACATGTTCAAGTACTAAAGGTTCATCACTAATTGAAAAAAGACCATGATGTCCTTCTTTGACAACGCGTGGTCTTTCAGCAATGTATTGAACGTATTCATCTGCATGGGAGAGTTCTTCAATCATTGCTTCTCCTACATGTGAGATAAATTCTGATGCAGATGAAATTGACTTCTTATTCAAGTATTCTTTATAGAGTTCATATGATTTTATGTTTGGATATTTCTTCAAGAGATTTGTAATTAGATTATTTTGCTTGGTTGTTGCTGGTTTATGTCCAAAGGAGTGGATATTCTTAATGACACCATCACGTTTGGCGATATATTCAACAAAACCTGCACGATTCTTCTTGTTTGCTTTCATATAACCAAACTTCACAATAAGTTTAGCCATCATCCACCTCGCTATTTTGATATTTCATTATTTCTTGAAGATTCAGTGTTCCAATCGTTGATTTTATATCGTTGATGCACTTGGCTCTAAGTTTGTCTAAAGTAACATCATCGATTTCAAAGCTTGCGCCAATGATATTCATCATCATACTTGTTTCAACAGTTAGCTTAAACATTACTTTAGCAAGTCTATCTTCCATGAGTAGAATTGATGCTTTAATAACAGATTCTATAGTTTCATTTAGAAATGATGTGTTGTGTTCGGTGTTAAGATAACTGACGTAGAATTTTATTGCTTCTTCAATGAAGTCATTTCTTGATTTCGCATTAGCAAGCTCTAAGTTGTTATCACAAAGTTGTATAATTTCCGGAAGCATCATAGTTCCGGTTTTGATTCTAGTATTCATATTTAACCTCTTTCGATTCTTGATTTTGATAGATGGGTTGTGAAGAATGTTATTTGATTAAAAAAAGATAATAAAAAGTGCAAAATAGAGTAGAATGAGAGTATAAACAGGAGGACAATAATGCAAAACAAATATACAGAGTCAATTAAAACAATTATGATAGATTTTAAGAAAGTGAAAAATCAAAAATTTAATATTGATGTATGTGTTCAATTGAATAGCGTATCAAATGATCCGTCAATGTTGGGATATGTTTTTGACAAGTTGCTAGGATTCAAAGTTAAGTACAGAATATTTGAGAAGGTAAATTATATAATTCGTTTTCTGTATAAAGATTCTGTTTGTTCACTTGAGCATCATAAACTAAGTTTTAGATTATATTCACCTGATAAATATCAACAAGAAATTCTTGATATTTTTTCAAAAGTCGAGAAGCTTTTTGAACAAGCACTCTTAGAGTATGCAGATGAGAGAGTTAAAACTAACAAATTTTCTTTACCAAATCACTATAGTTTATTTAATGATAAGTTGGATTACTTGAAAATAAAGATAAATGGACTACAAGATAGTATTAATGGAACTGAACTGGATCTGGAAAAAGAAATAAAAAACATAATGAGTCTTACCAATATGGAAGATAGTTCAAAGCGAACACTCATTAGTTTTGTTAGAAGTACAATTCATGAAGGAAGTAACTATCAGCTTGAAATGTCATACTTAACTGAATTATATATTGATACATATTTTTCATATTTAGAACATATTTTATCTCTGCTTATACCAATGACTGAGTTTTATGATTCAGATAAAAGTTATGTTGACTTTCTTCGCATTGATTGGAGAAAGAAAGCCGAACACATATTATACAATGATGAAGGATTGTATTTGCTAGACCACTTATCAAAAATTAAGGAAGTATACAGAAATAGAATTTCTCATGGACTGTTTTCTAGAGAAAAGAAAATTCACATTCAAATAGAAGGTTTTGGACAATATCCTCTTTGGATCGGTAAGAAACATTTAAGAGGATTCACAGGAACACCTAATTACCTAACCTATGAAATATTTGAAGAAGTTGAAAATGTTTTTAAGAGTTATGATGAAATAATTAATGAGAGGTTCGAATTACAAATGAATTTAGTAGTTGCAGGAATTCCAACCTTTTTAGATACATCACTTTATGGTGAGAAGACATTACTTGTATATGAAGACAATCAGGAATTTATTAAGAGTTATTGGCATCATCAGGATAATCAAATGAATATGGATTGGTGATGGATATCGCCGAGCGTTGCCGGCGATGTAAGAAGGAGCGGAGTACTACCGCTCCTTTAACCTGCTTCGGATTATTCCATCCTTGAAAACATGCTAA
>RRZT013013576.1_pt1 | contig 10863 bp, 11 predicted proteins | sample 2165551 | NCBI WGS metagenome assembly RRZT01 (sample SAMN10456910, study PRJNA506462) | wastewater metagenome | biome: wastewater; feature: sludge; material: wastewater sludge; isolation source: wastewater sludge with Escherichia coli K12::gfp cells carrying plasmid... | place: USA: Moscow, Idaho...
CCGGTTGGCCCTGTTGCCACCGTCTTTCCTGAGTTCATCGCCCGCGACGGTCAGGAGCCCACGGACGTGGGCCGTCAAGGAGAAAAGCGTCAGGTAGGTGCGGCCCGCAGGCGCAGCCGAGGACACGGCCTGGCGCGCCTTGACGGCACGCGGACACGGGCTACAGTCGCGGACAAGGTGATGAAGTCAGGGGAGACGGCTGGACATGGCAACGGCCGTCCCCGTGTGCTGAACTGCACGCAAGCGCAAGCGCGCAGGCCCGGATCGAGGATTCCGGGCCGAAGGCGTCAGCCGAGCGGAGCGAGGGAACGATGGAAGCCCGTCAGGGGCGAGACGCCGCAGGCGGCTCGATGCGCCACGCGCACGACAGCGCGACCGGCCATCTCCCCGGGGACGCCCGGATTGCATTGGCGTGGGTACCTCAGAGCCGGTTCATCAACAGTCGCTCGGGTACCGACAAATCAGGCAGGGTTCAATACGCTGTGAAGCATCTAAAACATCAAGGACAGACCGTGAGTTCGTCTCAAACCGTGAATCCGCAGCAAGCCTGCGAAGACCTCCTCCTGGAGGGAAAGCAGTACAACATCGAGCACCACATCCTGCCCAGCGAGAACGCGGTCGCGGATCGCCTGCTGGCGCGTGGCGTCGAATTGAAAGACGCCTACGATGAATTGCATGGAAAGCTCCACGCCCGGCCTCCGGCGCTCCAGGTCTTTCTCGGCCTTGTGTTGAGCACTGCCGCTTTCTGGAATCCACAGAAGATGCTGAAGGCGCGCACCGCCCGCAACGACCTCACCAACGTCAATCAGCAAATCGCGAGGAAGGCGAATGAGTTGGCAGAACTGCTGGATCAACGCACCGATCTGCACAACACCTCGGGTTTCAGCAGCGAAACCCACTATCACGTTGGCGACGTGATCGAGGCTGCATCCCAGAACAACTGCCTGTTCCAGTCATACGTACAAGAGAAGCTGGATGCCCTCCGGGGCCAGTTCGATCTGAAGTATTGGCCCTCATTGGGCGACTTCATGCGCGAACTGGCATCGGATGCTGAGAAGGCGGAGATGGCGGCCACAGACCCACTGACGGCCGCCGCCACTGCGGCGACCCGTCCCTCCAAGGCCGACTTCTTCAAGGCACTGTTCGCTTCGATCGAGGAAAACAGCACGGAGAACTACGGCCAACTGCCAAGGGCGTTCAAGCTGACCGATCGGACATTGGCCTCATTGGCGAACTGCGCACTGGATCTCGGCCCCGACGAACTGGTGGACGAAGCTTACGTGAAGCGCCTCCGTCAGCGTGAGCGCAACGGAACCGAGTAGCACGGCGCAGCAAAAAGGGGCCGAAGCCCCCTTCGTCAGATCAGGCCACGTTCGGCAAACGATGTGGTGTCGGTGCCTGCAACGATGATGTGATCCAGCACGCGCACGTCCACCAGCCCCAGCGCCTCCTTGAGCCGCTGGGTCAGCGTCCTGTCGGCACCGCTCGGCTCGGGATTGCCGCTCGGGTGGTTGTGCGACACGATGACCGCCGCCGCGTTGAGCCGCAGCGCCTCCTTGACCAGCTCGCGCGGATACACCGATGCGCCGTCGATGGTGCCTCGGAACATCTCGGCGTACTCGATCAGCCGATGCTGCGTGTCCATGAACAGCACCGCGAACACCTCATGCTCGAAGCCGGCCAGCTTGGCGCGCAGGTACTCCTTGACCGCCGCCGGCGACGTGAACGAAGTACCACGCTGCATCTTGCGCTCGATGGCCTGGCGCGCGGCCTCCAGAATCTGCTCGGCAGTCGCGAGCAGGTAGCGCCCCTGCGCGTCACGCACCATCAGCGAGGAATCGAACGAGGAAAAGGACAGTTGCGACATGATCGTGCTCCGGTTGCTCGGGCGGAATTGCCCGGAACCGTGGAGAGCACGGCGCAGCGCAAGCAGTCAGGGATCGGAGACGGCCATCAGGCCGCAAGCGTGCGAGCACGCGCAGTCATTGACGGCGAGAACGCCGTGATACGGTGAAGGGAACAGCAAGACCGCCTACACCCTCCCATTGCACACACTGGCCCTTGTGCAAGCGGAGCGCGCAGGCCCGTCAGGGCCGAAGGCGTCAGGGGTCAAAGCCGAATGGCCGCGATTCGGCACGAAGCGCGGGGCGCAGCCCGTGAACCCGACGGCTGCACGCCGGGACGCACTGGATTGATTGTGCGCTACTCCACGGGAGCGAGTACCAAACCTCGGCCTGATTTCGGCACCAATTCGGCGTATAGAGATTTTCGTCCGACGATGACAGCAATCATTGGCCGCTTGTCCCGACGCTTCGCTGATAAGCGGTTCCATTCCGATCTATCCAGACCAGAAGGGTGAGGATGATCCTCTGAATGAGTGTGCCATTCCCCCAAGTAGCGGATGGTCCCGTTACTCCCCGTCCATCGCGCCAGGGCAATAGATTCGTGACCAAAGGGCATACGCTCGAATAGACATCTGAATCGTTTGTCATATTCCGTAGGGGCCGTTGCTTCATCGATAATCATGTGAGCCCCATGAACTGAACCAAGCAGAATTCCACCAGCTTCACAGGCGGTATCAATAACCTGAATATGCTGGCAAAAAGTCTCCAGTGTGGAATCCGTAAAATGCAGCAGCGTCCTCCTGTCGCCAGTGGCCCAAGAACTCATGAATTGCATACAGGACATTCCGGGTTCCGCAGCGGATCACAGTCGGGCGTGGCAGATTGCTGGGTACGGTCGATGACCCTCGTTCGAAGTGCGGGGGAATGGACGCCGTTAACCCAATCAAGCGCCATCTCTGCGCCCAGGCTGGCAGCATGCACCGACACCGAGGCAGGAAACGGCACGTATAAGCCCTCACATCCGTGCCCCGCCAAGATGGCAGGAAGAGGATCAACTGTAGAGCGGAGTTCGCCTCTTCTATTGCTATGCCAAAGACATCGGTAGCAAGCACCAGATGCGTGCGTTCTCAATAGTGCGCGGACAGCCGTACCCGGCCCCTCTATCCAGACCGAAAGCATGGGCGTAGGTGGTGGATAGTGGCCGCACAGCCAATGCCCGAGGGATTCCTCCCCGGTGGCATCTATGAGAAGGTTCAGTTCTCCCAACTGGGCCTGCCTGACATCAACGGGAAGAGAACGAATCTCGGCCCCTGGCGCCAAGCGGTTCAGTTCCTTCGCCATAGCCTCGGCTTTGTTAGACAGCAGATCTGGAAATCCCAAGCGATGGCGCCCGATGTTCTGCGGGAGAAGGCAGTCGAAGTCCACTAACGTGAGTTTTCCGCCGCCTGTCCCCGCCCCGGCCTTGACCAGCATGTCCGACAGATATCCGCCGATCGTGCCGCATCCCACGACGGCTAGGTTCTTACCTGCAAGCGTCTTTGCCTTAGGCATGTTCCGCTGGGCAAGGTAGCGATCATCTATTCTGACCATTGAGATGGGTATCACCTTCAATCCATAGCTGGAATCCCTGCGATCTGCGAGCTTGCTCTTTTGCACAGGACGTTGGCGGTCATAGAGAACCACGAAGCCATACGTCATCAATGGGGATTCGACGACGATCAGAACGCCATTGGCCTTTTTCCTTTCTCCTTCCTTGATGCGTTCGTGAATCTTGCGCCGGCACCGAGGGTCAAGGGCGCTTTGCCATGCCAAGATATCCCTCACTGTTTCAGGAGGCCAATGGCTGGTCAGAGGACGGGGTTGAGCACCCGTCTTCACCCGGTAAGTCAGCACCGTTCTATCGGTGACTTGGTAGCCGAGCGACTTCAGTTTTTCTGTTGTTCGATCTTCGTTGTCGGTGATGAACCACAAGGGATTCCCATTGGCCTGCGCGACGATGCAGTTCTGCCGCCCCAAATCCTCGCCTTGCATGTCCACGAAGCAAAGCCCACCGTGCCAGTAGGCGAAGAACTCTTCCGCGAGATCTTCGATCATCTCTCCCTTCAGGATCTGCCCGAACAAGACGGCCGCGTGTTGCAGGCATGCCAGCGACTGTCCGACAGGATCGTAGATGTCCAGGACGACCGTGCCCTTGGCGAGATAGCAAAGACCGCCATCTGCGCCAAGATGAGGAACCGCAGCCGGCAGTTCGGAGGGGATTTCCAGCAGCCGGATGCGAGGCAAGTCAAAGAATGTGGGGTCGAGTTGGACTTCGCACGGACAACCCTTGCCCGCACCGGGTGGGTTCAAACACCCGTGCAGCTTGAACCAGCCGTCATCCGTCTTGCCAACAAACGCGAAGCCTTGCTGCTCAAAGGCCTCGATCACGTTTGCGACCGCTATGGCGCCGCTCATCCGGCCTTCGTTCGTCCGACGAGTTCGCTCGGACCAGCGGCGGCGGGAGCGGCGGCGATGGTGGCGACGATGGATACCACCTTGATCCGATCCGGCTCATTCGGAAAACGCGGGCCGAATTCGCCCTGCATCCAGATGCAAGCTTGTGAAGGGCTGCTGGCGTCGGTTGCGCCGCGAAGCACCTTCTCAAATTCTTCGAACGCCTTTGCAGCTTCTTCGACACCGGCTTTGCCCAGCCGTACCGTAAGCGATTCGGATTCATCCACGGGGTTGTTCACCCCCGCACGCAATCGGGCCGGTAGTGCCGCGACGACATCTAGCAACGCGAGGTCGTCGCGCCGATCACGCTTTTCAAATAGCGGAGCCGCGGCGGCCATCAGCAGGATCGAAGAGGGCCCGCCGCTGGACCACCTCCAATCGCGGAATGCCTTCAAGTAACGAACCACGCGGCGGAACTGCTCCCCCTTAGCTTCCACTTCGCCCAGGAACCACTCCTTTACAGGCCTAGGATCAGAGGGCATCCAATTGCATTCACGATGGGCAAGTAAAACCTTGTCGCGCGGTAATGCCGTCCACGCATCTCGCTCCGCTTTGATAATGGCATCCATCACCGAGTCATAGCCATATCGCCTCATTGAGGCCTCGGCCAGATTCACGAACTCCTGATCGGGGATGGCATATAGTGGGATGTCAATGTGGGCATAGGCAGCAATGACAATGCGAATGCAAGTCGGCTTGTCAGTGACAAGCTTCCACCCCTTTTCTTCGACCAGCGGCCTTAACGCCTCTTCCGCAGCAGTAAAGAAAACTGTTGCCGCTGTGCTGGGGCGCTGCGTCTGCGAGACGAAACTCATTGGTAGATAGCAACCATCATCGACATCCGCCTGCTGCGGACGTTGTGCCGGCGAGTTCAGCGTCTTGTATGCCCACGATCCCTGCGTAAAGAAGCGCGGCTGCGGTACGTCTTCCGTGTATCCGCCAGCTCTCATCACACGAGGAATGCCCGTGCGTAGGCAGCTTCTGACATCCGTCCGTGCACTGGCGATCTTGGTACGCTGTTCAGGCGTCAAATCCAGCTCATCATGGATGCAGGATTCGTCGTCAACAGTGGTAAAGAAAAGCGGGCTCAGGTTCAGCATGCGGCCTCCGGTACATTCTTGTTGGGGCCGTGATAGAAAATGGGGGCGCCGGCCTGGTGCGCCCGAAATGGTTGAAAAAGAGGATCGCCAAGCGCGCGCTGGGCCGCGTGGTTGCCACGATCCTTGAGCGTATTCGTGGCGCCAATGGAAACCCGATCCAGCGCCTTCACGTCCTTGCTCTGATCCGGCGTTGCCTTGTCGTCGATCTGGAAGTAGTTGTTCCCCAACAGCTGCCTCAGCATGTAGTCCACGGACGATTCCTGGGCGGAGATCACCAGATCGAAGAGTCCTCCGCGCCACTTACCGAATCCTCGGTCAAGGCTAGCGCCGCCACGGACGGTCGCACCAATCGTCATCGTGCCGATGGAAAGAACCCGAATCCGCACATCCTGTTTCGGTGCCAGGAACGTGTTGACTTCATGCAATCCGAACAGGCCGGGGGCATTACCTACCAGTCCGCCATCCGCGAAGACACCGCGGTCGTTGCGCGCCAGCGGAAAGTAGACGGGCGCGGCAGCGGTCGCCAACGCAACATCGACGATCTTCATGCGGTGATCAAATTCAAAGAAAGGGTGATGAGGTGTCTTGAAAAACTGTCCGCGACCTGTCGAGTAGTTGACTGCTGGTACAAGAACACGATGCTTCAGGTCGCCTACGGTGGTTCCCTGGAAACGTTCGGTCAGCACTTCCCGCAACCCTGCCGAATCATGTTTTGCAGTCAGCCAGAATCCCAGAAGCCGTCTTGAAAGACTGCGGCAACCAAAAATGCGGCTGCCTTCGTCTTCGAACAGTGCTTTGAGTTCGCTGGCAGGGATTTCCGCTGCCAGTCCCAAAGCCAACATCCCTCCTGCCGATGTGCCACAAATCAGATCAAAGTGGGAAGCGATAGGCCGGCCCAGCACGGCTTCAAGCTCGGCAAGAACCGTGGCCGTATAAAGGCCGCGATAGCCTCCCCCTGACAGGGCGAGCACATGGTAGGTAGGGATGTCAGTCATGACGTCTCAACCTTTCGGGGGAAAGGAGTCGTTGCCGTGGCTATCCTTGTTACGGATACGGCCATCTGGACGATGGATGACGAGTTCGGACTTCTGGTTGCGTGCAATATCCCGCGCTGCATCTATTGCTTGCTGCTGCGTGTCATGCACAGAGGTCGCCCGCTCGTTGCCAGCGCCTTTAACGGCCCAACCGTCTTGATGAGGAACAACATGCTGATTTTTTCCGGCCATGATGGCACTCCTACAATGGAACTATGGAAGTCCCAGCCAGCCGGCTGGGTTGTCAATGGTCGCCCGCTGTAGCACAATACGTTGCTTATGCAGACAACAGGAAGACCAAGCCAATCCAACCCGTAGCAGGCGTAAAATCCGCCTCCGTTGTCTGGCTAGACAACAATGTATCAGAGCATGTGCGCTGGCGCAACACCTGCGCAACATGCGCCTTTAGACTCGACTGAATGTGGGGTTGATGCAACAGAGGGCTACGGCCTTCCCCCGCAACGCAAGGATCAGAACTCATGCCACAAACAGGCTTGGGCGTCGCTATCAAGACGCTACGCGAACGCAGAACCCTTTCCCTGCGTGAAATTGGGCAGCTATCGTCAGTGGACCATGCATACGTCTACCGCCTCGAAACTGGCGAAAAAACAAACCCCTCCCAAGACCTGATTGAAAAGCTATTGAAGGTTCTTAAGCCGACGGAGAGAGATGCTGCACTCGTAACTTGGCTGGTTGACCATGCGGACGCCGACCCGAACCTCGTCGAATTTGTGCTACAAGATTCGTCTATTGGTATCGACGTATTTACGATGGCGGCCGGCGTCAGGCATCGGGGTAACGCAAGGCCTGATCCCGCCACATTGATTACCCGGATCAAAAAGGCCCTTGAGGACGACGACGAGGACGATTGAACATGGACGAATCGGATGTCAGACAGAAAGCACGCGCGTTCATTGCGAAAGTCGATGTTTCTAACATCCGAGAAGACCTGTCTCCCTATGTGACCGCTGCTAATGCCAAGGTCAAGAAAGATGAGCTTGGCGAAGGAGAGTCTGGCTATACCATTACCAAGCCGAACGGGAAGCACATAATCACTGTAAACTCCCTAGAGACTGAGGAACGCCAGCGTTTCACTATTTGCCACGAGATAGCGCATATCGTGCTCGACCTAGAATCGAGTCACGAGGAAGTCCCGTCCTGGTCTTATGCCAAACGGCATCCCAACGAGATCGCCTGCGACACATTTGCCGCTGAACTACTGATGCCTTATCAGCGATGGCTTTCTGTCGTTCCCAAGGAAGAGCCTTCCTTGGACCTTATCCAGCGCATGGCCGATTTGTTTGGCACTTCATTTCCCGCGGCTGCGTCGAGATTCGCCAGTCTCAGCGATGTGCCGTGTGCCTTCGTCACCATGGAGCGTGGCGCAGTACGGTATGCAGCACGCTCCACGTCTTTGAGACAAGCTGGGGCCTGGATATCACCCAGGTCGGTAATCCCGACTGGCTCAGTGGCTCATCGAGTCAGATCCTCTGGGAACAATACAACTGATACGGGGGAAGTCTCCCAGGACGTATGGTTCGACAACTGGGAAAAGGGCCTGGATCTCTGGGAACTTTCAAGGCACTACGCACGCACTGACACCACTATTTCGTTGCTATGGTTTGACGGCGAAGACCTGCCGGAGATCGAAGTAAACCGCTTCGGCGTGCGAGTGGAAGACGATAGCGGCCTACCAGAATTAACTGGTGAGCTGCCGTGGCCAGGGCGCAGCAAGCGTCGTTAGCTAAGCCTGGCAGCATCACGCTGCAACTGCCCTAGTTTTCGCTGGGCGTATTGTGGAATGCCGGTCTACGTGATTCGAGCAGACGCCGCGTGTTCTCCAGCTCCTTTTGTAGCAGCTCCGCATCCGGCAGCACGGTGCGGTAGTTCGCCGCCATCACCTTGGTTGGCAAGCCATCCAGCGCATACCGCGCCAAAGCATGGCCCTTGTCGGCACACAGGATCAGACCCACCGGCGGATTCTCGTTCGGGTAGGCCCAATGCTCCTTGGCATAGTTGCAGTACATATGCATTTGCCCCACATCGGCATGGGTCAAGCCACCCAGCTTCAGGTCGATGATGACCAGGCAGCGCAGCTTGCGATGGAAGAACAGCAGATCGACCCGATACCAGGTCTGGTCGATGCGCAACCGGCGCTGCCGCCCAACGAAGGTGAAGCCTTCCCCCAGTTCCAACAGAAAGTCTTCGAGCCGCCGGATCAAGGCCGCTTCCAGATCGGACTCCGAATACTCGTCCCTGAGGTCGAGGAACTCCAGCACATACGGGTCTTTGATGGCGTCGTTGGGCGTGACGGCATCCTCGGGCCTGGCCACCGAACCCTTGACCAGCATCGCCGCTTTGTCCTTCGACAAGGCTGTGCGCTCGTAGAACTGGCTGCCGATCTGCCGGTCGAGCTGGCGCACACTCCAGCCACCGCGCAGCGCTTCGACCTCGTAGAACTGGCGGGCATGGTCATCTTTCACCGACAGTAGCCGGACATAGGCCGACCACGGCAAGGTGAAGACCTGGGCCAGTGCGGAGAGGTCGAATTTCCGAGACACTGCCTGGGATTTCTCGGCAGGCGACTCATTTCCCAATTTCCCAGACACTGTCTGGGAAATCTCGGGCTGGGGGTATGCGAGGAAGAAACGCCGCATGCTCTCCAGGTTGTTGACACCGAACCCGCGCCCGAATCGGGCCGTCAAGTCGGCGGACAAGCGCTCCATCAACTGCTCGCCGTAACCGGCCCGTCGCCTGCCTTTCTGCTCGGCCTCGACGATCCTGCGGCCAATCTCCCAATAGCTGGCTGTCATCAGTGCGTTGACACTGCGCGCCGCTGCCTGGCGCGCCGCATCCAGCAACTCCACGATGCCGCCGTGGATGCCGGCATAACCGGCAGGTAAGGCTGCAGGTTTCCGCGTTGCCACGGGCGTCTTCCTTGTCATGCTGTCACCTCCATAGAACGGGACGCCCCGGTGATCGCCAGCCGCCGATTCGCCACCAGTTCGGCCGCATCCCGCACCGGCTTGTCCTCGGTATGAACATAGTGCATAAACATCGCCACGGTCTTATGACCTGTGAGCTTCATGCCCACCTTGGTCGGCACGCCCGAGTTGGCAATATCGGTGGTCGCCCGGTGGCGGATACCATGCGTGCCAACGTGCGGCACGCCAGCGGCCTTGAGCACCCGCGTCCAGCCACCATAATGCTCACCGTGGGTCATGTGGCGGGTCGGGTCGTTCGGCGACGGCAGGACGTAGGGGCAACCATCCTGGCGTGGCGCCGAGGACAGTAGCCGATAGGCTTCCTCGCTCATGGGCTTGGAAATCCCGCCGGTCTTACTGTCGGGCCAGACCACACGGCGCTTTTCCAGATCAATCCAGTCCCATTCCAACGGGCAGATTTCGGAGCGGCGGGCGGCGAACTCGAATTGCAGGCGGATCGCCAGCGGGATGACATAGTTCTCCAGGCCCTCCGCCTCGATGTGCTCCAGCCGCCGAAACAGCTTGCCCATGTCTTCGTCGCTGATGAGGTGCGTGGCCTTGCCGTTTGGATACATCGGGACGTGGCGGCAGGGGTTGGTTCCGTCCGGCCGGTGGCCCCACACCTCGGCCAGGTTGAACATCTTGCGCATCACGCTGAAAGCACGGTTGGCCTCGGCCGGCTTGTGCGCCATCTTCTTCATCGCCGTGGCCACGTCCGGGCGCTTCACGTCCTGGACCTTCAAACGGCCCAGCATCGGAACGATGCAGCGGTCGATGACGGCCTGATACCCGCGCTGGGTGCTGGGCTTGTTGCGCTGCTTGGAGTAATCCTCCATGAACTTGGTACACAGCTCCTTGACCGTGGGGGCTGAACGGGCGGCGGCCTTGGCCGCGCTGGGGTCGCCGCCCCGGCGCACCTCGGCCAGCCATTCCTGGGCCAGCGAGCGGGCCTGCTCGACGGTCAGTTCCCCGTACAGGCCCAGGGCGGGCTTGCGCCGCTCGCCAGCGTTCGTGCGGTACTGGAGCATGAACACCTTGCGGCCCGCTGGTGTAACCTTGCACAGGAAGCCGGGCACCAGCGTGTCCCGGAGTTCGACGGCCTGCGCCTGGGGTAGCGCCGCATCGACTGCGGACTTGGTGAGTTTGATCTTGGCCATAGCTGACTTCTTTGGAAGACCCGTTTCCAGGAGCCTCTTGGGAGCCAAGCGGACGGAAGCCGGGTCAAGTTTCAGAAAGCACCGGCATATGATGAATCCGCCTAAGTTATTGATAAAATTGCTGTAGCGGGCTTAGGCGCAGTCCAGCGAAGTTCGGTGCTGGAGTCATGGTGAAATAAAAAAACCCCGCCAGACGCACTGTCTGGCGGGGTTTGCGCGTTACCGCAACCGTGGCCTATCAGGCAACAGCA
>RRZT010425349.1_pt1 | contig 10862 bp, 9 predicted proteins | sample 2165551 | NCBI WGS metagenome assembly RRZT01 (sample SAMN10456910, study PRJNA506462) | wastewater metagenome | biome: wastewater; feature: sludge; material: wastewater sludge; isolation source: wastewater sludge with Escherichia coli K12::gfp cells carrying plasmid... | place: USA: Moscow, Idaho ...
CGCATGTGCGGGTAATACGTTTTAGGAGGTAAAAATGAGCGAACAAGAATAGGATCACCCCCGCATGTGCGGGTAATACTCAGTTGCAACCATTGCACAAGCGCGTGAATATAGGATCACCCCCGCATGTGCGGGTAATACCCAGCTATGAAGGCGGAAAGGATGTCATGACGAGGATCACCCCCGCATGTGCGGGTAATACACTAATCGATCCCTTATTTATCAAGACTTTTTTTCAAAAATTTTTGAAATCCATTCACTTTCATTGCTAAATTAACCATCAACTTTGTATCCTCTAATGCTCGATGTGGTACATTTTCTAAAATTCCATATGCTTTTAATGATGTTTTTAGTTTGTAATTTTCAAGAAACATTTTTTCTTTCTTTACAAACTTCATCAAATCGATAAACTGATTTTTATCAAAATTTGAAATATTGTATTTATTTTTAGTACTTTGAATAAAATTTCTGTCAAAATCAACGTTATATCCAACTAATGGACTGTCTTTAACAAAATTAGCAAATTTTTTCATTGCTATTTTTATTTCCTGACCTTCTTTCAGAAGCAAATCATCGGTTATACCAGTGAGTTCTTTAATTTCTTTTGGTAACTGTTTTTCATAAGATATCAAGATCTGAAACTCGGTCTTAATTTCTCCCTCAACTTTAACAGCACCAATCTCAATAATTTGATCACTCTCTGGATTAAGACCTGTCGTTTCAAGATCAAACACAACATATGTTAGTGCTGTATTAACTGAATGTGTTTTTGACTCAGAAAACTTCTTAATTTGATGAAATTTGGAAGCGTTGCTATACCCTAGTTTCAAATGATTTTCTTCATTGTGCAGACCTGGAGATAATACCAATGGTATCCCATCATAATCAATATTCATTCGGTTAGTACGAAATGTTTCAAAATCATATCCTAATTCATTTCGACTTGAATAACTCATTGTCACTTGACCACTTCCAATGCTTTCAGTGACACGTTTCCACAGCTGTTCCCTCACTCGCGAATTAAAATTACCGATATAAACACCTGTTGAAATCTCTTGCATCCATTTAGTTAGGTCCCCACGAATTTTTGGCGGAACGTTTGTCAAAATAATAACAGTCATTGGCATAATGCATTACCTCTCACTATAATTTATACCATATTTAACATGCGATTCTTTATCATCCCAAAGATTTATGACATCGGTTTCTATTTTTTCTATTTCTGGAATTTCTAGTAAATATTGTAGATCTTTAACAATCTGTTGCATGATTCTACCGTCAACAAAAGCATCTCTCACATGTCTTCTTGTAATCGCGCCAATGTCATCTTCTTTATCAAATTCATGCGCTACTTCAAAAGCGATTGGGATAGTTGTTTGTGCCTTATATAAATCAGCAATATCATATACAAATGATAAATCATGACCAACATGAACAAAACCAAGACCTGGAGAAATTCCCAATGCAACCATAACACTATAGCACACACCATACAATGCAACATGGGCAGCACTGAGTGCTTGATTAATAACTGTTCCATCTTCAAAATTATCTGGATTATAGTCTCGACCAGACCATTCTACTTGATATTTTTTGGACTGTTTTCTATATATACCTCTAACTCTAGCTCCTTCTCTACCACGTAATTGTTGAAGGGTTAAATTTGAAACATCTTCATCCGGGAAACGCATTTGATACATTTTTTTAGCTACAGTTAGTTTTGTACGAGTATTACTAACTAATTTGGCTTGTTTTTCCAAAAAACGGCTCGAATGTGATAAGGCACGACCGTGAGCGTATTGTCTCACTCCTCGCTCACCTACCCAGACTACACTTGTACCTGTGTCTCCTATCAACTCCATTGCACGATGTGTGATATCTGTTCCCGGACCAAATAATAACACACTCGTCATAGCAGCAGGAATTCTTACCGTTCCGCGTGAATCTAAAACAGTTATCGAAGAATCTTGTTTATTTACCTTTGCGTGCTCAATGTAAATAAAAGTAACTCTATCACTCACCCTTGGTAACTCTTGTAACTCCGTCTTCTTTGCACCGACCTGTTTTTTCATTTAATCTCCAATAGGAATGACAGTCATTAACCCAAATCCATATGCTTTCTTCTTACCAAATCCTTTGACTAATAATGCTTTAAATTTATCTATATTTGTAATAGTAAGATTACCTTCATAAGTTGTTTTGCTTAATCTTGGTGTTTTTCCAGATTTGTGTTTAAAATTGACAAATTCATGGTCTATTACAGCAAATTCACCTTCCTTAAGCATAAATCCATTTTTATCAGATCTAGCAATTAGAAATTGTTCTTGCTGCTCAATTGTCACGTGTGGCATGACACGACCACGTTGACCTGGTACAAATTTTGAGATTACTGGATTTGCAACAAGTCTAAAACGAACTTTTTCTCCATTTTTTAGACTATCAATGAAGGGCTGATAATTTTTTGTTTGACTAGTATCATTAACCCCATATTTTTCTAGCTTTTCAAGTTCGGGTTTTTCTTCGCTAACCAAAAGTAGATATTTCTTTTGATTAATATTATCAATACGCCATAACTTTCGTGGAAAAACTCCATCGCTATTAAAAGTTTGATTTGGAAAACTATCTTCAACCCATGCATGATAAACACCTACGTGTGTTAAATCACGCATTTTTTTCCGATTTTTTGTATCAATTTCTACTCGCGATAAATACATTATAGGCCTCCTTCCAAAACTGAAAATACATCATGCGTAGTTGAAATTTCTTTTTTTATCACTGAAATGCGGATATGTTTTACTGGTCTAAAGCCGTGTTGTCTTTTTTGTTGCGAAAATGACATAACACGATCTCGTGGCATTAAAGTTTCGCCACTATCTAGTAAATTAGCATCTGCATATAAGTCAAGTTGGGAAATATTTTTATTCTTTTTTTGATACCATTTTGATGCTTGCCATTCCAAATTTTTCAAAACTGTGACTGGTGCTTCTTCAACTTCACCCATGAAAAAATCGCTATTCAAAGGAAGGGATCTCCGACCCATAAAAGGCTGAAAATAGGGCGATTTTAGCGCCTTAGAAACTTTTTGCATTAGTACTTCTGATCCACTAATCGCAATGATGAATATAGCATCTTGTAGATAATATCGATGACTTACATAGGTGCGATTAGGCTTTCCGTCTTTTTTTATGGCATGAGCTGTATGAAAGTCACGTAAAAGTTCACCTGGTTGATCAATTCTGACCACAAAATCCAACTGATTGAGTACCTGAATTTCATCATCTTGATCACGATGAAGTCCTAAACTTGCTGCAATGATACCAATCATCGCACTTTTAGATGGGTAACGTTGTGTTTGTCTAGTCTCAAAATGTGAATCAACACCGTATGACTGTAAGGGACCAGCTAACTTTAATAAGATGGTTGTCATTTTTCACCTCCTCATTACAAGTTTTCTTCTAAGACTTTACCTAATTGTTCCAATAAAGCATTAAAATCAGATTGATTATTTTCTTTTAAACCAATCGATAACGTTGACAACGGGGTGGCAACAAACGTTTGCGCATCCTTCAACCCTTTTTCAAGTTGCTTAACTGAGTTTTCAATATACCCCCCATTAGTTTTAACTGGCATTTCAAAAGCAGTCACAATATTAACAGGTCTATCACTACGTAAAGTCACAACGACTGCACTAGGCAAAGTTTGATTGGCAAATGTATTGACTTTACCCGTTGGCATTGATTTTACAAATGATTCAACAAATAACATCAAAGCGTTTTTAGTTGCTTCTTTATTATCTTCAAGTCGCTTAACTAATTCATGCGCAGCAACATTAGCATAACGATATAGTGTAGATGAATTATACTCAATAGTTCCCAACATTCCAGCGCCTGCGTTGTCTTCACGAGCTAGGTCATCCGTAGCAGTAAAAAAGTCGAATTCTGTTTGCACAGCGTGTGTTGAAATAGCGTGTGCTACTTGAGCAGATGCGTCTTCATTTAGGGACGGATCATCAGCAACCATACGACCAAACAAAGCGATATCAATAGCCGGATTATTTTTCAAAATAGCATGTAATTCTTTTTTATCGGCAATGCCGTCGATAGCAGCTTCAGCCAATTTCTCAGCTTGATCTGATCCAATAAAGAAAAGGGCCTTCAAACGATTATCTTTTGATTTCACTCCCGCTTTATCCAAGGTGTCACTCGCTAGTTTAATTGCGTCATCTTCAGTCTTACTTGAATCTTTTTCTTGAATTTTATCTGCGATATACCTAATAATATCTAGTGAACGAATGCCAACATTGGCATATAAACCATTTGTATTGAAATAATCTCTTATCGCTTTTTTCCAACTCTGAGAACTCACTCTTGCACGTGTCACACCACCATACTGTGCTGTTTTGGGACTTCCCGTATCATCTCGATTGATATTCGAAGGGGGAACAGCTTGGATTACGTGAATGTCTAAAAATAGGTTATGATTTGTCATGATTTTCTCCTTATTATTTGTCTATTTTTCTTTTTTTATATTTGAATAGTAACTTTGACCCCAACGCAATTTCACTCTATCTTCAAATCCATTCTGATACCAAAATAAATCATCCGCTAGTTGTGCATAAGAAATTTTTGCATTGCTTTTTTTCAATAACTTAATCAAATGTCTTAGATGATTACTTAGTTCTTCAAATGTACTTGATGTAACCATAGCATTAAACCTACGATCAATTGCTTTTGAATCATCTTTACTCCGTAAAGATTTTAATGACTGACCAATATTGTCAGTTTTATTCAAAGAATTGACACCCTCACTTTTAGCTTGTTGATGCAGAGCGTAGAATTGTAGACTTGAAAAAATCGCCTTTTCTTCTCTGGTTGGTTCCCCAGTTCGACTCAAAAAAGATTCTGGTAATTCTGAAAACACTTCTGGCCAAACCTCTACTGTTTGAGCTATATTTTTGCCAATGGACTGCCGCAATCGGGCTAAGGTCGCTTTACCTGAACTCGTCTGAGTCGTATTTGCAAGTCGCATAATAATGCGACCAGTGACATTAAAAACGGTGTCTGTCATTTCCTTTCTTCCTCCTCTTCTTTTGGTAGTTGCTCATTAAGTTTCCAATTAAATCGATTATAAGCTGTAAAAATGTTTTTTACATGCGCACCATCTTCTATGCCAATAAAATCACGATTACCAGCTGAATCAACTAATTTCTGCGCTTCCTTTTTAACAATTGTTCGTAATATAGCACGCCATTCCTTAATTTTTTCTTCTTTACTATCATCAGGTTGGATACTTGAAAGCCAATCTCGAAATGGCATGTCGACTTGGAAATAAGCTTCTTGTTTGGTACGATTAGCAAATTCATTCGAATTGAGATTTCTAATTACTCTAATATCATTTGAAAATGTCCAGAGAACACCATCAATCACATTTTTTATTTTGTCTACTTCACCTGCAATTGAATTTACCCATCCATCAGTTGCATCCGATATAATATTTCCAAAACTGACATTATCAAAAATCTCATTTACTGGATTCCAGGAAGTTGCATTCCCATCATCTTCCATGCTAACTGCATTAAACTTCTGGTGTCTTAATGTAACTTCTTTATCTTTTAGATATATTATCCATTCAATGATACCTGGCCGTCGTTGAGATAAGTTGTTAGGTGTGAAAGTAATCCCAAATGAGCGCCAAAATTGTTCATTTAAACTATGCTTCTTAGGCGTAAATGTATCTTTATTGTCACCAGTTTTATTAAAACGCCATTCAGTCATTAACTCTAAAAAATTATTTTGATGATCAATTTCCGGTAACTTAATAATGGAAACACTAAAATCGTTTATTTCTTCAAAATCATCAGGAATCCTAATTGCACGACTCCAATTTGTATAAAGTGCAGCAAGATTATCTAACGTCTTTCCTTCTCTGAACTGATGTAACATTTCCTCATTACTGTCTTCTTCCCATGTTGGATGTTGCATCTGAATATATCTTTCTTCAGGATGAATTAATGCTAAATTTAACAATAAAGTATCAAATAAATCATCACCGGATACATACACGCCGCCTAGATCATAAAGCCATCCTTTGGAAAGTTTTTGGTCTTTATGTTGATTATCAAATTTTACTTTATCTCCCGTTCCTGTTACACCTTGATATAACACTAGCCATCTTGACACCTCGCTTTTCCTTAATTTACTTTTTAAAGCGTCAAATTCTGGTGAAAAAAGAATGGTTTTATTTTCACTCTCGGAAAGTGTTCGTTTGATTGTCTTTCCTGAAATGCGATTAACCTTCGCTTTATTCACTGGTAAATTTAAAGTATCTTCTGTCACTTGATAAAATGGATAATCGCCACCAAACAAATAAAATCGATCTCGCCATTTTTCGAGATAAGCACCAATAATTTCAGGAAATGCTTTTGCTTCCCACAAGTCACGCCAAGTATCTAACAAAGCCTCTTGATACTCTTCACCATCATCTTCATTTATGGATTTAGTCTGCTTGTAGTTGTCATCAAGTTCCACCCATTCATATTGTTCGCCATTTGCATCAAAACGCGAAAACACGGTATGCAAAACCGCAAGTAATAAACGTAATATTGCAAAATCCTGTGTTGGCGTTTCTCCTGCTAAACTTTTATAGTCATGAGCATGTTCAAACAGTTCTTTTAACGATACTTCCTTGGTCGTTCCTTTATCATCAGTCATCACGTTTATCCAAGGTTCATCTAACAAATTAAATTCAGCCATTTATTCCCTCCTTTTCATAGGTTAATCCAAGTTGTAAATCATAAGTTAATCTATAACCATTAAGCAAAAATTGATTATTTTCATCAAGAATAATCCCTAATGAACCTTTTAACCAAGACTGCCTTTGCCAATCAAAAAGTTTCCTTTTATTATACATTTCAAGTTCAGATATGGTTTTATCAATTGTCCAGTCTGCAGATAATGCTTGTGGTAATCTAATGGTATTTGTTGCCATCTTTTTCGTGTCTATTAAAAGATCAAGGTCTTTATCCTCACCAACCAAAGAAATACCTGTTTCTGTTTTTTTTACTACGATGACTTCAATACTATCTGAGGAATCTCTAACTTGAGCACTACCTTTTTCTTCACTATCATCAGGATTAGGATTTTTTAACCAACCAATTAAATTACCTTTATTAGGTTTATTGGGATTATCAAGTCTAAATGTTTTAGCTCTTTGTTCTTTACAACGCAAAAAGACTTCTTGATCATTCTTTGCTTTTCGATAGGCTTCACCTAAATCTATTTCATCTTTAGCATATGTCTCTTGAACAAGGAACGAAATATCAGAAGGAATGTTGATTTGCTCTGGTAAAAAGTGTTGCGTTCTCATTAACAAATAATCACCATACACTGCTTTTGAGCCAGAATTAAATTCAAATGTCTGGCTTGTCCCAAGTACATAGAACCGAGGAGTTTTTAGCATATTAGGTCGACTGATCTCATGTCGATGTAAACGCCCAATTCTCTGAATGAGTAAATCCATGGGCGCTAAATCGCTGAATAATACATCAAAATCAATATCCAAAGACTGCTCAATCACCTGCGTCCCAATGATTATCTTTTTATCTGGCCTTATGGCATTTTTTCCAATTTCAGACATAAGATTTGTCTCTTTTTTAACACGTTGTGTTGCTATAAAACTAGAATGAAGCAGCTCAACATTCTCCAGACCAAATTGATCACTGATTAAATGATAGAGTTCTTGTGCGCGCCTAACCGTGTTAACAATGATACCTGCAATTCCACCATCAGATAAACAGTCTTCCAATGTGCCTAATAGCTCATTATCGTCTAGTCTATTGATATTAACTTTCCGATCTTTTTGTTTTTCAAATTGGGTAACCTGTTCAATTTTGCTACCATCACTATAGGTAATTAAAGGGTAAGCATTCTGTATAGCCAGATTATCTGGTTTAATTGCCTCTTTCCATTTCTTCCCTGTTCCTAGATAATAATTTTTTACTAATTCTTCCCGTCGCTCTCCTGGCAAAGTTGCTGATAAAATAACAACCGGTACACTGTAGGCTCCCATCCATCGGATTGCTTGATACAAAAATTGCCCCATATAAGCGTCATAAGCATGTACTTCATCAATCACTACCACTTTTTTACTCAGTCCAAGATGACGTAAAGCCAAGTGTTTTTGTTTTAAAGCACTCAGTAGAAACTGATCAACAGTTCCTACAATAAAATCATCTAAAATACCAGTTTTTCTGCCATGAAACCATTCATTAGTTATGATTGTTCCGTTCTCTTCACCGTCAATATCAATTCCCTGAGCCTTAGGAATTTTATCAAATTCATCATTAAGTGCAGCCTTCCCATGTAGCAAATTTAAGGATTGCGTTTGATCAGCATCTTTAATTATGTTGTCTAACCATCCTTTTATTCTAGTAAATATTCCATTGGATGTTGCTTGAGTTGGTAGACCAAAGAACATCCCTGCACGACCAGTTTTTAAGGCCAATTGTTCTATTGCCACCAAGGCAGCTTCAGTTTTACCCACCCCCATAGGTGCCTCTAGGATAAATATACCTGGTTTACTTGCCTGTTGAATTGACATCGATAGTTTTGCTTGCACATCTCTTGGTTCAAACCCAAATCTATCATCATATAATTTAACAGTATCACTAAATTCCTCAGGTTCCCACATATAGGTTTTAAACCATCTTTCAAAACCTATTTGAATACGTTCCTCTTGGTTGATAGAGCTGCCGTCATCGTCAATCTCAATTAATGGAAAGTAGGTCTCATTGCTAGCAATCCAATCAGCCATAATAAGTAAACCTTCTAAAATAACACAAGCACTTTGAGAAAGCTCAGGTATAGCTTCTGCGTCTTTAAAATCGTATTTAGCTATTCCATCATTAAAGATTTTTTTTTGAATCGCTTTCCATTTTTGATGAATAGGATCTTCTTCCTTCTCATTTTGAAAATAGTTAGCTTCATAGCTTTCAAGCTGAATTTTAACATCTTGACTAGTGTCAACTGGCTTACCATGATGCCCGCCAATAATAGACGAAAAGCTTTGATTGACTCCGTAAGATTCAAGCAAAACTTGTCCCGCTAGTGCGTGTAAGGATTTATTCGAATTCGTCAAAAAGAGTGTTGAGATACCAATAAAGCCTTCTTTTTCGAGTTTTTCTAGTAATTGTTTATCTAAATCGTCTGATTTATTATAACTTGTTTTAGTCTGGAAAGCGGGTGTGCACTTGGCTTGATCGTGAAGATATCCCAATAGTTGTGTAACATTCTTGGCCTTATTCTCATCACCAACAAAAGAAATTACTAAATTTCTTTGCCCCTGACTTAACCAATGTTCCCATAATAAACCAATTATTTCCGCTGTATCATTCAGATGTTGCACAAGCGGTAGCCAGTACAGACCACCATTTTTTTCTACCTTCTTTGCCCATAAACTTTCCATAAGATAATTCCTTTATTTAAAAATCAATAATAATCTTGACCCTAACCTCTTTTGATGTTATCACTTTTCCCTAGTCTATTTGTTAAGGATAACCTTTGAAATCGGAAAATTATAATTTAAGGTAAATTACAACAATAAGTAGCCACAAATATTCATCTTAAATGAACACTCATAATTAAACATATAATGAGGATAGTTGTTGATTCATTCCTCAATGAAGAGAACAGATTTACGTGTCAATATTTTCGTTCGTTTGGTAAAAATCAGCGTAGCATTCTAATATCATTTTATTTTTTCATCTTTCACAACTTCCATAAGCATGGCAGTAAAACACAGAGAACTAGACTGCTTTTGAATACCGAAATTTTTTCCGTTGTCTAAAGAAACTAGCACAAAACAGTAAACCTCGATCAATATAAAAAGCATGCTATTAATCTACGTTGATATTTTGTCAGGGCAATAATCTAATAATTTCTATTCTGTATTTTCGTTCTGTCAAAGTTAATAGTCCTTGTTCTTTATCTTTACTTAAGAAGACTAGGTCAATCTTATAACATCATATCTGGTGGTGTCACTAATATGTGATAGGTTTTCATATATAAAATCCTAACGTTATGTTTAGAAGCGTTTTAAAAGCTTCATAGCGTTCTCCAACGTAACATAAAAAATCCTGCTCTAAACATATTGTACACTTTTTTAAAAAAAAATTAAAGTTACAACTTATATGAATCATTCCCGTAGTTGCTAATTTCAACGAGTGATTTCAGGATAGAAAATTCAATTTTTTGAAAAAACAATCAGATAACCCATATTATACGCAATCCAACTGTCCTTACACCAACAATTTCAATTACCTTTATATCTGAAAACACTAAAACTTTGTGGCGATTTTTATTTTTATAGTCTTCTAATCGCTTGATAGGACTGGGAAGAAGAACAACGGGAATAATTCTATATAATATTTTCATTTCTGATAATTACTACAGTTCATGCTTACAATATTACAAAATATATCATTTCTATGAATAGAAAAATTTTGAGTAGAAAAATAAAGTCTACCAGTATGTGTTGTGCCCCCCAAAAGTCAGACTGGAATGGAAAGGTTACTTAAAATATGAGATAAAGTCCATCATTTTTTCACTGATGGACTTTATTTTTTATTCAACTAATGATTTTGATTGCTTGGTTAGTTTTTTGGTTAATTTACATTAATTTTCAAGCATTAAACAAACAGAGCTTGAATCTACAACACTTTTAAGTAAGAAGATGTTATAATTAAATTAATTCAAAATCTTTTTTTGAGAAAAGAATATCACCAGAAATACTTGAAATACCTAGGTTAGAAATCTTAATCCAACAAGCATAAAAGATACTCAATTATTTTTCAGTGTATCAACGGA
>RRZT010181023.1_pt1 | contig 10854 bp, 13 predicted proteins | sample 2165551 | NCBI WGS metagenome assembly RRZT01 (sample SAMN10456910, study PRJNA506462) | wastewater metagenome | biome: wastewater; feature: sludge; material: wastewater sludge; isolation source: wastewater sludge with Escherichia coli K12::gfp cells carrying plasmid... | place: USA: Moscow, Idaho...
CGAGATATGGGCGTTGGCGGCGTTATTCATGCCGAGCACCACGGCCAGCGGCGACAGGCGCTCGCGCCCCTTCTGCCACAACTCGCGGTAACCCTTTTCGTAAGCCAGCGTGCCACCGAGCGCCGTGCCCCAGGAACACCCCCAGCTGTCGCGATTTTCTTCGCCGGACTGGCGACTCAGGCCGGCATCGTCCCAGGCGGAAAAAGCTGCGGCCATGCCCAGTTGGGCAAAACGATCCATCATCGACGCCAGCGGCTTGCCCAAAGCCATATCCGGATCGAAATCCGGGCAACTGACAAACGGCATGTTCAGGGGCCGCGGCTGATCGTCGGTCAGCAGATGCCGTACCGCCGACTCGCCAGCACAGAGCCGATGAAAGAAATCATCCAGCCCTTCGCCCGGCGCATAGGGACTGACCAGCCCCAGGCCGGTAATGGCAACCCGCCGCATCATGTGGCGCTGTCTGGACTAGCTGTCTGCTGGGCGATCAACGCTTCCATCAGCGTGGCGAGCTCGCCCACTGTCTGTGGTGCCTTCAGGTCGGATTCGAGCTTGATGGCAAAGCGATCCTCAAATTCGAACATCAATTCGAGCATCATCAGGGAGTCGACACCCAGATCCGCCAGCGCCGCTTCCGGAACAACGGCAGCGGGATCGGCGGCAAGGCGCTCGTGGAGAAATTCGCGGATCAGTTCTATCGCTTTCATGGGGGGCGATTTTAGCCAATGGCATCTGTTTTTCAAAGAAATAGCCGCTTTTGTACTCCCTGCCATGTTTCATTCATCTGCCGCAGGCGTATTTTCGTCCGTAGCGGTGCTGCCGTGGCTGGGCCGCCGGCAAGCCGGCATCCGCCAGAGCTCGCTTCTGCCCCCTGAATTCGGCCGGCATCATGCCAGCGTCACCAGATAATCCAGGATCTGCAGTTCCCGCCGGGGTTTCCTTTGCTACCATGCAGCCTCTTCTTTTTTCCAGCCCCCATGCGCCTGCAGATTTCACCCACCGTTGACCTGTTGCCCTGGTGGCGGCAATTACTGTGCCGTGCCTGCCTGCTCATGTGGTTGAAGGCACTCGGCACCATGGCCTTCATGGGTCTGTTTTTCTGGGCCTATTTTTCCGTGCTGACGCACCCTTTGCGCCCAGCCTGGGTCATGCCACAGCTGGTACTGGATCATTGGGTAGCCTTCACCCCACTGGCGTTTCCGGTGTACGCCTCACTCTGGATTTATGTCTCCCTCCCGCCTGCCTTTCTCGGCAATTTACGGGCGCTGCTCTGTTTTGGTGGCTGGATGGCGGCCCTGTGCCTGTCTGGCCTGGCGATTTTCTGGCTATTGCCGACAGCGGTCCCGCCGGCAGGACTGGACTGGTCGGCCTACCCGCAGATGGCCTTGATCAAGAATATCGACGGCGGCGGCAATGCCTGCCCCTCGCTGCATGTCGCCTCGGCGGTCTTTGCCGCCCTCTGGCTCGGCCGCGTGCTGTGGCAGGTACGTGCTCCGCTCTGGCTGCGCGGGGCAAACTGGCTGCTGGCACTGGCCATCGTCTGGTCGACCCTGGCAACGCGGCAGCATGTGCTGCTCGACGTCATCGCCGGTTTTCTGCTCGGCCTGCTGTTTGCTTTTGGCTCCCTGCGCCAACTGCAACGCACGCAGTGCCGGCCACTGCTGTAGGCAGGTCAGAGCAGGAAGGGCAGGTAACGCCGGGTCCGTTGCATGTAGCGGCGGTATTCCTCGCCGAAATACGCCAGGCATTCAGCCTCGTCGGCCAGGGTGGTCCGCACCAGCAGCGCCGTGGCCAGACCAGCCAGGGCCAGACCGGGCCAGGAAGGGTCCTGGCAGAACACCGCCCAGGTCAGCGCCAGCAACGATGCGTACATGGGATGGCGGATATAGCGAAATACCCCGCTGCTGACCAGCCGGCAGGTTTTCTCGAATTCGTACAGCGTGGCATCGACACGCCGTTTGCCGCCATAAGCCGGCAGCAAACCGCTCAACGCCGCCAGCAGCAGCACCAGGCTGCTGATCTGCAGCACGGTGGCGATCTGCTGGTGCAGGGTTTCCGGATGCTCACCCCACTCCGGCCGGTTGAGGAAGATCAGCACGAGCATGGTCTGCCAGGCGAAATAACGATAAAAGCCGTGACTGCCGGGGCGCCGCAACGGCTTGTGCGAGACGGCGACAAGCAGGCCCGATAGCAGGAGGAAAGCGATCAGGTCGTGGCTACCGAAGTACGGCATGGCCAGACTCAGAGCACCTGGCGTAAGGTCGCGCTGAAGCGCTCGGCATCCTGATAGCCGACCACGCGCTGGCCATTGATTTCCTCACCACGGGCGTTGAAAAAGATGATGCCGGGCGGGCCGAAAAGCTTGAAGCGCGCCAGCAATGCCTTGTCATCATCGTTATTGGCGGTGACGTCGGCCTTGAGCAAGGTGAAGCCGGCCAGAACGCCACGAACGGCGGGATCACTGAAGGTGAATTTCTCCATTTCCTTGCACGAGACACACCAGTCGGCGTAGAAATCGAGCATCACCGGGCGATCGCTATTCGCCAGCCGAGCTTCAAGCTCAGCGACGGAGCGCACCGGCGTGAAGGGCAGGGCCGTGTTTTCAGCGGCATTGGCGCTACCCCGCAGGCCGGCCAGTGGCTGCAGCGGATCGCGATTGCCCGCCAGAGCGCCGATCAAGAGCGCCGCCCCGGTGAGCAGCATGAGCAGGCCGATGCCCTTCCAGAACCGCTGCCAGCCCTTGGCATTGACCGGCAGGGGATCGATGGCGTGCAGATAGATGGCGGAAATGCTGAACAACATGGCCCAGCCGAGCATCGCCGCGAAATCGGAAATGACCGGCGAAACCAGCCACAGGGCGGTAGCCAGCAACAGCACGCCAAAGGTTTTCTTGACGTTGTCCATCCACGCGCCCGCCTTCGGCAGCAGCGACCCCCCGGCGATACCGACGGCGATCAGCGGCGCCCCCATGCCCAGCGCCATGACGAACAGGGCAACGCCTCCGAACACGGCATCGCCGGTCTGGCCGATGTAGAGCAGGGCGCCCGCCAGCGGGGCAGCGACGCAGGGGCCGACGATCACCGAAGACAGCGCCCCCATCAGGAACACGCCGGCAAAACTGCCGCCCTTGAGCTGCCCGGATTCATGCGCCAGCTTGCTCTGCAAGGCAACCGGCAACTGCAAGTCGTAGAGACCGAACATCGACAGCGACAGCACAACGAAAATCAGGGAGAACGCCCCCAGCACCCAGGCATTCTGCAAAGCGGCGGACAACAGCGTGCCGCTCAGACCGGCGGCGATGCCGACCGCAGCATAGGTGAGCGCCATCCCCAGAACGTAAGCGAGCGACAGGGCGAAGCCGCGCATCTTGGTCGCGTGCCGCCCTTGGCCAGCAATGATGCCGGAGAGAATCGGGATCATCGGAAAAATGCAGGGGGTCAGCGACAGCCCGAGGCCGGCGACGAAAAAGAGGGCGAGGCTGGTCCACAGGCTGGCGTTTTTCAGCAGCTCGGCAATCTGCCCGCTTTCATCGCCGCTACCGGCAGACGGGGTGCCCAGCGGCGGGGCGGCGGGGGTAGTCGCCGGGTCGGGCAGTTGCACGCCAAGCGTCTGCGTCTGCGGTGGGTAACAGATACCGGCATCGGCACAACCCTGCGACTGCAGATCCAGCGTCAGATCAAGCGGGCCGGAACTGCTGCGCTCCACGGGCAGACGGAATACCGCTTCCTTGTAGTACACCTCGGTGCGCCCGAAGGTGTCATCGTCCTTTTCCTTGCCCGGCGGCAGCTGCAATGGCCCCAGACCCTGCGCCGGGTCGGCGGCATGGACACGGAACTTGTCGCGGTACAGGTAATAGCCCTTGGCAATCTCGTAGCGCACTTCCACCGTCTGCCCATCGAGCGCCCGCAGAGTGGGTTTGAAGGCAACCAGCGGGTCGAGGAATTCCTGGGCAGTGACGCTCGCGCCAAAGCACAGTGAAAACAGCAGAAATAGGCGCAAAAGGGCAGGCAGCAGCAGGTTCATGACGAGGTTTCTTCCGTCAACCAGTCCAGATAGGCTGGCAGACCGTGGGTGATGGGCAGGGCAATGACTTCCGGCACGCTGTAGGGATGCAGTTCGACAATCCGCTGCTGCAGCGCCGGATAGCAGGCAGTGCGCGTCTTGATCAGCAGGGGAACCTCGGTCGCCTCCTCCAGCGCCCCCTGCCAGTGGTAGAGCGAAGTAGCCGGGGCCTGAATAGTGACGCAAGCCGCCAACCGCTCACTGAGCAGGGTTCGGGCAATGGCGCGCGCAACGCCAGCATCGGGACAGTTGGTGAGAACGAGGCAGTGGTCCATCGGTTGATTCTACTATCGCAGCCCCTGGCCATTGGTTGCCCGTGTGTGACCGTACTCAGTGCCGCCAGGCGCGGGTAATGATGTCGCGGATCTGATGCAGACGGCGGTGGAAGAAATGATCTGCCCCCGGCACAACGGTGACCGGCAGATCATTCGTTTCCGCCCAAGCCAGTACATTGGCCAGTGGCACGGTGGTATCGGCCGAACCATGAATGACGATGGTGTCGTGCGGCACCGATTCGGTATCGTACTGACGCAGACCTTCGACGAAACCCGCCGCGGTCCCGACCAGCACCAGACGCTGCGCTGGCCGGCCGGCATCGGCCAGCCGCCGGGCCACGCGCGTCTGGCAATAGGCACCGAAGGAAAAACCGGCCAGCACGACGGGAATGTCGCCACACCGTAGCTGTGCGTTATGCAGCACGGCCAGCAGATCTTCCGTTTCGCCCCGGCCCTCGTCGTGCGCCCCCTCGGTCGCACCGACGCCGCGGAAATTTGGCCGGAAAGCGGCATAACCCAGAGCAACAAAAGTCTTGGCCAGTGTATGTGCGACCTTATTGGTATTGGCGCCCCCACCAAAAGGGTGCGGATGCGCCACCAGAGCAATACCGCGCGGCGCATCAGGGCGCTCCATCAGGACTTCGATATTACCGACCGGGCCGGCAACCGCGAGTTTTTCTTCGTGAATTTTCATACTTTCAGGCGCTCCACCACACGGCCGTGCACGAGGTGCTCCTGCACGATTTCCTCGATATCTTCGTTATCGACATAGCCGTACCAGGTTTCTTCCGGATACACGACCAGTACCGGGCCTTCGTCACAACGCCCGAGGCAGCCGGCCTTGTTGATGCGCACCCCGCCGGGACCATTCAGCTGCATCTGAGCGATGCGCTCCTTGGCATAGGCAAAGGCGTCACTGCCGCCGCGTGCATGACAGCAGGACTCGCCGTTGTCGCGCTGGTTGGTGCAGACGAAGACATGGTGCTTGAAGTAACTCATGATGATCTCCTTGTTTCACGTGGAACGGTGGCCGTTGCGTGCTGGCACCAGCACCAGGAAAGGCAGCGCCAGCAACGGCCACAGGCTGGCAACCAGGCGGGTCAGACCATTGAAATTGAGGAAGTGTCCTTGCTGCCAGGTGGCCAGAGCCGCCTGTGAATAGGGATTGAAGGGCGCCAGGTTGACCAGCGCAGTTCCCGCCAGCAAAGCAACCAGAGCAAGCACGGCAGCGCCGCGGGTCGGTAGCCACAAGGTCAGCAGCAGCGCCACGCCACTGATCTGCAGCCCGAGCTGGGCACCCGGCGTCAGCCACAGCATGGCTTCACCCGGACTAACGAGCACTGCAGCAGCCAGCGTACGCACTGTCAGGCCAATGGCCAAGAAGAGCGGCACCAGCAAATAAGCCAGCCACCAGCGCAGCAGCAGGCAGCGCAGCAGCAGGCCGACTGCCAGCGCGTTACAGGCAGTGACGCCGGCCTCGATGACTGAGAAATGCTCGACGGTGAACGGCAGGGGAGGTGTCACGGCAAGGAGCTGACGCAGATCACCGGCTCCGAACAGAAGGATTTCCGGCGACAGCGGCACCATCATCCATGAGCCCAGCAAGGTCAGGCCCAGTTCGCTGTGCGGCATTGGCGACAACAGATGTTGCGCTGCACTTTCCAGGCGGATCAGGCTGCGCGGCGCGACGATCTGGCCCAGCAGCGCCCCCAGGGCCGCACCCAGCGTGTTGCAGGCGAGGTCAAGATTGGACGGAACGCGACTGGGCAACCAGTTCTGCAGCGTTTCCAGGGACAGACTGAGGAGTGCGCCACACAAGGTCGCCAGCACAAATGCGGTGATCCGTCCGCGTAAGGAACGCAGCCCCAGACATAAAAAAAACCCCAGCGGCAGATAGACGGCCACGTTGGCCACCAGATCGAAGCCGGTCCAGTAGCGTGGCCAGGCCGCCGGGAGAAAACCCCAGGGAGAAATGCCGGTGCTGCGCCAGCCACTGAACGGGTGCAGGCTGGCGTAGACGATCAGCGCACACCAGGCCAGCGCCAGATAGCGGGCAAGCACGATGGGGCGGTTTCCGGAAACAGGCATCGCCCGATTGTACGAGGAAAGCCGGCGTCAGGTCAGTGATGGGAGGCGGGCGTGTGATGGGTTTCGGCGGCGGCACGATGATGCAGCGCGGCATGAGCATCCGGCTCGCTCCCGGCGCGACCGACCCACTGCGGCAGCAGGGAGCCGAGCAGCATGCCGATGAAGCTGACGATCAGGCCGATCAACTGCGGCGGCACCAGACCGTCGTCGCCAATCAGCACCTCCACCAGAATCCAGGTAGTCACGCCGCCGATGCACGCCGCCAGGGCGCCCTGCGTTGTCGCCCGGGCCCAGAACGCACCGACCACCAGCGGCACGAAAGCACCGGCCAGGGTGACCCGGTACGCGTTCTCCACCATATGGAAGATGCTTGATTCCGAATTGAGCGCAAACAGCAGCACCCCGAAAGTGAAGCAGACGATGGTCACCCGCATCAGGCGCAGGAATTCCCGATCACCCATGCTCGGAAAGAAGCCGCGCACGATGTTCTCGGCAAACGCCACCGACGGCGCCAGCAGCGTGGCGGAAGAGCAACTCATGATCGCCGCCAGAACCGAGCCGAAGAAAATGGCCTGGGCAAACACCGGCGTCTGTTGCAGCACCAGCGTTGGCAGCACCAGTTGCGAATCCAGCGCCAGCAGATCGCCGTAGAGCGTGGGATCGATCAGGGTGGCCGAGTAGGCAATGAACATCGGCACGAAAGTGAAGACGAAATAAATCGACCCACCGATGATGGAACCCCACAGGGCGATCCTGGCTGTGCGCGCCGAGGTGATGCGCTGGAACACGTCCTGCTGCGGAATGGAACCCAGCATCATGGTCATGCCGGCGCCGAGAAAACCGACCCACTGCCACAAGTCGGGTTCGGGGAAGAACTGCAGCTTGCCTGCCGCCGCCGCATGCTCGATCACCGGCATGACCCCGCCGGTCTGCCCGGAAATCAGCCAGGCGATGAACAACATGCCGCCAATGATGATGCCCATCTGGACGAAATCCAGAATAGCCACCGACAGCATGCCCCCCAGCGTGGTGTAGGTCAGCACCACCAGCGCGCCGATGATCATGCCCATTTCCTGGCTGACCGCGCCATCAGTGACAACGTTGAAAATAAGCCCCAGCGCCTTGATCTGTGCCGCCACCCAGCCTAGATAGGCCAGCACGATGCACAGCGTGGCCAGCACTTCGACCGTCCGGTTATAACGCAAGCGGAAATAGTCGCCCAGCGTCAGCACATTGAGCTTGTACAGCTTGCGCGAGAAAAAAATGCCGCCAAGAATCAGGCACAGCGCCGCACCAAACGGATCGGCCACGACGCCGCGCAACCCTTCCTGGACGAAGGTGGACGACACCCCGAAAATCGCCTCGGCGCCAAACCAGGTGGCAAATACCGTGGCCGTGACGACCGGTAGCGGCAAATGACGGCCGGCAACGGCGAAATCCTTGGTGGTGTGAACGCGTGTGGCGGCCAGCAAGCCGATGCCGATCGAAACAACCAGATAAATGACGACGAACCAGATCAGCATGGCACGAGGCAAAAAGCCGCAAGGGGTTGAAAACGCGGGCGATTATAAAGTCAACGCTGGCGCAGCCAAGGGAAAAAATGGGGCCGGACAATGAAAATGTACGCGCCTGTCGTTTTGCGGATGAGCAAAGGCGATTTCGCTGGCGTGCAGCAGGAGGCGCGGTGCCCGTTCAGCGGCTACGCCGGCATAGAGTTCATCACCCAGGATCGGGTGACCCAGTGCCGCCAGATGCACGCGCAACTGGTGTGAACGGCCGGTCACCGGCTCCAGTTCGACCACCGTGCAATCTTCATGGGGCATGCGCTGCAGCACACGGAAACGGGTCAGCGACGGCTTGCCACGCGCAGGGCACACCATCTGGCGCGGCCGGTTCGGCCAATCGCAGATGAGTGGCAGGTCGATGGCCCCACTCTCCGGCGTCACCACGCCAGCCACCAGGGCGATGTAGCGTTTTTCCACCGCCCGTTCGCGGAACAGACGGTACATGACCTGCTGCATGGCCGCATCGCGCGCCACCACCAATAAGCCGGAAGTGGACATGTCGAGGCGGTGCGCGATCTGCGCCTGCGGAAAATCCTGCTGCACACGGTGGATCACACAATCCTGCTTGTCCGGCCCGCGCCCGGGTACCGACAGCAGCCCGGCCGGCTTGACCACCACAATGATGGCGTCGTCCACATAGTGCAGCCGTAGTGGCTCCTGCGGCGGCTGATACGTACTCATCGCGGCGGCCCTGCCAGCTGGCAGCGGGCATCGCGATAGGGGCCGCGCTGTACCTTCCAGCCCGGTCCGGGCGATACCTGCTGGCAGATCAGGCGCCCATCGAGCTGGCTCGCCCACAAGTACCAGGCGGCCGGTTTGGCGCTGGCGACCGGAACCTGTCCGACACAAAGCAGGCTAAAGAGAAGTGCGGGAAAAAGGCGCATCGTTGGTATCGTCAATTGGATACTGTATAGTTGTACAGTGTTTTGCGGCAATCGGGCTATTATACGAAGCAAAAGCCCGGCCGCTTTTTTCGCGTTTCATCACACCAGTAGTTCACCAGCAATTTTTGTTCCATTTTCGGCCCCTGTGCCATAATCCGCTCAACTTTCTGAGGTCATACCATGGACGACAACAAGGCAAAAGCACTCGCTGCGGCGTTGCAACAGATCGAAAAACAATTCGGCAAGGGCTCCATCATGAAGATGGGCGATGCCGAGATCGACGAAGGGCTGCAGGTGGTATCCACCGGCTCGCTCGGCCTCGATCTGGCGCTCGGCGTCGGCGGTCTGCCCCGCGGCCGGGTCGTGGAAATCTACGGTCCCGAATCGTCCGGCAAGACGACCCTCACCCTCCAGGTCGTCTCCGAGATGCAGAAGCTCGGCGGCACCGCCGCCTTCATCGACGCCGAACACGCGCTGGACGTCACCTACGCCCAGAAGCTCGGGGTCAACATCGGCGACCTCCTGATCTCCCAGCCCGACACCGGCGAACAGGCCCTCGAGATCGCCGACATGCTGGTGCGCTCCGGTGGCGTCGACGTGGTCGTGATCGACTCCGTGGCAGCCCTCACCCCGAAGGCCGAAATCGAAGGCGAGATGGGCGACCAGCTCCCCGGCCTGCAGGCCCGCCTGATGTCCCAGGCCCTGCGCAAGCTCACCGCCAACATCAAGCGCACCAACACCCTGGTCATCTTCATCAATCAGATCCGCATGAAGATCGGCGTGATGTTCGGCAGCCCCGAGACCACCACCGGCGGCAACGCCCTCAAGTTCTACGCGTCGGTGCGCATGGACATCCGGCGTATCGGCACCATCAAGAAGAACGACGAGGTGATCGGCTCCGAGACCAAGGTCAAGGTCGTCAAGAACAAGGTGGCGCCCCCGTTCCGCGAAACCCTCTTCGACATCCTCTACGGCGAGGGCACCTCCCGGGAGGGCGAGATCATCGACCTGGGTGTGCAACACAAGTTCGTCGACAAATCCGGTGCCTGGTACGCTTACAACGGCGAGAAGATCGGCCAGGGCAAAGACAACGCCCGCGAGTTCCTCAAGTCCAACCCGCACATCGCCCGCGAGATCGAAAACAAGATCCGCGTCGCCGTGGGCCTGCCCGAGATGGCGGCGATCGCACCGGCCGCCCCCGCGGCAGCCGCCTGAGCCAGCAACGGGGCTCCCGCTCTCGAATGGCCGCCAGCCTCCACGACCGCGCCCTGCGCTGCCTCGCCCAGCGGGAGCACTCCCGCGCAGAGCTGGCCAGAAAGCTGGGCAGCCTCGGCGAGGCCGACGAGGTGAAGGCCGAGCTCGATCGCCTCACCGAGCTCGGCCTGCTCTCTGATGCGCGCTTCGCCGACGCCTACGTGCGCGCCAAGGCGGCGCGCTTCGGCGCCTCACGGCTGCGTCTCGAGCTCGCCCGGCGGGGTGTCAACGCAGAGCTGATCGCCGCCAGCCTCGAAGACAACTGCGGCGACGGCGAGCTCGAACGCGCCCGCGACATCCACCGGCGCAAGTTCGCCGAAGCACCCGAGGACGCCCGCGAGTGGGCACGGCAGGCCCGTTTTCTTCAAGGTCGTGGCTTTTCCTCCGAAATAATCCGTAGAGTCCTGAAAGAGCGCCCCGGCGATGAGCCTGCTTAAAGTCAGCAACCTGCAAAAGAAGTACAAGGCCCGCACGGTCGTCCACGACGTCTCCTTCGATGTCGGCAGCGGCGAGGTCGTTGGTCTGCTTGGCCCCAACGGCGCGGGCAAGACCACCTGCTTCTACATGATTGTCGGCCTGGTGACCGCCGACGGCGGCGAGATCACCCTCGACGACCAGGTCCTGACCCATCGCCCCATCCATCAGCGCGCCCGCCTCGGCCTCTCCTACCTGCCCCAGGAGATGAGCGTCTTCCGCAAGCTCACGGTGGCCGAGAACATCCAGGCC
>RRZT010076584.1_pt1 | contig 10852 bp, 7 predicted proteins | sample 2165551 | NCBI WGS metagenome assembly RRZT01 (sample SAMN10456910, study PRJNA506462) | wastewater metagenome | biome: wastewater; feature: sludge; material: wastewater sludge; isolation source: wastewater sludge with Escherichia coli K12::gfp cells carrying plasmid... | place: USA: Moscow, Idaho ...
TCCCCAAAACTCTTCTATAATTTCTTCTGAAGGTTTCTTTGTTATATTTGATACTATTATGAATGCTACTAAAGATAATACTAAGGAAGGTACTATTGCATGTAAACCTAATGGTCTTGGCATAAAGTAATTAAAGTAAATATATGTCCCTATACCAACAAACATACTTACTAATGCACCCTCTTTATTTGCTTTCTTCCAATATAATCCCAATATAGTCGGCCACAAGAATGTTGATATCTGACCTGCTGTGGCAAATAGGTTTAACCAAACCATTAACTCTGGTGGATTTATTGATACTGCAAATATTATTACTCCAAGTATAAATGCCCATAAAGTCGTTCTTTTAGATACAGCATGTTGATCTTCTTTTAAATTGGGTTTTATATAATTTATTATTAAGTCATTTACAATTGCTCCAACTACTACTAATAATTGTGAGTCTACTGTTGACATAACTGCTGCCAATGGTCCTGCTAGTATTACCCCTGCTATAACACTTGGAAATAATTGTGTTGCTAAAGTTGGTATTACTAAATCTCCTGATTCAATCCCTGTTACTAGAGTCATTCCAAATGCACCTACTAAGTGCATACCTAATAATATAACTATTGATATAACTGTTCCATATTTAATTCCTTTATTTAAACTCTTTGTATCTTTATAACTCATTGCTCTTTGTGCAATCCCTGGTAATCCTATTGTTGCAAATCCAACCAATATCCAATATGATGTAACCCATGGCTTGGATGTGAAAGTTGGATCTACTCCTAAAGGAGATAGCATTCCTGGTTCTATAGCTTTCATATTTTGAACTATATTTGCAACTCCTCCACCTTTTACTACAACTGTTAAAAATAAAGTTAATGTTGTTATTGTCATAACTACACCTTGTAAAGTATCATTTAAGACTACTCCCTTATATCCACCAATTGCTGTATGTACAACAACTGTTATTCCAAAAAATAGTAATGCTACTGTATAGCTTAATCCAGTTGAACCTTGTAATAATCTTGCTGCTCCTATCCACTGTGCTGACATTGCTGCTATTAAGAAAAATATTATTCCTAATGAGGCTACTATTACTACTGCATCACTTCTATATCTTGCTCTTAAGAAGTCTGTTATAGTATTTGAGTTTGTCTTTCTAGATACTATAGCAAATTTCTTTCCAAGCACTGCCAATGTGAAGTAACCAGTAGACATTTGTGCCATTGCTAAAAATACCCATGCAAACCCTAAAGAATATGCAGTACCTGGACCTCCTATAAAACTACCAGCACTTAAATAAGTTGCTACTAAAGTCATAGCCAATACAAAACCACCTGTATCTCTACCACCTGTCATATATGCTTCCATATAGTCTCCATCTTTCTGTTTTGCTTTACTAAGAAGTTTTGAAGCATACATTCCTATAAAATACATCAATAAGAAATATATAATAATAGGAATTAATGTCCCCCAATTAATATCTGCCATTATTTTCTACCTCCTTCATATTCTTCTTTATATGCTATTGCCTCTTCTTCAGTCATTTTTTCCAAAGGCATATCTACAAATAATTTATCTACCATTACAAAAGTTAATACTATAAAAATAACAGCTCCCAATATACAACTTATAAAAAACCAAGCTGGAAAACCTAGTATATAAGTATATTCTTCCACTGGTTTATCTCCCATTCCATATCCAAAGATAAACCACCAAGCCATGTTTAATAAACCTAGAAAAATTCCATACATTGCTTCTTTATTACATTGTTTGTATCTTGGATCTTCCATAAACTTCTTATTTCCCTTACTCATTTTTATTCCTCCTTTTATAAGTTTTCTTATTGTACTAAGTTTCACTTAAATTTTTCTTACCAATAAAATTACCAATAATAAATGCTATTAAAGAAAAAATAATCCATGTCATGCCATAATTGGCCAATGGTAATCTTGCTATAGACTTTTCAATCATTAATATATTTACATTAAACATTTTGAGATACTCAACTATCCCTTCAAATATTCCAATTATTAAAGCTATATACACAGAGTATTTCATAGCCAACAACTTATCTTTTTTTTCTCTTATTTTTGGAATAAAAGCATAAGAAATAGTTAAAACAATTGCAGGTGGATATATTATCTTTAATAATGGGCCTGCCAATTCTACAATTGTCTCCAATCCCATTATCCCTACAATCCCACTTGATATCACTATTACTTTACTTGCATTTTCATATTTGAATTTACCTTTACTATATTCATCATAAAAATGTGATGTTGCTGAGGTTAATCCTACGGCACAACTTAATGCTGCAAATAATAGTCCTATATTAAATATTATTCCTCCAAAAGTCCCCCATAATTCAACTACTACTGCTGCATATAGCTGAGAATATTTTAATCCTTCGAACATTCCACTTGTTGTTGAACCTATATACATATGTGCAAAATGAGATAATGCTAATAATGTCGTTCCAATTATTCCTATTTTAGTTAAATAACTACTTAATTCTTCTCCCTTTAAATTCATATGTTTTAAATTATTTATCAGTACACCGCCTAATAATAATGCTGTTGGTAATTCTACTGTTGCATATCCTTCTAAAAATCCATATACAAATGCTGGTTCACTATATACTTTTATGCCTTGAATTGATAATGGATCTTTAATTCCTTTAAATACCACTCCAACAACTACTAATAATAATACTGGAAGGAGAATTTTACTTATTTTATTCATAATATTATCTTTACTTGATACAAACCAATAAACTACAAGATAATATAATATTGAAAATATTGTTATCGGTAATATATTACTTGGTTCATATCCAGTTATCTGTAAGAATGCACCCCATGCCGCTGCACTCATCCTAGGTATTACGAATAATGGTCCCAATACTAATATGGTTATATTTCCAAATATTGAAGCAAATTTATATGAAACTCCTTGAGATAGTTCTAAAAAACTACCTCCCTTTGCCAATGCAAAATAACCTAATAATGGAATAAATACAGCTGATAAATAAACCCCTATAAAGGCAATTATAACTGAACTTCCACTTTCTTTTCCCCAAGTCATTGGCCAAATCATACTTGAGGCTCCGAAGTGCATTGAAAACAATGCACCTCCTAATGAAAGTAAAGTCATTAAAGATAAACTTTCTTTCTTATTCACATAATCACCTCAAATAATTACTATTTTTGATATTCTATATTTCCATCAATCATTGTCATTTCTACTTCTATATTAACAATATCCATCTCTTCCATCTCTAAGATATTTTCTGAAAGTACTATCATATCAGCTAATTTTCCTACTTCTAAACTTCCTTTTATATCCTCTTCAAATGATGCATATGCTCCATGTAATGTTGCACATCTTAATGCTTCCAATACAGATATTTTTTGAGTTAAATCTGTTTGATAATTTTGTACTCTATCATATCTATTTACTGCTGCATCTATTATATTAAATCCTAATGGTCCTGACGGAGAGTCACTTGAGATTGTTGGTTTCATACCAATATCTAACATGCTTCTAAGTGCTATACAATATTTCATTCTATCTCCATAGAATTTACCATAGTCTTTACCACCAACTTGAATCATTCCTGGATTTAATGATGGTACTACTCCTAAGCTTGCCATTCTATTTATTTGATCTTGATCAACAAATGAACAATGTTCTATTCTATGTCTAGTATTTTCCCTTGGATTAGAAGCTTGTGCTTTTTCATATCCCCTTACCATATACTCAACAGCTAAATCTCCTACAGCATGTGCTGTCGCTTGATTTTCTGCATCATGGATAAGTTTAATATAATCTGCTACCTCATCTTCTTCCCAACCTAATATTCCTGGTAGATCTGGATCATGACTATACGGTTCTTTCATTGCTGATGAAGGTGCACTTGATCCACCATCAATCATAAATTTATTTGTTCCCATTCTGAAATACTCATTTCCTAATCCTGTCATAAATCCTAAATCCATATACATTGCATTTTCATCTAATGCAAATGGCTTACCATAAATACTATGAATCATCATAAATGATCTAACTCTAAACTCTCTATTATTACATATTTTTTGCATTATATGATAAGATGATGGACCACATTCTCCACAGTCATGTATTGAAGTAATTCCATGTTCTAATAATCTTTGATGTGATTTCATAGCCGCTCTAACTTGTTGTTCTGGTGTATAATCTACCTTTGCCCAAAGTGAGAAATGAGTATGGTCTTTAACCATTCCAGTTAATTTTCCATCAATAACTTCAACTTCATCTTTAGGAAAATTATTAGCATCTTCTGGCTTTTCTACTCCCAGTTCTTTTAATGCTAAAGTATTATATACCGCTATATGACCACTTCTATGCATTGCTTGAACTGGATTATTAGGAGATACTTCATCTAAATCATCAATATTTGGATGTCTATTTTCAACTAACGCTTGTGGTTCATATCCCATCATTGAAACCCATTCACCTGGTTTTTTCAATGCAACTGCTGCTGCAATTTTTTCCTTTAATTCAACTATGCTCTTACAGTTTTTAGCATTAATATCTATTATAGCTTCATCTGGATCTACTCCAAAGAAACCTGATAATATTGGATGGAAATGAGAATCTATTAACCCTGGCATTAGTGTTTTACCCTTAAGGTCAATCATCTTAGTTTTTTCATCAGATAATTCTTTTAATTCTTCTGTAGTGCCAACAAAAACAATTTTATTGTTTTTAACACCTAAAGCTTCTTTAATTTCATCTTTCTCATTTACAGTTATCACTGAACCATTGTAAAAACCTATATCTATATATGAATAATCAAAATTCACAAAATCCCTCCTATTTTCCATTAATAATTAATATTAACAATCTAGTATGATTTTTCTTTTAATAAAATTAAATCTGTAAGGATTTCATTTACGCTTACATCTATATTTAGTTCTTTTCCTATTTTAACTACTGCTCCATTTATATTCATAATTTCAGACTTTCTTTTATTTAATACATCTGCTAACATCGAAGATGTATTTCCAGCTGTCGCTTTTGCCACATTTTTTATATGTGATGTATCATCAAAACTTAATGCAATATTAGAAGCTTTCGCTACATTAATTGCTTCTTTAGCTACGCTATCCATTAATTTTAAACTTTCTTCATAGTCAAGTAGCTCACCATTTTTTAACCCTGTTAATGCTGTTATAGGATTAATTCCACAGTTTACTATTAGTTTTTCCCAGATTAGTGACATTACATTTTCAGATAATACTGCCCCACCTAAACTATCGATATTAAATATTTCATATATCCCTTTTATTCTATCTGTTAATTCACCAGATATTTCTCCTAGAACTGTACCTCCATTACCTGAATGTCTAATCTTTCCTGGTTCTATAAAGCTTGCTCCGTTTGCACTAGTTCCAACAATTATTTGATCTTTATCTACAAATTTATTTATTTTTTCAATATTTCCAATCCCATTTTGTAAAGTTAAAATAGTTGTATTATCATCAATAATACTTTTATTACCTTCTACAGCTATATCTGTTAAAGTTGATTTAACAAATACAATTGCCAAATCAACCTTCTCTTTAATATCTTTTGAATCAGTAACAGCTTTAACATTTTTAATATATCTTTCCTTATCATCTTCAACTATGCAGATTCCATTACTATTAATTGCATCCACATGTTCTTTAAAAACATCAATAAAATATACTTCCTGTCCTGATTCAGCAAGTAACCCTCCATAAAGACTACCCATTGCACCTGAGCCAATAATTGCAATTTTCATATTCTCACTTCCCATTATTCTAATTCAAATCCCTCTACTTTAGCATTAAAACTATATTCATCAGTAGGGAATTCTCCGCTAACGCTTTCTTTGTGGAATTGATTTAATCCTTTAATCATCTCTTCTCTAATATTAGCAAAATGTTTAACAAATTTAGGTTTAAAATCTCCATACATTCCTAACATATCTTGAGTAACTAGTACCTGACAATCAACATATGGACCAGCACCAATTCCTAAAACAGGAATAGATAATTCTTCTTTTAATTTTTTAGCAACTCCCTTAGGTACACATTCTAATACAAGTGAAAATGCACCAGCCGCTTCAACAGCTTTAGCGTCAGCTAGTATTTTTTCAGCAGTTTCTTTAGTAGCTCCTTGAACTTTAAAACCACCAAGAGAACCTGCGGTTTGAGGAGTTAATCCAATATGACCCATAACAGGGATACCAGCAGTAACTATTCTTTTAATAGTTTCAGCCATCTCTACTCCACCTTCAAGTTTTACACAGTCACAACCAGTTTCCTTATATATTCTATTAGCATTTTCAATAGCTTGTTCAGGACTAATATTATATGTTCCAAAAGGTAGATCTCCAACTATAAAAGTATTAGGTGCTCCTTTAACAACTGGTTTAATATGATGAATCATATCATCTAATGTAACAGGAGTTGTACCATCATATCCTAACATTACCATTCCAAGAGAGTCTCCAACTAATATTACTTCACAATCACTATCATCGATAATGCTAGCCGTTGTATAATCATACCCAGTCACATAAGTAAACATTTTACCCTCTTCTTTATATTTCTTAAAATCTAAAACTGACATTTTTTTCTTACTCATTATATCTCTCCTCTCATTCTCTTATTGCGGTATAGTTATTTGAATAACGGTTCTTGCTAAAAATATACCATTTCATATTTTATAAGTCAATGAATTATCAGAATATTCTTTGTTAAGTCTTTGTAAAGGCATATGCGATGAAACTCAATAAAAAATGGAGATAGATTTTAAAATCTATCTCCATAAAATATTACTATATTATAATCCTTTTACCATATGAACTACTTCGTCTGTGTAATTTGTTCTTACAAGTTTATATCCGTTAAATTTACTATTAATTTCTTCATTTCCTAAATCAACTAAAAGTGGTCTATCTTCTAATGACATTAGTTTTCTCTTTGTAGCTATTATTTTAATATTATTAACACCAACTTCTTCTACTACATCAGCACTTAATTGTTGGTTTCCTCTTCCAAATATATAACCTTGTCCACCTATAACTGTGACTATAATAATAGTTTCTTTATCTTTTATTATTTCAAGTATTTCACTTTCATTTGCATCATTTTTTATAAGTTCTTTGTTCTTTATAATATCAATACCTAATAATGTGTTTTCAAGTCCTAACTTCTCCATTATAGGTCTTGTCGTAGTTCCTGAACCAATTATATAATAAATATCATCTTTCATATCATCTATTATTCTATCAGTTATACCATCTACAGCTCCTTCTTCTCCTTCTACACCACCAGATTTTTGTACTTGAACTAATTCTTGCTTAAATGGTACTTTCATATAACCAAAAAGTCTAGCCATTACTTCCCCTTGTCTAAACTTTTCTTCATCTATATCCATTACTTCCATTTCTTTTATATCTGCATTTCCATTATATAGTTCTAATGCAATTTCTCCTGCACCTTTTGGATAGTTTGCAAATACACCTGAGTGAATTTTCACTCCCGCTGGTATTCCTATTACTGGTATTTTTTCTCCTACTGCAGTAAATATATTTCTTGCAGTTCCATCTCCGCCTGCAAACATTAATAAATCTATATCCTCATTTAATAATTCACTAGCTATTTCTATAGTATCTTCTGGAGTTGTTTCTTCTTTTGCATCTCCAATAATATGAATATTATTAAAACCTAATTCTTTAACTAAATTCTCTCCCATATTTAATGGAGCAACATAAAATTCTATTTCATCTTTTATTTCTAACAATGGTTCCAATGCTTTTTTTGCTTTTATCGGTGATTCTTCTACAGCTCCTAATGATCTTGCCTTTTCTAATATTTCTTTACCATCAGTACCTTTTAATCCAACTCTTCCTCCCATTCCTGCAATGGGATTTACAATTAATCCTATTTTCAAATAGACCATCTCCTTTATCTATTGTTAACGCTACTAATTTTTACTATTGAAAATTTTATCTATATACAGGTATATCCCCTTAATCCCTTTTTACCCAATATAATATCTTATCCAACATAGAATATATTCGTTAAATAAAAAATCCCATGGTCACAATAACCATAGGATTTTTTATTATTTTTTATATACTATTTTTCCATCTATAATAGTTAAGTAAGTTTCACTATCTATATCTTTTACAGGATTTCCATCAAATACAACTATATCAGCATCTTTTCCTATTTCCAAACTTCCAACTCTATCATCTATACCAATAATCTCTGCTGGATTTATTGTAATTGCCTTTAATCCTTCCATTTCATCTAATCCACTCTTTATTGCCAAACCTGCACAAAGTGGTAGATATTGAATTGGTATGACTGGAGCATCTGTCATAATTGCAATTTTTAAACCAGCTTCATTTAATATCTTTGGAGTATCGAATGTTAAATTTCTAAGTTCAATCTTAGATCTGTTTGAAAGTGAAGGTCCAACTATAGCATTCTTACCTTCTTTCTTTAAATGTTCAGTTATTAAATGCCCTTCTGTACAATGGTCTAAGGTTATATCTAGATCAAATTCCTTTGCAATTCTTATTGCAGTTAATATATCATCTGCTCTATGTGCATGTGCTTTTAATGGAATTTCTTTTTTAAATACTCTTTCAAGCGCTTCGTATTGTATATTAAATGCTGGCATTTTATCCATATCATTATTTGCTTTTTCTTTCTTAGCTATATATTCTTTTGTCTTATATAATGTATCTCTTAGTATTGCTGCTGTTGCCATTCTAGTTACTGGAGATTTATTTTGTGAATTATATACTCTCTTTGGATTTTCTCCAAATGCAATCTTCATAGCTACTGGTTCTTTTATTATCATATCATCTACTCTAGTTCCAAAAGTTTTCATAGCTACAAACATTCCACCAATAATATTTGCAGAGCCTGGACCAGTTACTGTTGTAGTAACCCCACCTTTATATGCATCCCTAAATCCTTCATCCATTGCATTTATTCCATCTATTGCTCTTAATTCTGGTGTTATAGGATTTACCATTTCATTACCATCACTACCTTCAAAACCCATACCTTCATCAAACATACCTACATGGCAATGTGCATCAATAAATCCTGGTAAAACCATTCTGCCTTCTAGTTCAATGATTTCTGCATTATCATTTACAATATTTTTTCCAATTTCTTTTATTCTGCCATTCTCAATTAGAATATCTCCATTGTCAATGATTTCATCCTTCATCGTATAAATTTTTCCATTTTTTAATAGTATCATAAAATCCCTCCAAAAATATTATTTAAAGAAATATACTTATATATCTTTCATACTTAAACTAATCCTACCTCTTTTTTTATCTACTTCTAATATTCTCACTTCGACTATATCTCCAACTTTTACAATATCATTTGGATGTTTAACATAGCTATTTGATAAGTGAGAAATATGGACTAATCCATCTTGCTTAACTCCAATATCTACAAATGCACCAAAGTCTACAACATTTCTAACTGTACCTGTTAATATCATATCTTCTTTTAAATCATCTAATTCTAATACATCATTTCTAAAAATTGGCTTTGGCATCTCATCTCTTGGATCTCTTCCTGGTTTTCTCAGTTCCAATATTATATCTTCTAAAGTGTGAATACCCACTTCCAGTTCATCTTGTATTTTTCTTAAATCTTCATTTATTAAGTCCTTTTTCATTATTTCTCTAGCAATTTTATAGGATTCTGGATGGACACCTGTATTATCTAGAATATCTTCACCATCTCTAATTCTTAAAAATCCAGCACATTGTGTATAAGTTTTAGGACCTAATCCCTTTACTTTTAATAATTCACTTCTATTTTTAAATCTGACAATTTCATTTCTATGTTCAATAATATTATTTGCAACTTTTTTTGAAACTCCTGACACATAACCTAATAATGCTACAGATGCATTATTTAAATCAACTCCAACTCTATTTACACTATCTTCTACAACTGTTGAAAGTTTTCCATCTAATTTTGATTGATTTAAATCATGTTGATATTGCCCAACTCCAATATGTTTTGGTTCAATCTTTACTAATTCCGGCATAGGATCTTGCAATCTTCTACCTATAGATATTGCCCCTCTAATAGATACATCTAAATCTGGGAATTCATCTTGTGCTATTTTTGAGGCAGAATATATTGATGCTCCTGCTTCATTTACAATTGTATAAGCAACTTTTTCATCTATCTCTCTTAATAATTCAGCAACTACTTGCTCTGTTTCCCTTGATGCAGTTCCATTTCCAATTGCTATAAGATTTATATTATATTTTTTAATTAATTCACCTAATATTTTCTTTGATTTATCTATTTCAAGTCTTGGTTCTGTTGGGTATATTGTTGTAAAATCTTTAAAGTTTCCTATTTCATCAAGGACTGCTACTTTACATCCAGTTCTAAATCCAGGGTCTATTGCCAATACTCTACTGTCTTTAATAGGTGGTTGCATAAGTAATGGCTCTAAATTTAATGCAAATACTTCAATTGCATCATCTTCTGCTTTTTCTGTCAGATCAGATCTTATCTCCCTTTCAATTGATGGAAATATCAATCTTTTACAACTATCTTCTATGGCTTCTTCTAGATAATTAGACATTTCACTATTTTCTAATATAATATCTTTTTTAAGTTTATTAATTATATCTTCTTCAGGAAGAATTAAATTAATTCTAAGTATTTTTTCTTTTTCTCCTCTATTTATTGCAAGTATTCTATGATTAGGTATTTTCTTTACTGCTTCACTGTATTCATAATACATTTCATATACTTTATTTTCTTCTTCACCAATATTTACTGAA
>RRZT010835098.1_pt1 | contig 10852 bp, 13 predicted proteins | sample 2165551 | NCBI WGS metagenome assembly RRZT01 (sample SAMN10456910, study PRJNA506462) | wastewater metagenome | biome: wastewater; feature: sludge; material: wastewater sludge; isolation source: wastewater sludge with Escherichia coli K12::gfp cells carrying plasmid... | place: USA: Moscow, Idaho...
CAGATCAGGAAGAGAAACGCCGCGCGTTAGAAATTGATACAGAGGCGCTGAAATGCAAAAAGCCGAAACTACGATGTAGCTTCGGCTTTTTTTGTTTGGTGGGTCCTGAGTGACTCGAACACTCGACCTACGGATTAAGAGTCGGAGTAAATATATATTTGGCCGTGTTGATTGATGCTGATAGAATCAATATAAATCAACAACTTACGGCTGATGTTCTGGGTAAGAATACAGTATGAGTGTTGATTGATATTCCCCAAAATAGGGGGTTTTTGGCTACATGGCGGCTACATGGCGGCTACATGGATTGCCCGTGTAGCCAAAACCAACCGGAGCAATCAACATGGCCCGCCCAAAAAAGACCGACACGCCAGACATTGCCGAGCGCATCAACCTGACCGCCGGGGCTATCGAGCGCCTAACCTGCCCCGCTGGCAAGCAACAGGCATTCATGCGAGACAGCGAAGCGCCCGGCCTGCGTGTGCGTGTAACTGCTGCTGGTGCGAAATCGTTTGTCTATGAGGCGAAGCTGAACCGGCAAACCATCCGCCGCACCATCGGGGACGTGAAGCTGTGGAGCATTGAACAGGCCCGCACCGAAGCCCGCCGCCTTGCCGTGGTGCTGGATAACGGGCAAGACCCCCGAGAGATAGAGCGCCAGCAACAGGCAGACAAGGCCACAGCGAAGGCCGCCGCCGCTGTCCAAGCTGCTACCGTGGGCGAGGTGTGGGCCGTGTACCTTGAAGCCCGCCGCCCGCACTGGGGAGCGCGGCACCATGCCGACCATGTGAAGCTGGTACAAGCCGGGGGCGAGGTTTCCAAGCGTGGAACCCGTGGCCGTGGTGTGACTGTGGCCGGGCCGCTGCATTCGCTAATGGGGCTTACGCTGCGTGACCTGACAGCGCCCGCTATCGAGGCATGGGCCGCACGCGAGGCACAGACCCGCCCAACGTCTGCCCGGCTAGCATGGCGCTGCCTGAAAGCCTTTTTAAGCTGGTGCGCAGAACAGCCGGAATATGCGCCAGTGCTGCCCAGCGTGAACCCTGCCAAGACCAAGAAGGCCCGCGAGGCATTGGGCAAAGCCGGGGTAAAGCAGGATGCACTGCTGAAAGAGCAGCTACCCGCGTGGTTTGCCGCCGTGCAACAGATACAAAACCCCATTGCAGCCGCCTACCTGCAAGTGCTGGTGCTGACTGGCGCAAGGCCGGGCGAGGTGCTGGGGCTGCGCTGGGAGGACGTCAACACCAAGTGGAAAGGGTTGACCATCCGGGATAAGGTGGAAGGGGAGCGAGTCATACCCCTGACGCCCTACGTTTCGCACCTGCTGCACTCGCTGCCGCGCCGCAGTGACTGGGTGTTTCCCAGCACCGCACGGGGTAAGGACACCGAAGGGCAGACCCTGAGCATCCCGAGAGCCCCACATACTGCCGCCTGTGCTGTGGCCGGTATCGAGGGGCTAACCCTGCATGGCCTGCGCCGTTCATTCAAAAGCCTGACGGAGTGGCTCGAAATTCCTGCTGGCGTGGTGGCTCAAATCATGGGCCACAAGCCCAGCGCAACCGCTGAAAAGCATTACACCGTGCGCCCGCTTGACCTGCTGCGCGTGCACCATGAGCGCATAGAGGCCTGGATACTGGAGCAGGCCGGGATAGCGTTTGATGCCAAGGCCGCGCCCGGTGCGCTGCGTGTGGTGGCAGCCTGAAATAACGCAACTACAAATAATCCTTGCACTATAAATAAACGTAGCTACACTAAACTATGAATGTGACGTTCGACCCAGCCAAAGATGCCGCCAATCTGGCAAAGCATGGGTTTTCATTTTTGGATGCCGTGGGCTTTGAATGGGAAACCGCCGTGGTGTGGCCGGACACACGCCGGGACTATGGCGAGCCCCGCATGGTGGCGCTGGGCTATATCGGCCTGCGCATCATGTACGTGGTGTATGTTGACCGCCCGCCAGAGCAGCCGACCGAGCGCCGCATCATCAGTTTGAGAAAAGCCAACACGCGAGAGGTGAAACGCTATGCCGAAACTTAAAACCGGAATCCGCCTGCCGACGCCTGCCGAGGATGCAGCCATTACCGCAGCTGCGATGGCGGATCCTGACGCTGTGCCGTTCACCGATGCCGAATGGGAGCAGGTCAAGCCGCTGGTGCGCCGTGGCCGCCCGCTGGGCAGTGGCACCAAGACCCAAGTAACCCTGCGCCTTGACGTTGAGGTGGTAGAGAAGTTCAGAGCATCGGGCGATGGCTGGCAAACCCGCATCAATGAAGCGCTGAAAAGCTGGGTGCGGACGCACGCATGAAAAACCGCCCGCACGATGCCGCCGTGGTGGAACTGCTGAAGGCAGACCTCGACTTCGCCAATGAGTATCTGGCCGCCGCCCTGGAAGAAGCCGACGAACCCGGTGGACAACCTGCGCTGCTGGCAGCCCTGCGTCATGTGGCCGAAGCGCAAGGCATGGCCGCAGTGGCAGAGCTTGCGGACATACCGCGTGAAAGCCTTTACCGTGCGCTGGGGCCCAAAGGAAACCCACCGTAAAAACGCTGCTGGCTGTGCTGGGGGCCGCTGGCTTGCATTTGGCTGTGACGCGACAAGACAGCGTGCACGCCTGACCGTTTTTGCCCCAGCTAGGCCCGCTTCGAAACCGGGCCGAATACCAGCTCCTCCCAATGGCCCGCTGGGGAACCTATTGAGGGAGCTGCATTCGGGAGGATGCTTTGCACGTCACCATAGAAATCAACGGCAGGCAGGCCCTGCCAGTTCGAACCATTCCGCTACTGACAGACTGGCGGGGGTTATCTCCTGACCAACTGGCGCAGATTCTGGCCGGGGACTCTGACCACTGGCCATCTTTTGACGGCCTGACGGCATACCGCCTGCACCCCGATGGCAGCACGGAGCCGATATCGCCGCGTTGGTGGGCAAGCTGGGTTGTTGGCAAACTGGAAGCCACCAGCAACACAATCAAGGCCAAGCAAACCAGCCGCGCAACGGGCAGGCAGCAATGGCGGGGCGACTCGCTGGCGCAGTTGCCCGCAGGGGTGTTTGTGTGGCTCGACGAGTTCGAGGCTGCCCATGCCAGTCAATACGGGCCTGTAGGGTGGCTCGCCCGCTCCAATCCCGAAGGCTTTGACCCAAGCGCCCACGCCCTGGACTTCAACCCGCAGCCAGACCCAGACATTGCACCGCCGCGCCTGGTGCTGGAGGGGTTTGAGCAGTTAAGAGCTCCATCGACTTCGCGGAACTTTGCGCAACTATGCTTTGTGCGCGCCTTGAACAGCGCCGATAAAAACGATGCCCATTGGTTAGGGCTCGAAAATCTTTCATCACATGAAGCCGCAGCACTTTTGTGTGGGCACGACCCTTTGAATGAACATGGTTGCGATGCGCTGTGCGTGGCACTGCTGGAGCGTCGATTGACGGACTACAACGAGAGTCACCCGGCCCGCCGTTCCTGGCGCGAATGGCATCGCGCGGCAAAGGCAATCGGGGCCGAGTACGAACAGGGTTTCGATGAGTTTTTTGCTGAATGGGAGCAAGCGTCCGACACTCCAAGTGCCGGAGTGCCAGCACAGCCCCAGGCCAAACTCAAAGAGGCAACGCCCGCGCCCGTGTTAGCAGTGAGCGCCAGCAATGCGCCCGTGGATGGCATCACAACCGCACAGGTTGCAGCAATCTTTGATGGCATCCAATACACCGCTGAAAACTGGCCGAAGCGACTGAGTGACATGAAATGGCTTGAGCCTGCACGGGTTGCATTGGGGGCCGCTGGTGGCGCGACCAGCTTATGGTGCCCGGCAACGCTGGCGCGACTGATTCACGGCAGGCAACGAGGCGCAGAGAAGCAAAGGACACTGGAAGCCTTGAACAGAAAGTTCAAAAGCAGCCCGGTATTGGAGCCATGGCGCACCGATTGGGATGAGCACTACGAGATGTTCAGCGATGCCACTGAGAACTATTGAATTTCCGGGAATTAATTCCGCTTTTCTCTATAGCAATGAACGTAAGTACATGATTTAGAACGTTTTTTCAATTCCGGGGTGGCTGCATTCAAACCCCGGAAATTTGCAATTCGCCCATTCCTAGCCCGGACGCCATGCACAACGCAAAGCCCGTGCCGCTGGAATGGAGCGAATCATGCAAGCAACCGCACACAGCGCCGACACCCGCCGCGCTGCATCTGAGCCCCAGCAATTCCCCCCGCTGGAATCTGTGACCCGCCCGACAGTGGACACCGCCGCCGCTGCCTACTACCTGAACCGCAAGCCGCAGACATGCCGCGCATGGGCCTGTCTGGAAAATGGCCCAATCCGCCCCATCCGCATCAATGGCCGTCTTGCATGGCCTGTGGCTGGCATCAAGGCAGTTTTGGGGGTGGCAGCATGACCACCATCTACTCCCACCCGGACGGCCACGAAATCGCCGTGGGCGACAACCTGCTGACCGCCTGCACCAGCGAGGGCACCGCCGTTTCCCTGCCCATTGGTGCCGCTGGCCTGCGCGATGTGGCCGCAAAGCTGCTGGCGCTGGCCGATGCAAACGACGCGGTCGCCGCTGAACGCACTGGTGCTGCATTGGAGGGCTGCAAATGAAAACGCCCGACACCACAAAAGCAGTATCGAGCGCTACCCGGCAAGGTGCGCAGATTATCGCCCCCGGTGGACTGCCTGACAAGCTGAACACCGTCACAGCCGAGGTGCTGGCCCGCTTGCTGAACCATGGGCGCCTGACCAGCATTGATGCCGTGAGCGAGGCCAGCACGACCCGCTTATCTGCCGTGACGCACTACCTTGCGAAAGAGTACGGATGGCCCATCGAAGCCGTGGACAAGGCAGCAGGCTGCCGTGACGGCCGCGTGGCATGGGTGGCGGAATATTTCCTCGACCCGCAAGTCATCGCCCGCGCAATGGCTGCCGGTGCTGGTGACTGGTGCGCTAAGGTTCGCGCCGCCCGCCGCGCCCGCCGTGCCCATGCCGCCCGGGCACGACGCGAAGCAGAACGCGCAAATGCAGCACGCAAGGCCCGCCGCAATCATCCGGGTCAACAGGGCTTGTTTGAAGGGGGTGCTGCATGAAAGCAATCGAAATCGTGTGCAGTTCCTTTGAGTGGTGGGGCAACCGCTGGAACAGTGCGATGCCCTATTCGTTTGATGCTTGCACCATCCCGGACGGGCACCAACTGCCGAACGCGCCCGTTACCGTGAGCATCCTGACACCCGACCCGCTGGAAGCCGCGCAACTGCTGCGCCTGCTGGCTGCGAAGCTGGAACGCGAGCCCCAGCTATTGAAGCCGCTGCAACCGGATGCCCAGGCGCTGCGCTACACGCCCCCGGATGATTCTGAGGGGGTGCCGTTTTGACACACGACACCGCAAAAGCAATCGACGCATTGCACAGCATTCCGCCCGACCTGCCCCGCGATGAATGGGTGCGCGCTGGCATGGCTGCACAAGCTGCCGGCCTTGACTTCGACGCGTTCAACGATTGGAGCGCCGGGGCTGCCAACTATGACGCCCGCGCCGCTGCCGATACCTGGCGCAGTTTCAAGCCGGGCCGTGGTGTTGGCGCTGGAACCCTTTACCGCGTGGCCGCCGAACATGGCTGGCGCATGGGCGAAGGCAAGCCCCAGCAACGCCAGCAACAAGCCCCCAGGAAGGCCGCAGAGCCCCCGCGCAAGCCCGCCCCAGGCATGAGCCCTGCCGAGGTGTGGGCACGCTGCGAAGCTGCAACCGCTGCACATGGATACATCGTGGCAAAGGCCGCCGCCGGGGTGCCGTTGGATGCCCTGCGCGTGGTGCCTGCTGGTGACCCCCTGCGCATTGCCGGGCAGCGCATGGCCGGGGCTTTGGTGGTGCCTGCGCTTGCAACTGATGGCGCATTGCAAAGCCTGCAACTGATACCGCCGCCCGGTGCCGGACATAAGCTAAATCTGCCCGGTGCACCTATGGGCGGGGCATCCTTCACCGTGGGCACGCTGGTGCCCGGTGCGCCGCTGTATTTGTGCGAAGGTGTGGGCACCGCGTGGGCCTGCTGGCAGGCAACGGGCAATGCTGCCGTGGTGTGCTTTGGCTGGGGCAACGTGGCCCGCGTGGCTGGCGAGCTGCGCCAGCATGACGCCGCCGCCCGGCTGGTGCTGGTGCCGGACACGGGCAAGGAACAGGAAGCCGCAAAGATTGCCCAGACCGTGGGCGCTGCCGTGGCCTACATGCCCCAGGGTGAGGCGCAGAACTTCGACGCAAACGACCTGGCGCAGCGTGCCGGGCACGATGTACTGGCTGGGCTGCTGGAGGCTGCGACAGAGCCGCCCAAGCCTGAGCCCCGTTACAAGCTGCTGGGGGCTGATGAACTGCGTGACCTGCCCCCGCTGGCGTGGCGTGTGCGTGGTGTGCTGCCAGCCGTGGGACTTGCTGCACTGTATGGCCCGAGCGCATCCGGTAAATCATTCCTGGCCTTTGACATGGCCGCATCCATTGCCGAGGGCAGCCACTGGTTTGACTGCCGCATAGAAGCCGCGCCAGTGGTGTATGCCGCGCTGGAAGGTGAAGCCGGGTTCAAGCTGCGTGCCCAGGCATGGGAGGTGAGCCGGTGCCGTGCGCTGCCCGATGGCCTGCGCATGATGCTGCAACCATTCAAGCTGACCGATGGGCAGGACGTGCTAGACCTTGCCGCCGTGGTGCCTGCTGGTGCTGTGGTGGTGGTGGACACCTTGAACCGCGCCGCACCCACTGCCGACGAAAACAGTTCACGCGACATGGGCGAGATTCTGGAGGCTGCAAAGACCCTGCAAACCCTGACCCGTGGGCTGGTGGTGCTGGTGCACCACACGGGCAAGAATGCCGCCGCCGGGCTGCGTGGGCACAGTTCGCTATTCGCCGCGATGGATGCCGCTATCGAGGTTTCACGCGAAGGCGACCGCCGGGAATGGAAGGTCGCGAAATCCAAGGATGGCATTGATGGCGAGGCTTGCCCGTTCAAGCTGGCCGTAGAGGTGCTGGGCACTGAGCCGACCGGGGAGGCTATTACGTCGTGCGTGGTGGTGCGTGATACCGCCGCCCAGGATGTGCGCGCCGTGAAGCTGCCCCAGGGTGGCAATCAGCGGGTGATTCTGGATGTGCTGCGCCCGATGTTCAAGGACGGGCAAACAGGCAAGCCGGGAGCCCCGCCGCTGCGCCCATGCATCGAGCTGGAGGCCGCTGTATCTGCTGGCGCTGCAAAGCTGACATGCCAGACCGACCGCCGCTCAACACGCACCAGAGAGGCAATCACTGGACTGGTGGCCCGTGGGGTGTTGGGCTGCAACGAGGGGTGGTTATGGCTGGCGTGATGAATAACCGAAATTCACCGTTCCGTCTGTTTTCGGTGAAATCCGTAACCGAAATTCACCGCCCCCTATATATAGGGGGTGAAAGTTCGGTGATTTTTTCGGGGGGGAGGTTTGGCAATGAGTGCTGACCTTTTCGGCCTGGAAAACCAGCCCCCGAGGGCAATGGCATCCACCAGGTATCCATGAAATCCAGTACACGCGAATGGCGCTGGTGTGCTGGTCGAGCCTGTGGAGTCGGACTCCATCGCTGCAGAACGGACCAGTCCCCGACCTAATTTCTGGACTGTTCGCGGGCAACCTGCGACCATCCCCCGCATGACATCCAAGTCCATCAACCCGTACACCCGTCTGGGTCATATTGAAGTGCAAACCCAAGACGGCCCCGCGCAGCTGCTTGTGAAACAGCACTACGACTCCAGCAACATCAGCGGTGCAACCTACGGCCTGGACTGGTGGCGCACACCTGAAGCCACAAAGAAGGGGCGCTTACGTCGGATGCTGGACGCGCTGCTACGAACTGACATCACTTAAAACCCGCCCAGAAGCAAGAGCGCTGGCGCCGCTGGTAGCGGGCCGGGTTGGCGCAGCCCTTATTTCTCGGAGCAGTACGCGCGTACGCGAGGCGTTGGCCCTCGCGCAGGCCTGACTTTAACGACCAGCACCCAAGATTCAGAGGGTTGGGCGCCAGCACAAAGTGCATTTTGGGGTTCAGCGAACAATACGCCCGCGCGCGAGACTCAGGCAATCCTTTTTGGTCACCCATGAGCCCGATAGCGCTGTTGCCAGTTGCGATGGTTCAGCGCGATGTGACAGACCTCGCAAATCTAGGATTTTCCGAGCACTTTCACACGCAAAAACCTGTCAAAACCTGACATTTTTCCGACTTGCTCGACGCTTTTCCTGCAGCTTTTGCGCTCCCTTTTCGGTGTTTTTAGAAATCTCAAAGTCGGCTCGACATAACGAATTAGCCCCTCGCAAAGAAGTCGTCCGAAAAAATGGTAAGCTATTTTTTACCTCATGTCGGGTACCATCAGTTACAAAAGGGTTGCGCTCAGCGCTTGGTGTACTCCGGTCCAAAACGCACCCCGCATAGAAGCAAAACGGGCACGGGTCCAGCTAGCTCCGTGTTTAGTGATGCCCGTCAATGGTGGACGCCGTCAATTCTTAAATGAAATTTAACTGAGGGATAGTTATGCTCGCGTACATGTTAATTGTGGCCATTGCATATGGCGTTGCATATGGGATTACATCTACCGGCATTAACCTTTGGCGGGCGATTTTAGGTTTTGCTTTGGCATTTTTTGTCGCGTGGTTTGGCGGCAGTCTATTGGCGGTATTTTTAATCGAATTAACGCAATTGGGTGATGCAAAAAATAGCTTTTTGCCTATTATTGGTCGTGGCTCTGGGTGGGCTCTCTTAGGTGCGGGTTACGGCGTCTACAAAGCTAGACACAAACTGCGAACCGGAGAAGCAACACCACCACTTTCTATTCCAAAATGGGCTGGGAAAGCTGCACTCGGCATATTTTTGATTGGTATCGTGGCCGCTGTGGCTTTGCCCGCATATCAGGACTACAGCAAGAGACACATTGGACCGGCAGCGAAAGAGAACCCCGCAACAAATTGGGAAAATGGGGTGATTGCACAACCGCAGCCTGAGGCCAAGCCTTGGGAACTCAATTACAAGCCCGTCACACCACCCACACCAGTTCCACAGGGGTATGGCGAAATTAACGAGGCTCAGGGAACTAGGTCGTCATTTGAAGTCCGCGCCGCTGAATTAATTGGAAGAACCAAATCTGGGGCACTAAGCCGTATCAATGCGAGCGTTGCGCAGGCTCCAAGACTAAATGAACGCAGCCTTCCGAAAACCGATGTTTCAAGAATTGAGAGAGCACAAACGTGGTGGAGAACGACAGCCGGCTTATTTATCCACGTTGTTAACTCTTCGCATTTCAATGTCGCAAGTATCGGCATCGAACATTCTCCGTCGTCTTGTGAGAACTCATCAAAATTCACGCCCTTTGTGCTACAGCTTGAAAAATTCATTAAGCCAGGGCAAGAGGCCGTTGCACATTTTCAATCCACCAATATCGGGGTGACCAACAGCGTGGAATGCCTCAATATAGTGAATGCGTGGGAAATCAATCCCGCCGCAGACCCCCATGGTAGTAGTGACCTGCGTAGTCCATCAATGACAAGCAATCAGGGGGTTGCCAGTGAGTCACTTAAGGAGCATTACAAGCGTATTTATGCGGCTCATCCTGACGCTGATGCGATTCACGACAGTCCAAGTTTTCAAGCGTGGTTGGCCAAGTATCCCGCATACCAACGTATCGCGTCGGAGGGCAGCACGCAAGAAATCATTGAGATGTTCACCGCATACAAGAACCAACAATGACCAAGGGTTGCTGAGCACGCACCGCATTGCGTGACTCTCCACATCAAAGACCATGAGTGCCTGCCCTGAGCTGCCGCCGAGCCTTCACGGCGTGGCACCCGTGGCTGTGTATTCCACCGGTCTTTAGGCCGGTCAGCGCGCTGGGTTTTGCTGTGCAGCAGGACGTGGTGCATGTGCACGGCGAGGACCGGGGTCCCTGGTGCGGATATACAGCGCGCGGGGACGGAGAGGCGCCGCAATCGGCAGTTTTTCAGCATCGCCCAACTGATTGTTGGCGACCGCGGACAGCAAGGTATCCATGCTGGTATCCGCGCAATCGGGCACTTGCTGGATGTTTACCAGCGCATGGTTAACAAGCTTTCTGAAGAGCGCGTAACAGGCGCGGTAACAGCGAACAGCGCATTTCTGGAGCCTGAGAAAACCTCTGTTTCCAGCCGCAGGTTTCCAAGGTGTTTCCACGGAAACCAATGTTTTCAGCATGTACGCATCACCTGGTGCGCAGGCCGGTACGCAAGGAATCCGGGGGTTGTGCTGGGCCCGTTAGCGCCGTGGTTAGCGCGCTTTCAGGGGCTGGACCGCGCCGCCTGAACTACGAAAGTTTCGAAGTACCCCGATAACGGCTATTTGACGCCCACCAAAGACGCGAGTGAGAGCCTACCCCGCGCGCTCGGGCAGAACCACAGCGCTGCCAATCTCTTGTTCACTTTTGGCGCCAGGCCCGCGCAGCCGACCAGCACCAGCATGCTGAACGCATGCCGCGCCGCCGCCTGCCGGGTTTTCTGCCGATGGCACCGTCCCAACCAGACCGAAGCCCCCGCTGCGGGATTTTTCTTTGCCTGGTGCTGGGTGGCTACATGCTGGCTACACGGTGCAAAACCCTGTACCGCTGGCTACATGGTGGCTACATGAGCCGGAACGAACCCCAAAACAAAAAACCCTGCTACCGATGTGATAGCAGGGTTTCGTGTGCCCGTGCGGGCTAGTCTGGTGGGTCCTGAGTGACTCGAACACTCGACCTACGGATTAAGAGTCCGCTGCTCTACCAACTGAGCTAAGAACCCAAACTTTTTAATCTGTCAGCATTGCTGCTGAGCCTCGAATTATGCACCAAAAATTCTGGCGTTGG
>RRZT012120136.1_pt1 | contig 10850 bp, 10 predicted proteins | sample 2165551 | NCBI WGS metagenome assembly RRZT01 (sample SAMN10456910, study PRJNA506462) | wastewater metagenome | biome: wastewater; feature: sludge; material: wastewater sludge; isolation source: wastewater sludge with Escherichia coli K12::gfp cells carrying plasmid... | place: USA: Moscow, Idaho...
GTCTCGCTCAGCGTGCCGATCTGGTTGATCTTGATGAGGATCGAGTTGGCAATGCCCTTGTCGATGCCTTCCTTCAGGATCTTGGTATTGGTCACGAACAGGTCGTCACCCACGATCTGCACCGACTTGCCGAGACGATCGGTCAGGATCTTCCAGCCATCCCAGTCGCCTTCGGCCATGCCGTCCTCGATGCTGATGATGGGGTACTTGTCGACCCAGGTGGCCAGCATGTCGACCCACTGCGCGGCCGAGAGCTTGACGCCGCCTTCGCCCTCGAGCACGTATTGGCCGTCCTTGTAGAACTCGCTGCTGGCGCAGTCGAGTGCCAGCACAATGTCTTGCCCTGCGGTGTAGCCTGCATTTTCAATGGCTTGCAAAATAAGCTGTATGGCTGCTTCGTGGTTTTCTACGTTGGGCGCAAAGCCGCCTTCGTCGCCCACGGCAATGCTCATGCCTTTGTCGTGGATGATTTTTTTCAGCGCATGAAACACTTCTGCACCGTAGCGCAGTGCTTCGCGCAAAGAAGGTGCGCCCACGGGAATAATCATGAATTCCTGCAAATCCAGATTGTTATTGGCGTGTGCGCCGCCATTAATCACGTTCATCATAGGCACGGGCAACTGGTAGCCGCCCATGCCGCCAAAGTAGCGGTACAGGGGCAGGCCGCTTTCTTCGGCGGCAGCGCGTGCCACTGCCATGCTCACGGCTAGCATCGCGTTGGCGCCCAGGCGGCTTTTGTTTTCGGTGCCGTCCAAGTCGATGAGGGTGCGGTCCAGAAAAGCCTGCTCGGAAGCATCCAGCCCCAAGATGGCTTCGCTGATTTCGGTGTTGATGTGCTCCACTGCTTTGAGCACGCCTTTGCCCAGATAACGGCTTTTGTCGCCATCGCGCAGCTCAATGGCTTCGCGGCTGCCTGTAGACGCACCACTGGGCACAGCGGCACGCCCCATTACGCCAGATTCAAGCAATACATCGCACTCTACGGTAGGGTTGCCACGGCTGTCGAGAATTTCACGGCCAACGATATCAACAATTGCACTCATGGGTAGTCTTTCGGGAAATAAAGCTAATAAAACAAAACTGCCTGATTGTAAGCATTGCCAGTGTGTAAATATTGCCTGCCAGCTTGGGCTTGAAGCAAGGCTGCCCGCGCATGCGCAGCGGGCGCTACAGGTGGCGCTTGGCGGCGGTAAATTCTTGCAAGGTTAGCGCATAAAACGCCCAAAAATCGCCTGGAAAGAGTTGGGCAAAACGGTCTTCTGTGGGCATGTCGGCGCGTTGTGCGTCGGGTACAAAACCCAGTCGCTCAAGGATTTTTCTGGAGGCGGGGTTGCCTTGCTTGAGGCAGTGCGAATGCAGCCGCTGCAAGCCCATGTGGGTGAAAGCGTGCTGCACGGTGATTTGTGCGGCGCGTTGACCTATGCCTTTCCCCCAAAAGGGGTAGCCTACCCAGTACGCCAATTCTGCGTGTTTGGCTGCGTGGTCGATTTTTTTGAGCATGGCTACGCCAGCAATTTCGCCTTTGTGCAAGATGGTGAAATTTTTTTGCGGGCCTTGTGCGTTTTGGTTGTCTGCCAGCCAGCCCGTTATCACTTCGGGCGGGCACGGGTGGGGGATGGAAGATGTGGGGCTGATATGGGCATCGTTGGCCAGCGCGTGCAGTGCGTCGCAGTGCGCTTTTTGCAGCAAAGCCAAAGAGGTGTCGTGCAAATCAGTGCTCATGGTTCAGCGTTCTTTCAATAAGAGCCTATTGCTCAGGCAATCTAGCAATCGGGCTATCTGGCTATCGGGCAAACAGGCGTTCAGGCCTGAAAATCGTTTTCCAGCAAGCGGCTGCGCTTGGTGACTGCATCAAGCTCAAGCAGGTTTTCAAGCAAGGCTTGCATGTGTTTGAGTGGCACGGCGTTGGGGCCATCGCTTTTGGCGTTTTTGGGGTCGGGGTGGGTTTCCATAAACAAGCCCGCCACGCCCACGGCTACGCCCGCACGCGCCAGCACAGGCACCATTTCGCGCGCGCCGCCGCTGGCATGGCCCAAGCCACCAGGTTTTTGCACCGAATGCGTTACATCAAACACCACGGGCGCGCCTGTTTTGCGCATCTCGGCCAAGCTGGTCATGTCTACTACCAGATTGTTGTAGCCAAAGCTCACACCGCGCTCGCACGCCATAAAGCTGTCTTCGGGCAAGCCTTTTTCGCGTGCCGCTTCACGCGCTTTGGCGATGACATTGACCATGTCCCACGGTGCAAGGAACTGGCCTTTTTTGATGTTCACTGGCTTGCCCGACTGCGCCACTGCGCGGATAAAGTCGGTTTGGCGGCACAAAAAGGCAGGCGTTTGCAGCACATCAACCACGCCAGCAACGGTGGGGATTTCTTCAACCGTGTGTACGTCGGTGAGGATGGGCAGGTTTAATTCTTTTTTGACTTTGGCCAAAATCGCCAGCCCCGCATCCATGCCAGGGCCGCGAAAGCTGCTGCCGCTGGAGCGATTGGCTTTGTCGTAGCTGCTTTTGAAGATGAACGGTATGCCCAGCTTGGCTGTGATTTCTTTGAGCTGCCCGGCCGTGTCCATCTGCAACTGCTCGCTTTCTACCACGCACGGGCCTGCTATCAGGAAAAAGGGGCGGTCAAGACCGATATCAAATCCACAAAGTTTCATGCGTTGCCTCTACGGGTAAAAAAACTGGCTGCAAAAATGTTGCTGCAACTATGCGCTGCAGCCATGCGCTGCAAAAATGCGCGGCTTATGCTTTCTGATGTAACAACGCTGCCTTGATGTAGGCGTTAAACAGCGGGTGCCCCGCCCACGGCGTAGATTTGAATTCGGGGTGGAACTGCACGCCCATGTACCACGGGTGCACGGTTTGCGGCAACTCAACGATTTCGGTGAGGTGCTCGCGCTGGGTGAGCGCCGAAATCACCAAGCCTGCCGCACGCAACTGCTCCAGATAATTGACGTTGGCTTCGTAGCGGTGGCGGTGGCGCTCGGTAACCACGTCGCCATAAATGCTGTGCGCCAGCGTGCCAGCGGCCACGTCTGAGCTTTGTGCGCCCAGGCGCATGGTGCCGCCCAAGTCGGAGCTTTCGCTGCGCTGCTGGATGGAGCCATCGGCATCTTTCCACTCGGTAATGAGGGCAATAACGGGGTGGGGCGTGTCGGCATCAAATTCGGTGCTGTTGGCTTGCGCCAAGCCTGCCACGTGGCGGGCGTATTCGATGGTGGCAACCTGCATGCCCAGGCAAATGCCCAGATAGGGCACTTTGTGCTCACGCGCATAGCGGGCAGCGGTGATTTTGCCTTCTACACCACGCTTGCCAAAGCCGCCCGGCACAAGGATGGCATCAAACTGCGCCAGCTCTGCTGCCACGTTATCGGGCGTGATGGTTTCGGAATCAAGATAGGTGATGCGCACTGCGGACTGGTTTTTAAGCCCTGCGTGGCGCAATGCCTCGTTGAGCGATTTGTAGCTGTCGCTCAAGTCCACATATTTGCCCACCATAGCCACATGCACGGTGTGCTGCGGGTGCTCTACGGCGTGCACCAAATCGTCCCAGCGCTTGAGGCTGGCGGGTGGGGTGTTTAGGCGCAGTTTGTCGCAAATCAGGCCGTCAAGCCCTTGCTCGTGCAGGATGCGGGGCACTTTGTAGATGGTGTCTACGTCCCACATGCTGATAACGCCCCATTCGGCTACGTTGGTAAAGAGGCTGATTTTTTCGCGCTCTTCGGCGGGAATGGGGCGGTCGGCGCGGCATATAAGCGCATCGGGCTGGATGCCGATTTCGCGCAGCTTTTGCACGGTGTGCTGGGTGGGCTTGGTTTTGAGCTCGCCCGCAGCGGCTATCCACGGCAGGTAGGTGAGGTGCACAAAGGCAGTGTTGCCTTGTCCCAGCTTCAAGCTAAGTTGGCGCACGGCTTCAAGAAAGGGCAGCGATTCAATGTCGCCCACGGTGCCGCCAATTTCGACGATGGCAACGTCTACGCCTTCGTCTGTGCCAAAGCCCGCACCGCGCTTGATGTATTCCTGTATCTCGTTGGTAACGTGCGGGATGACTTGCACGGTTTTGCCCAGATACTCGCCACGGCGCTCTTTTTCAATCACGCTTTGGTAAATGCCCCCAGTGGTGAAGTTGTTGGTTTTTTTCATGCGCGTTTCAATGAAACGCTCATAGTGCCCCAGGTCGAGGTCGGTTTCAGCGCCGTCATCGGTCACAAACACTTCGCCGTGCTGAAAGGGCGACATGGTGCCGGGGTCGACGTTGATGTAGGGGTCGAGCTTAATCAGTGTGACTTTAAGGCCGCGCGATTCAAGAATGGCGGCCAGAGAAGCGGCTGCTATGCCCTTGCCAAGCGAAGATACAACTCCGCCAGTAACGAAAACAAATTTGGTAGTCATGGCCGAAAGCGCAGAGATATGCGGGCGCACCCGCGTGGTGGAAATGCCGATTATAAAGAGAGGGTTTGCATCGGGTGCGTTAAAGGGTTAAATATGCTGCATTTGCCTTTTTTCTATGATTTTTTGGGCTTAAACCAAAGCACATGCCGCAACAAAGCCTGTGCAGCCTAACCAGTGGTTATACAAAAAAGCCTGCAAGCAGCGTTTGCGCTCGCGCCCGCCAATGAGCCAGATATGCCACAGCGCCTGCGCCACAGCCGCCAGCAGCGTAGCAGCCCAGACAACGCGGCTATAGCCCCAAGCAGCCTGTGCATACTGCCAAAACAGCCCCCACCACAGCCCTATGTGCAGCAGGTAAAACAGGGCAATGGCGGCTACTTCCCAGCGCCCCAGCGTAATGGCTGATGTTTTGATGCCGATTTTCAGGTCGTCATCGCGGTCTACCATGGCGTATTCGGTGTCGTAAGCCAGTGTCCAGCACAGGTTGGCCAGCAGCATGACTGCCATCGTCGCCCAAGGCACGCTGCCACGCACGGCAGCATAAGCCATAGGCATGCCCATGCCAAAAGCCAGCCCCAGCACCGCTTGCGGCATGGCTACGTGCCGCTTGGCAAATGGGTAGGCCAGCGCAATGAGCAATGCGGGCACTGACCAGACGATAGCCTGCCAGTTGGTAGTAAGCACCAGCGCAAACGCTGCCAGCAGCAGCGCCGCGCCTACCAGCAAGGCTTCGCGCACGCTGATTTGCCCTGTGGTAACGGGGCGCTGGCAGGTGCGTTTGACGTGCAAATCGAAATTGCGGTCTGCCACATCGTTGATGCAGCAGCCCGCGCTGTGCATAAGCACCGTACCCAGCGTAAATACAGCCAGCAAATGCCAGCCAGGAAAGCCGCCAGCGGCCAGCCACAGCGCCGTGAGCGTGGGCCACAGCAGCAGCAGCCAGCCCGTTGCAGGCGTAAGGCGAATCAAGGCAAGGTACAAGCGCAAGCGCTGCTGCCACTGCTTGCCGTGTTGGCTGTGTTGGCACAGATTGGGCTGCATGGGCATGGTTTTGGCGGCTTTATGACAAGCGCTGCACGCCATTTAAGGGGCAGGCGTAAATGGCGTTGCGCAGTGCTGCAATAGCTTCGTAGCGGGTAAAGCTGCGCCGCCATGCCAACACAATGCGCCGCGATGGTATTTCGCCCGTAAAGGGGCGGTAGCAGAGGAAGTTGCTGTCGGCAACAGGACTGCCTGCATGGGGTGCGGGCGGGTGTTCGGTATCGCTATTTGCGCTGCTTGCGCCCCCAGCCGCAGTGCTGGCAATGCGCCCGCTGTCATGCGCTTGCACGATATGCGCTGGCACGCTCAAGGCTGGCACGAGTGTTACGCCAAGACCTGCCGCAACCATGTATTTGATGGTTTCAAGCGATGAGCCTTCAAAGTTTTTGCGCAAGCCCTGCGCATGGCTGGCAAAGCTGGCAAATTCGGGGCAAGCCTGCATGACGTGGTCACGAAAGCAGTGCCCTGCGCCCAAGAGCAGCATGTTTTCTTCATCCATTTGTTCGGATGTGACGCTAGACTGCTGCGCCAATGCGTGCTTACTGGGCATGGCAGCCCAAAATGGCTCGTCATACAGCGGCGCAAGCGCCAGCCCCGTATCGGCAAACGGCTCGGCCATGATGGCGCAGTCAATCTCGCCCGTGCGTAGCATTTCAAGCAAGTTGGTGGTGAATTGCTCATGCAGCACCAAGGGCATTTGGGGCGTTTGCAGCATGTTTTGGCGTATCAAATCAGGCAGCAAATAAGGCGCAACGGTGTAGATAATGCCCAGACGCAAAGCGCCATCAAGCGGGTTTTTGCCGCGTTTGACAATTTCGCGTATCAAATTGGCTTGCTCAAGCACCTCTTGCGCTTGCTGTACCACTTCGTAGCCTATAGCTGTGGTTGTAACTTCGCTGGCGCTGCGCTCAAAGAGTTTGACATCCAGCTCGTCTTCCAGTTTGCGCACCGCTACAGACAAGGTGGGCTGCGCCACAAAGCATGAATCGGCCGCACGGCCAAAATGCTTTTCGCGCGCCAGTGCAACGATGTATTTAAGTTCGGTCAGCGTCATAGGGGCAAAGATTCGACAAAGTAAACCAAAACAAAACGGGCGTGTGCGCCACTGCCCGCCCAAACGCAGGCTAGATGGCGCAAAATAGCCTGCTAAGCAAAGACTGCATAAAGCCTGCATTGCAAACCGCGCCCATGCAGCTTCTTGCAGATGATATCCGAGCATAATTTATGCCACACCTACCACACACGCCGCGCAGGCAAGCAAGCTATGCCCGCGCCCTTTTATACCATGCACTTTTTACAGGATAACCCATGCTAACGCTGCTTTTACGCTGGTCGATATCGGCTGCAAGCCTGATGCTTATTGCCTATGTGCTGCCAGGCATTACCCTGCACAGTTTTTGGTCTGCCCTTGTGGCGGCGGCAGTCATCGGGCTGCTCAACACCATTTTGCGCCCCATACTTATTCTCTTGACGCTGCCCGTTACGGTGCTCACTTTGGGGCTATTTTTACTCGTCATCAATGCCCTGATGTTTTGGCTTGCAGGCAATATTTTGGCGGGCTTTAGCGTAGCGGGCTTTGGCTGGGCGCTGCTGGGTGCCTTGCTTTACTCGGCAATAGGCATGGCAACCAACATCACGCTGGGCGACTTGCAAATCAAGCGCCTGTAATGCCCGTGCTTGCGTGCATTGCCGTGTGCATTGCCGCATGCAACACTTGGCGGGCTGCCAGCTTTTGCGCCGCGCCATTGTGCCAACCCCTAGCCACAACACACCCAGTCACTTTTTCGCCCCAAGCCCCTGCCGCCCCCAAGCAGGTACACTGCAAGCCCTCTTTGCCACGCTTAAACAATGTCACCCTCCAAACGCCCGCCCGCCAAACCCAAACGCTCTACCGCAGCCAAAGCGCCCGCAGCCGCACCCGCGCCTGCCAAGCCCGTTACCCCAATGGGCTGGCTGCACACTGCCCGATTTTTAACCACTGCCGCGCAACTCGACCAAGTGCCAGAGCTTGACATACCCGAAATCGCTTTTGTTGGGCGCTCTAACGCGGGCAAATCCACCTGCATCAACACCATCACGCAAAAAAAGCAACTCGCTTTTGCCTCCAAAACGCCTGGGCGCACCCAGCACATCAACCTGTTTGCGCTGGGCAAACAAGGCGCAACCGACGCTGTGCTGGCCGACTTGCCTGGCTACGGCTACGCCGCCGTGCCCATGGCCGACAAACTGCGCTGGCAGCGCGTCATGGCCAATTATTTGTGCGAGCGCCGCAATCTGGCAGGCATCGTGATGCTGTGCGACCCGCGTCTGGGGCTAACCGAGCTCGATGAGATTTTGCTCGAACTCATCCGCCCCCGCGTTGAAAGCGGCATGCCCTTTTTGATTGTGCTCACCAAGGCCGACAAGCTCACCCGCAGCGAAGCCGCCAAGGTTTTGAGCATTACGCAATTGCAAGCCGCTGGCGGGCAAGTCATGCTCTTTTCGGCGCTGAAAAAACAAGGCGTGGAAGAAGTAGCCCAACTGCTGTGGGACTGGACGCACCCCGCTGGCCAAGCCGCCACCCACACCGAAGCAGAGCAAGCCAATGGCGCTGATGCTGATGCTGATGCTGATGCTACGCCAGATACAGAGCCCACGCCATAAGCAACCGCACAGCCAGTTGCGCCATTTGTGCCATTTGCGCAAGTCACGCCACGGGCGCTAGAAGCATCTGGCTGGTGTTGTTTGAGCTGCGCTTGTCTGTTGCGGCGAAAAAAGCCACAAGCAGTATTTATGCGGCTTGCAGAGCATTTTCTCTCTGTAAGCCGCATCAATACTGCTTGTACTCATTGTGCTGCTTTGTTTATCGCCGTTGCGGGCACGGCTTTTGCGCCTCTATGCAGTGCAACAAGCTGCAATGCGGTGGAGCAGTGGGGCGGTGGCGGCTAATACGCTGGCGGGCTAATGTGGTGGTGGCGTGTGCGCCCGCTTACTCGCCTGGCGTAAGCGTATAGCCCAAGCCGCGCACGTTGCGGATTTGGATGGTGGAATTTTTCAGCTTGCGGCGCAGGCGGTGGATATACACCTCTAGCGCATTGGAGCCAGAAGCCGTCATGCTGGCTGCTTCTGCCGAGTCGCCCTGCCACACTGCCATAACGTCTTCGCGGCTAACGACTTGGCTAGCGCGCGATACCAGCAGCGACAACAGCGCCCACTCGCGCTGTGTTACCTCCAGCATCTCATCGCCCACCCATGCCAGAGGCAATTGCGGGTCGAGCCGCAGCAGCTTGCCGTTGCCCGCAGGAATTTGCAGCGAGCCGCCAAACGCGGGCAAACGCGCACGCCGCAACAGCGCGGTAATGCGTGCCAGCAGCTCTTGCATGTCAAACGGCTTGGTGAGGTAGTCATCTGCGCCTGCGTTTAAGCCACGCACGCGGTCATCAATGCCATCTCGCGCCGTCAAAATCATGATGGGCATAGCGCCAAAACGCTGCCACGTCCACTTCAGCACCGTAATGCCATCGACCATAGGCAGCCCCAAATCCAGCACCATGGCATCAAAACGTTGCCGCTCCAAAATCTGCTGTGCAGCAATGCCGCCTTCTACCGAGGTAACGGTGTGCCCGCCTTGGGCAAGCTGTTCTGCCAGAGCTTCGCGCAACAGGGCATCATCTTCTACGATAAGTAAATTGGCCATAAGTGAATAACTTTCGGGCAGCCGCAGTGCAAAACTTCTGCACTGTGACCCTTTGGGGTTGGGGTTTTATGAATACCCGTTAATTACGGGAAATTCTGCTACATCTCTTTGACCCAGATTGTTCGTTAGGGCTTGCAATGGTGTCAGATAGTTTTTGGGGCAGTTTGCTCGTTTGCAAGCAACCCATAGCCATGCTATTGGCGCGAAACAAGCGGGCAAAATGGCCAAAAATACACCCATAGCACGCAAACAGGAACGAAGTTCCGCCTCATCAACAATCTGGATTTCATACAGGCACCGCTGCGATTTTGCCCTATATCTGTGCTGATTTTGGCTAAATCCGCATTGCCTGCAGGTCCGCTTGCTACATCGTAATAATCATACAACGATTATTCATAGATTTTATACAAATCATAATACAGAGCTGTTGTTTCAGACAGCAGCGTTGCCTTCTTTGCCACATCAACAGCATGGGCTGTCTTGCTCGCGCTGCTGCGCTTGCCGTAGCTGCTTTGAGCCAATATGCACGCCGCCAGTTGCCAGCGCTTATGGCCTCACCTTTAAATCAACATTAACTACTATTGGCTTCGCTTAAACTACTTTTATCCGCTGTTGGCGTGCGTTTAAGGCAACTGCTTTGAAAAAGGAAAAATCAAAGCTGCAAAGTAGCAACGCTGCAAAACCACAAATTAAACAGCCAAAGTAAGCAGCTAAAGCAAGCAGCATGTAAAGCCCTGCTTTGCGTGCTTTGGCAGCAGGTGCAAAAAACAAAGCCCCAATCGCCTTGGGGCTTTGTGTGCGCCAGTCGGGCTGCGCTTGGCGCTGCTTGGGGGCAGCGAGGCTATTAACGGAATACGACTGTTTTGTTGCCGTGCAGCAAAACGCGGTCTTCCAGGTGGTAGCGCAGGCCGCGTGCCAGAACGGTTTTTTCAATGTCTTTGCCCGAGCGCACCAAGTCTTCCACGGTGTCGGAGTGGTCGATACGGATAACGTCTTGCTCGATGATGGGGCCTTGGTCTAGCTCGGTGGTGATGTAGTGGCATGTAGCGCCAATGAGTTTTACGCCGCGCTCCCATGCCTGGTGGTAGGGTTTTGCACCGATAAAGCTGGGCAGGAACGAGTGGTGGATGTTGATGATTTGCCCTGCGTAGTCGTTACACATTTCGGGTGGCAAAACTTGCATGTAGCGTGCCAGCACCATGGTGTCGCCACGCACTTCGTCGTAGATGCGGCGGATTTCTTCGTAAGCCGAGTCGCGGTTTTGCGGGGTGACGGGCACATGGTGGAATGGGATGCCGTGCCACTCGACGAAGCTTTTCCAGGTGTCGTGGTTGGAGATGACGCAGGGGATTTCGATGTCGAGCTCGCCAGATTTCCAGCGCGAGAGCAAGTCGTAGAGGCAGTGCTCTTGGCGGCTTACGAGCACAACTACGCGTTTTTTAATGGCCGAGTCGGTGATTTTCCAGTCCAGTTGCATTTCTTTGGCCAGCGGCGCAAATCGCTCGCGAAATTCGGCCAAGTGAAATGGCAGCGAGTCGGCCTTGATGGTGATGCGCATAAAGTAGCGGCAGCCTTCGGTGCACTCGTCCGAGTAGTAGTTGGACTCCAGAATGAAGCCTTGGTGCGATGCGATAAAGCCAACGACGCGGGCAACAATGCCGACTTGGTCGGGGCAAGAGGCGGTAAGGGTGTAATAGTGTTTTTTTGGCATTTTTTTAATCTCGTACTAAAAATGACA
>RRZT010841296.1_pt1 | contig 10849 bp, 9 predicted proteins | sample 2165551 | NCBI WGS metagenome assembly RRZT01 (sample SAMN10456910, study PRJNA506462) | wastewater metagenome | biome: wastewater; feature: sludge; material: wastewater sludge; isolation source: wastewater sludge with Escherichia coli K12::gfp cells carrying plasmid... | place: USA: Moscow, Idaho ...
TAGTTATCCGGGCTGGCATCACGCGCCAGGTAGTAGGAATACGCGAAGAAGGCCAAGCCCGCGATACCTACGATCCCCGCGGCGAGTCCGTCCAAGCCGTCCATGAAATTGACAGCATTGACCACCACAAGAACCACAACGATTGTCACAAAGAGCGACATGCGACTTGAGCCGACCGTCAACCCCATCAATGGGATCGACATGAGCTGTACTCCCTGCCAGGCCATCACTCCTGCCGCGAGTACCTCACCCGCCAGCTTCGTGTACCAGTCGAGCTGCCAGATATCGTCAAGGGCTCCCACGAGGCACATGAGCCCGGCCCCAATGAGCACGCCCCACACCCCCGAACCGGGGCGAAACACCCAGTACAAATAGGGAATCTGGGAGGCGACAAGAAGCGAAAGCAGGAGCCCAAGGTACATCGCCACTCCACCCAGCCGCGGGATCGGAATGGTGTTGACGTCACGCGCGCGAACCTGACTCACCGCACCCATTTTGAGCGCAAGACGCCGCAGCGCGGGAACCATCAAATAGGTGATGGCCGCGGCGAGAATCATGACCAGCAGGTAGACGCGCAAATCTCAGCTCAGTTCTTAGACGGGCTCTCGACGGTACCAAAGCGGGCGATGTCCTGCGCCTCAATTGCTCCGTGGCGAACGATTGTCAAAGTATCTCCGACAATCACAATAGTGGAGGGAACACCACCGCCGCACTCTCCACCGTCGAGGTAAACGGCGATCTTCTCACCTAGCTGATCGCTGGCCTGGGTCACGGTAGCCGCAGGGTGGCGAGCAGTGAGATTAGCACTGGAGACCGCTAGCGGACCGGTGCGGCGCAGTAGTTCGAGAGCGATGGGATTATTGGGCATACGCAGCGCGACGGTTCCGTTCGTCTCACCAAGATCCCAGCCAATTTCTTCGCGGGCTGGCAGGATGATCGTCAGCGCGCCGGGCCAGTATTCCTTCATGAGGGCGCGCGCCACCGGCGGGATGGAGACGGCGAGCTTCTCGGCGTCCTCAATGCTCGCGACGAGAACAGGCGACGGCTTATCGCGCCCTCGCCCCTTCGCGGTAAGTAGCTTGTCCACCGCTTTCGGGGAGAAGGCGTCGGCTCCCACGCCGTAGACGGTATCCGTGGGGAGGACGACAAGTTCACCAGCGCGAATCGCGTCGATGGCGGCCGCAAGGGCTTCATCTTCATTCGTCAGACAATCGACAATCATTGGTGTCCTTTCGATTCGACACTGTCGCATCCAAGCCGCGCCCACAACCAACGGGGGCGGCCGGTGTAATCGTATCCGGTGTGCGCCTGGGCAAATCCAACCGCGAGGGCCGCGCTGACCAGCGCTTCTGCCTGCTCCTCAGCGTGCTCCATAACCAGCGTACCGCCCGGACGCAGCAGCTCAGCCGCGCGGGCGATGAGCTCGCGCGGAAGATCGGTACCATCCACGCCTCCGCCCCATAGCGCCAGCGCAGGGTCCGAGAGCGCTTCCACGCTCACGTTGTGCGTGAGTGGAACGTAGGGAGGATTAGTAACGACGACGTCGACCTGCCCTAGGAGGTTCGACAGTTCCGTCCGCGCATCCCCCTGAACGAGATCGACGACGGAGCCATAGCGCACGTTGTTCTCACGTGCCACCTCCATGGCGGTCTCCGAGAGTTCGACGCCAATGACTCGGGCATTCGCAACCTCTGTGGCCAGGGCTAACGCAATGGCACCACTGCCGGTGCATAGATCCACGGCGAGAGGAGTGGGGGCTGTGCCTTCGCTCTCAGGTGAGGCTTCAGGAAGCCGCGATCTGACGTCGTCGTCGTTCGAAAGAGATATCGGAGATTGTCTAGCGGCGGCGCCGCGTTGAGAAACAACCGCACGCAAAGCCGTGATCGCCTCTTCGGCGACAAGTTCGGTCTCCGGGCGGACGATAAAACAGCCGGGACGGCTCAGCAGTTCGAGATAGCGAAAATACATGACGCCGGTGATGTGCTGGAGCGGGACCCGTGCGGCACGCTCGGCCACCATGGAATCAAAACGCGCGCGTTGCTCAGGTGTGGGGAATGAACCGGACGCGAGAAGTGCGTGCAGGCGTTCTCCCCCGGCGACCTCCGCAAGTTCGCGCGCGTCAGCCTCGGGAGATTCCAGACCCGCCGCGCGGAAAGCCGCCGTCGCCCCGGCGATGAGCTCATTCCAGCTCATCACTCCTCCGCGTTGGCCAGCCGTTCGGCCTCGTCCATCGTGCGAGCCGAATCAATAAGCGGCTCCAGATTGCCAGCGAGGACCTGATCGAGGTTGTATGCCTTGTATCCGGTGCGATGGTCGGAAATGCGATTCTCAGGGAAATTGTACGTACGGATACGTTCCGAGCGATCCACAGTGCGCACCTGGCTGCGCCGCAGCGCCGCGTTCTCCTCAGCCTGCTGATCCAGCTGCATCTGGCGCAAACGCGCGCGCAGCACACGCATAGCCGCCTCGCGGTTCTGGATTTGCGACTTCTCATCCTGCATCGACACCACCACGCCGGTGGGAAGATGCGTGATGCGGACGGCCGAATCGGTAGTGTTCACGGACTGACCGCCGGGGCCGGAGGAACGGTAGACGTCGATGCGCAAGTCATTATCGTTAATCTCCACCTCGCCCGGGTCATCTACCTCGGCAAACACCAGCACGCCGGCAGCGGAGGTGTGGATACGGCCCTGCGATTCCGTGACGGGCACACGCTGCACGCGATGCACTCCGGCCTCGTACTTGAGGTGGGCCCACACTCCATCGGCAGGATCCTCGATGGTTCCCTTGGTACGAACTGCAAGCTGGATATCCTTGTAGCCGCCCATGTCGGTGCTCGTCGAGGAGAGTACCTGGACGCTCCAACCTTTGGATTCGGCATAACGCTCGTACATACGCTCGAGGTCCGCGGCAAAGAGCGCCGACTCCTCTCCGCCCTCGCCTGCCTTGACCTCAACGATGGCATCGCGGGCGTCATCTGGGTCGCGCGAGATGAGGACGTCACGTAACTGTGCTTCAAGCTCGGTAAAGGTAGCCTCAAGTCCGGGAAGTTCGGGCTTGAACAGTTCGGCATCCTCGCCGCCTGCCGCCACGATCTCGCGTGCTTCTGCTACATCCTCTGCCGCGGTTTTGTACGCGCGGTAGACGCGGACCACACGCCCTAGTTCCGCGTAACGGCGCCCCAGCGAACGCATCTTGTCCGGAGAACTGAGAACCTCGGGAGAGGACATCTCGCCCTCAATACGCTCGAACTCGGCCATCATCTGTTCGGCTAAATCGACCTGATTACTCATGTTCTACTCCTTCGCGGGTGGACCTGGCATTTCTTACCACCGCCCGCCGCCACTTCTCGATGCTACCTACTGAGGCTTGCAATACGCGCTCGTGATGAACGCTGGTGATTCACTCGTTTCACGGCAGACGCCGACACAGCTGAGCTGTGTCGGCGTCCCCACGATGAGAAAATTACTTCTTGCGCTTGCCGTAGCGAGCCTCGAAGCGAGCAACACGGCCGCCGGTATCGAGAATCTTCTGCTTGCCGGTGTAGAACGGGTGGCATGCGTTGCAGACGTCCACGCGCAGCTCGTCACGAGCAATGGTGGAGCGGGTCTCGAACTCGTTACCGCAGGTGCAGGTGACCTTAACGGTGTGGTAATCAGGGTGGATTCCCTGCTTCATGGCATATCTCCTTGGATCGTTTTGCGCCCCGGGTCCAATCCGCAAGCCGTAGCGTATTGACGCCGCGTACTCTGCCCGTTTGACGAGCGACGAACCGGTGAACCGAAAGCCGACGAAACATTATGACACGCTCACCCGCACGGCTGCCAGAGATGGCAGGTGCGGGTGAGCAAGTGCACGCCTTGATGGCGCGACTATGTAGTTGATGGCGAGGAACATGGGCGCCGGAGCGAATGCCCTGTACCGGATGTTCCCACTCGAACCGATATCCGGTTACTGGCCCGATGCCTGCATCGACCGGAGGATCGACACGAGGAACTCGGCGTTGTTCTCTGTCTTGCGCAAGCGCCCAAGCAGGAAGTCCGAGGCCTCATTGACATCCAGCGTGCCCATGGCCCGGCGCAGCTGCCAAATAACCTTGAGCTCCTCCTGCGTGAAGAGTAGCTCCTCACGACGGGTACCCGAAGCGTTGACGTCGATAGCCGGGAAAATACGGCGATCGGCGAGCTGACGGGACAGACGCAATTCCATATTGCCCGTCCCCTTGAACTCCTCGAAAATGACCTCGTCCATCTTGGAGCCTGTCTCCACCAGCGCCGAGGCGATGATGGTGAGCGAGCCGCCATTTTCGATGTTGCGGGCCGCGCCAAAGAACTTCTTGGGCGGATAGAGCGCACCGGCATCCACACCACCGGAAAGAATTCGACCGGAGGCCGGGGCCGCGAGGTTGTACGCGCGTGAGAGTCGAGTAATCGAGTCAAGAAGAACGACGACGTCCTGGCCCAGCTCCACGAGGCGCTTAGCACGCTCGATAGCCAGTTCGGCGACGATCGTGTGATCGGAGGCCGGACGGTCGAAGGTGGAAGCAATAACCTCACCCTTGACCAGGCGCTTCATGTCCGTGACTTCCTCGGGACGCTCGTCCACGAGAACAACCATGAGGTGTACCTGCGGGTTGTTCGCCGCGATCGCCATGGCAATCTGCTGCATAACCATCGTCTTGCCAGCCTTGGGCGGCGACACGATGAGGCCACGCTGGCCCTTACCAATGGGGGCAACCAAATCGATGGCGCGAGGAGTGAGGGCCTTCGCACTGGTTTCCATACGCAGCATTTCCTGCGGGTAAAGCGGCGTCAACTTGCCAAACTCAGGGCGCTCCATGGAACGCTGCGGCTCCAACGAGTTGATGGAATCAACCTGAACGAGCGGATTGAGCTTCGGCCCAAACTTGCGGTGTGGATTACGACCGCGGTTGTTCTGCTGCTCGCGCTCTGTCCGCTGGCGCACAGCACCAACGATGGCATCACCGCGGCGCAGTCCATACTGCTTAATGATCTGCGGAGTGACAGCGGCGTCATTGCTTCCGGGCAAATATCCGCCGGTGCGCAAGAAGGCCTGATTTCCTTCGATATCGAGGATACCTGCCACCGGGATGAGGACATCGTCCTCCAATGCCTCGGGTGCTTCATCGCGCTGGTTGTCACGCTGACGCGGGTTGCGGTTCTGATTGTCCCGCTGGTTATCGCGCTGATTGTCTCTTTGGTTGTCGCGTCCGTTACGACCCCGCTCACGGCGGTTACGACGGTTGCGACGGCCGGTGCCTTCGTCCTCCGTAGTCTCGGCGGAGCGGCGCTCAGCGGCTTCACCAATAGCGTCGAGAGCGGCACGACGATCTTCAGCAGAGACATTATCGTTGCGGTCATGGCGCGTACCGCGAGTATTTTCGCGATTTCCACGGGTCTGACGCTCGCCACGACTCTGACGATCCCCGCGCTGGCGGCGCGGAGCCTCGTCGGAACGATCGGGCAGGACAATTTCATCTGGCGACGACGGCCGGTGAGAGGCGTGATCAGCGGACTGAGAGGACTCAGCATCACCGAACTCCGCCTCCACCTGCACGCGCTGCTTACGCGCCGGACGCTCACGCTTACGCGAAGGAAATTCAATATCGAACGATGCCTGTTCAGCACCCTTCTCTGAGTCCCTAGAATTTTCGGACTTCGCCGACTTTTTATTTACTGCAGGCTCATTCGAGGACGTTGACTCCTGAGAGGACCGCGCTCCGGATTCACTGTATTCCTCGCCAGCATCCTTGCTTTTCGGCGGACGACCGCGGGTGGCCGGGCCGCGCACTTCGCGGATAGCGGCAATGAGGTCTGCCTTGCGTGCCTTGGGGTCTACCTCAATTCCCAAACCTTGGGCGAGCTCTTTGAGCTCAGGCAGGCGCATCGTTGAGATGGCGCCACTCGTGCGAGATTCGCTCACGAGGTTCCTTCCTTGCAAAGCTGAATAATCGAGCTTTACCTGTAGCCAGAAGTACACTGGCTTTTTCCTCAGGGATGAACATCAAACACGTGCATACAGGACCTGTCAATCCTGGGGCGTGTTTTGTCTTTACCGGGGCATCTCATCCGGCTCCATTGAACTCGGAACCGTGCTCACCGGCACGTGTGTACTCTAGCAGCAACATGAGCTTACTCGCACCACATTGTGACGTGATGTGGAAAACTCAGCGAGATCCCGCAAGAAAAGCAGAAAAGTGGCGGTCGGATCGATATTCTCGATCCGACCGCCACCTCAGTTATTTCACCGCGTATGCTCCCGGTGCGGACGAACCTGTCACCACCAGGAATCCTGCCGCCTCCATGCGTTCCCGGGTGGGCTCATCCAGCTCAGCAAACACCAGCAATGATGGGCCAGCGCCCGAAACCACCGTGGGCCAGCCAGCCTCGCGAAGTTCTGCCATAGCATCGGCTGACGCCCGCATAGATTCTGCACGATACCCTTGATGTAGCTTCTCTTCGGTCGCACGCAGCAAATACTCCGGATGATGCTCAAGAGCTAGCACCAGCAAGGCCGTACGCGACGCATTAAAAGCAGCATCCTTGTGCGGAACCTGAGCGGGAAGAACCGAACGCGCCTTTTCCGTCAACAATTCGGTATCGGGAATTAACAACGTGGTACGAATATTCTCGTGGACAGAAATCGGAACTGACTGGGCGCCGTCGTCGTCAATCCAGGCCACAACAGCACCACCGAAAATAGCTGGCGCCGCGTTGTCCGGATGGCCCTCGAACTCTGTGGCTAGCTGAAGCACAACGAACGAATCGAGCGCCTGCGGATCCTCAATCAACTCACGCGCAAGCAACAGCCCGGCGACGGTAGCCGCAGCAGACGAGCCCAAACCACGCCCCTGCAAAATACCATTCTCGCAGGTCAGCTCAATGCGTGGCTGCTCAGCACCCACAAAATTAAGTGCATAACGCAACGCGCGAACAATGAGATGGGATTCGTCCGTAGGTAACGCATCCGCGCCCTCACCACGTACGTGAACAAGGGCTGACGGGATATCCTCGCGGCCATCCGCGAGCGAGCCGGTGATTCGCACCGAGACGTCGTCCCACAGGTTGTGGGCCATGCCCATAGAATCAAATCCCGGCCCCAGGTTTCCCGAGGTGGCCGGAACGCGCACTCGCGCGCTGGAATGAACGATCCGCATCACAGACCCAATGCGGCAGCGGCGGCTTCCAGCGTGGGGGCGATCGGGGTAATGTCCAGATCGCGCCCGCCCAGGGCGGTCGCCGTGTCCTTGAGGCCGTTACCGGTCACGGTGCAGACAATGGTGGCGCCCTCGGGAACCTTGCCTTCCTCGGCTGCCTTAAGCAGCCCAGCGATCGACGCCGCGGAACCCGGCTCGATAAACACACCGGCTTCAGCAGCCAAAATAGCCTGAGCTTCAAGGATCTGCTCGTCCGTCACGCGGTCGATCCACCCCTGCGAATCATCCCGCGCAGCCTCGGCGAACTTCCACGAGGCGGGGTTACCGATACGGATGGCGGTGGCGATCGTCTCCGGCTTTTCAACCGGGTGGCCCAGAACGAGCGGGGCAGCACCCCACGCCTGCACGCCCCACATCTGCGGAACCTTCGTGGACACCGCATCCAGGTGCAGTGCGGAATCGTCGATCGAAGCGAGCGTGGTACGGCCCGCGTATTCGTTGTAGCCCATCCAATACGCGGAAATGTTGCCCGCGTTGCCAACAGGAAGAACGTGAATATCCGGGGCATCGCCCAGGGCATCAACGATCTCAAAAGCGGCGGTCTTCTGACCCTGCAGACGGTAAGGATTGACGGAGTTCACCAGCGCCACCGGGTAACGCTCGGTCAGCTCACGCGTGATATCCAAACAATCATCAAAATTACCGTCAATGGCCACAAGGTGGGCGCCATGCACAATCGCCTGCGCCAGCTTGCCTGCGGCGATCTTGCCTGCGGGAAGAATAACAGCACTCTGCAAACCCGCGGCCACAGCGTAAGCCGCAGCCGAAGCCGAGGTATTACCGGTGGAAGCGCAGGCCACAACCTTGGTATCGCTCTGCAGTACCTGCGAAATCGCGGTGGTCATGCCGCGATCCTTGAAGGAACCGGTGGGGTTCATACCCTCAACCTTGACGTACACCGTTGCACCGGTACGGGCGTCAAGAGCCTTCGCATGGACAAGCGGCGTGCCGCCTTCGCCAAGAGTAACGACCGGATCGGACTCCGTGAACGGCAGACGATCACGGTACTCGGGAATGACACCTTGCCACTGGTGGGCCATCAGGACTCCTCTACTCGGATAACTCGCCGCACTCCGGCGATAAATTCAGAATTGCGCAGGGCATCGATCGTCGCGCCCAGATCCGCCTGGCTGGCCGCGTGCGTCGTGACACGCAGCGTGCACGTGGGCCTGCCGTCGTGATCAGGCGACACCCGCGTGTGCTCCTGAGCAACCGCACTAATGGATACATTATTCTGCGCGAACACGGCGGTCACTGCCGTGAGCACACCGATCTTGTCATCAACAGACAGCTCGATCTGGAAACGCGAGATTGACTGATCCGCCGAAAGCACCGGCAGGTCCGCGTAAATCAACTCGCGAGGAGCATGGCCGCCCTCGACAATATGACCCGCAGCAGCCACAACATCGGACAGCACAGCCGAGGCAGTGGGAGCGCCGCCAGCTCCACGACCGTAGAACATGAGACGATCGGCCGCCTCCGCCTCGATGACCACCGCGTTGAACGGGCCATGCACGGCCGCAAGCGGATGGCTGAGCGGAATCAGCGTGGGAGCAACGGACGCCTCAATGCCCTCGTCGCGCCGCTTCGCCGTCGCAATCAACTTCACCACGTACCCACCGGCTGTGGCGGCAGCAATATCCTCCGCCGTGATGTCGCGGATACCGTGCACATGCACATCCTCCAGCGCCACACGCGAATGGAACGCGAGGGACGCAAGAATCGCACACTTAGCCGCCGCATCCAGGCCATCCACATCCGCCGTCGGGTCCGCCTCCGCGTACCCCAGGCGCTGCGCCTCAGCCAGAACCTCGTCAAAACCAAGGCCCTTTGTGGTCATCTCGTCGAGAATGTAGTTCGTCGTGCCGTTAACGATGCCGAGCACAGCCGTAATGCGGTCACCCGCGAGCGCCTCACGCAGGCCATACACAATCGGCACGGCGCCAGCCACGGCAGCTTCGTAATATAGGTCGACGTCGGCACGCGCCGCCGCCTCGTACAACTCCGGCCCATGCGCCGCCAGAAGAGCCTTATTACCCGTCACCACGGAAGCGCCTTGCTCGAAGGCCTCCAGAATGAGAGTGCGGGCTGGCTCAATTCCGCCAATGAGCTCGATAACAATATCCGCCTGAGCAATGAGCCCCGACGCATCCTCGGTGAGCAACGCCCGATCAATCGACGGATCACGTGGGGCACTTGCGTCTCGCACCGCAATACCGACGAGATTGAGCCAGGCCCCAGCTCGCGCGGTCAGATCCGCTGCCTGCTCCTGCAGAAGGCGCGCGACCTGGGTACCCACAGTCCCGCATCCCAACAGAGCAACTCTCACATCTTCCACAGGCTCTCCTTTCAGACCATCCCAGGGTACCGGGATTTGCGCGCGTCAAGCCGAATCGTCCGCAAGCGCACAGCGGGCGAATGGCGGCGCTCCGCTCACGCGCGAACGAAGTTTCCTGTGGCGGACCAGCATCGTGGTTCGTGGGGCGGCGCTACAGATGGCGCGGTGACGCCGTCGTCGTTCCATCGCTCTATCTCGACACGACGGCATTCCCCAATCGGTACTACGATCAACAGGACAGCACTCGCCGGTCCAAAGGACAACAATGCACAGCTTCAGCGGACTCACCCTGGGCCACAAAACCACCACAATCATCGTGCCCATTACCCCTCGCAACCTGCACGAACTTGAGGAGCAGGCGTTGGCCGTCGGGCATCTGAGCGTCGACGACCACAAAGGACGCGCCCTCGCCTTCGAAACCAGCGGGCTGGAAGGATCGATTCCCACGTTCGACGCCGACATCCTCGAATGGCGCGTCGATTTCTACGACGACGGCGACATCGGCTCACTTTTGCACGCCGCCGCCATTCTGCGGTCCCGGACCCCGCTGCCTATTCTTGCCACCTTCCGCACCAAGCCCGAGGGCGGGGAACGCGATCTCGACACCGCCGAGTATGTTCGTATTCTGGCCGCGCTCAGCGCAAGTGGCTCCATATCTGGAATCGATATCGAAATGTCGCGTGGAGCGGAAGCCGTGGATCAGCTCATTCGCGCGGCACATTCCGCGGGGATCGCAGCGGTGGCGTCGGCTCATTTCTTCACATCGACGCCCGCGGTGGTGGATCTCGTTGCACTGCTGCACTCCATGGAGGAGGCTGGCGCTAACGTCGCGAAGGTTGCCTGCATGCCGTCCACTCCAGGAGACACGCTCACGCTACTGCAGGCCACATGGGAGGCGTCGCAGAAAATGAGCATTCCGCTCATCACCATGTCAATGGGGCAGATCGGTGCGGTATCACGCGCAGTGGGCGGGCTCTTCGGCTCGGCGGCCACCTTTGCCACCGTGGGTGCAGCTTCGGCGCCGGGTCAGGTGCCGGTAGACGAGCTGAAGCCAGTGCTTGAGGCTCTGGATCGCTTCTCCGGGCGGTAGCGCTTCTCGCGTTTGGCCAGGGCGCCGTCGTCGCTGTTGGATACGCCGCCGCGGTGCCCACACGCTGAAGCCACGGTACCCACACGCTGAAGAAGTCCCCACACGCTGAAGCCACGGTACCCACAGGCTAAGAATTGAGGAAAATGGAAAGGATTGAGCCCGCGAAGGCTATCCGCGGGCTCAA
>RRZT011580962.1_pt1 | contig 10848 bp, 10 predicted proteins | sample 2165551 | NCBI WGS metagenome assembly RRZT01 (sample SAMN10456910, study PRJNA506462) | wastewater metagenome | biome: wastewater; feature: sludge; material: wastewater sludge; isolation source: wastewater sludge with Escherichia coli K12::gfp cells carrying plasmid... | place: USA: Moscow, Idaho...
CGTTGAAGATCCGCGCCGCGTTGCGCTCGGCCGCCGCCACCGGCCCGGTGTGGTCGAGCAGCTGGCCCAGCTCGTCGACCGCGTTGCAGACGTCGGCGCGCAGCATGTTCTCGCCGAAGAACTGGTGGAACATCTGGCCGACCGGGCTCTTCAGGAAGGCCACGCCGCCGGAGTGGCCCGGGCAGTGCCAGCTGTAGGAGCCGTCGCGCGCGTATTCCATCAGCTGCTTGAAGAACGGCGGCGCCAGCCCGTCAAGGTAGCTCTTGGCCTCGCGGATGATGTGACGCGCCACGAACTCCGGCGTGTCCTCGAACATGTGGATGAAGCCGTGCAGCTCGCGCAGGATGTCGTTCGGGATGTGCTGGCTGGTGCGCGTCTCGCCGTAGATGTAGATCGGGATGTCCGGGTTGCGGAAGCGGATCTCCTCGATGAACTTCCTCAGGTTCAGCACCGCCGGGTCCAGCTCGGGGCCGGGCGTGAACTCCTCGTCGTCGATCGACAGGATGAAGGCCGAGGCGCGGCTCTGCTGCTGCGCGAACTGGCTCAGGTCGCCATAGCTGGTCACGCCCAGCACCTCGGATCCTTCCGTCTCGATGGCCTGCGCCAGCGCGCGAATGCCCAGACCGGAGGTGTTCTCCGAGCGGAAGTCCTCGTCGATGATGACGATCGGGAAATGGAAGCGCTGCATGGCGGAAGGGTCTCCGAAGACCAGGGGGCGGTGGAACAGGAAAAAAGCGAAGGGCGAAGTGTAGGGCCAGCGCGTGACGCGACGACGATGGACGAGGCCTGCGGCGGGATGTGACGCGCATCAGGTGGCGGACCGGGTCCGCGCCCCTACACTGGGACCGTCTCGGCTGGACGGGAGACTGGCATGGATGCCGATCTGGATGGTGCGCGGCTCTGGTGGATCGCCTCGGGGCTGCTGCTGGCGCTGGAGCTGTTCTCCGGCACGGTCTTCCTGCTGCTGCTGGCGATCGGACTGGCCTGCGCCGGGCTGGTCGCCTGGGGCGGCGGTGCGGTGCCGCTGCAGATGCTGACCGCCGCGCTGATCGGCGGTGGCGCGATGCTGGCGCTGCGCACATGGCGCCGACGTCGCCGTGGTGACGCGCCGCCGGACATCGGCCTGGCGCTCGATCGAGGCCAGGCAGTGCATGTGTCGCGCTGGCGCGCCGACGGCACCGCCAGCGTCCAGTACCGCGGCGCGCACTGGGTCGTCCGCTGCACCGACGACACTCCGGCCGCACAGGCCCAGTCCACCGGCGAATTCACCATCGTCGATGTCGAGGGCACGATGCTGCGCGTGCGCCCGGCCACACCCGCCACACCCTCAACGCCAAGGAGCCCGTGATGGATGTTCTTGCCCCGGTCATTCTGATCGTGACGATTCTCTTCATCGGCCGCGCCATCAAGGTCGTGCCCCAGCAGAGCGCCTGGGTGGTCGAGCGCCTGGGCAAGTACCACGGCACGCTCTCGCCCGGCCTGAACTTCCTGATTCCCTTCATCGACCGGCTGGCCTATCGCCACTCGCTCAAGGAAATTCCGCTCGACGTGCCCAGCCAGGTCTGCATCACCCGCGACAACACCCAGCTCAAGGTCGACGGCATCCTCTACTTCCAGGTCACCGACCCGATGCGCGCCAGCTACGGCTCGTCCGACTATGTGATGGCGATCACCCAGCTCGCCCAGACCACGCTGCGCTCGGTGATCGGCAAGATGGAGCTGGATCGTACCTTCGAGGAGCGCGAGATGATCAACGCGGCGGTGGTCAGCGCGCTCGACGAGGCTGCGCTGACCTGGGGCGTGAAGGTGCTGCGCTACGAGATCAAGGATCTGACACCGCCGGCCGAGATCCTGCACGCGATGCAGCAGCAGATCACCGCCGAGCGCGAGAAGCGCGCGCTGATCGCCGCCTCCGAAGGCCGCAAGCAGGAGCAGATCAACATCGCCACCGGCGAGCGCGAGTCCTTCATCGCCCGCTCCGAAGGCGAGAAGCAGGCACAGATCAACCAGGCCCAGGGCGAGGCGGCTGCCATCGCCGCGGTGGCCGACGCCACCGCCGAGGCCATCCGCAAGATCGCCGCCGCCATCGAGCAGCCCGGCGGAGCACAGGCGGTGCAGCTCAAGGTCGCCGAGAAGGCGGTCGACGCCTACGCGCAGCTGGCGCAGAAGAACAACACCATGATCGTGCCCGGCCACATGGGCGAGGTCGCCGGGCTGATCGGCACCGCGATGACCCTGATGCGTGCCGGCAGCGCCGGGAGCGCGGCGGCGCCTCAGTCGTCGTCGGCCGCATCCAGGCCGGGAAACAGCACCTCGGTGTAGCCGAAGCGGCTGAAGTCGCGCACACGCATCGGGTAGAGCGTGCCGATCAGGTGATCGCATTCGTGCTGCACCACCCGGGCATGAAAGCCTTCGGCGATGCGGTCGATCGGCTGGCCACGCTCGTCGCGGCCGGTGTAGCGGATGCGTGACCAGCGCGGCACCACGCCGCGCAGGCCCGGCACCGACAGGCAGCCCTCCCAGCCGTCTTCCTCCTGGTCGGACAGCGGCTCGATCACCGGATTGATCAGCACGGTGGCCGGCACGGCCGGCGCGTCCGGATAGCGCCGGCTGGCACCGAAGCCGAAGATCACCAGCGCCAGATCGACGCCGATCTGCGGCGCAGCCAGGCCCGCGCCCTGCACCGCCTGCATGGTCTCGACCATGTCGGCGATCAGCGCGTGCAGCTCGGTGGTGCCGAACTCGGCCTCGGTGACCGGTCGGGCCGGCTTCAGCAGTCGGGCATCGCCCATCTTCAGGATCTCGCGTCGGGTCATGGCGGCAATCGGTCAGTGTCGAGGTACGGTCGGGAACACGAATTCTTGCGCATCGCCTGTCGCCTTGACCGGCGGCTTCCCCCGCATCCGGTCGGAGAGTCAGACAAAGACGCTTACACATTCATGGCTGATGATTACCATTGGTTACCATGAATGCGCTGGCCGATCACATTGCTTTGCAGAAGTTTCACACTGTCCAGGAGATCGGCGCGACGAGCTTCCGTCTCGAACGAGGCCTGCACGGCTGGATGAGGCTGCAGCCCCGCTGGCAGGCGATGCTGCTTGGCGGCACGCAGACCGACTGCGTCTTCCGGCAGCCCGTCTGGCATGGCGCCCGGCTGCGCCATCTCTGCAACGATCCGGACGAGCTGTTCTTCGTCTGTGCCGAGCGTCAGGGCCGTCTGCTGGCAGTGCTGCCGCTGGCGCTGTCGCAGAGAGCCGTGGGGCGAATGACCGCCATCCGGGAGCTGCGCACTCCGGTGCATGCGCATCAGCTGCTCTGCGACATCGCACTGGCGCCGGATCAGGACATCCACCGCCTCTGGCCCCAGATGCGCGCCTGGCTGCAGGGAGCGGGCGCCCGCCAGCTGCCCGCGTGGGATCTGCTGCGCATCGACGGCGTGCCCGGCGTCAGTGCGCTTGACCAGGCGCTGTGCGCCCAGGCCGGCACACACCAGCACACGCAGCTGCTGCGCCACAGCGCCTGGCTGGACTGCAGCGGCACGGTCGACCAGGCGCTGGAGCGGGTGTCGCGCAGCCATCATGGCAATGTGCGGCGCCTGCAGCGCCGCGCGATGTCGCGGGGCGCGCTGCGCTTCGAGGTGGTGAACGATCCGGCGGCGCTGCCTCAGGCGCTGTCGCATTTTCTGCAGGTCGAGTCTTCGGGCTGGAAGGGCGAACGCGGCACCGCGATCGCCGCCTGCGAGGGGCTGAGCGGCTTCTACCGGACGCTGGCGGAGCAGTTCGGCCGGCATCGCAGCTGCCGCATCCATCTGCTGTGGCTGGACGACCGGGTGATCGCGGCGCAGTTCGTGCTGCTGGGCGCACGCACGATGAATCTGGTCAAGATCGCCTATCTCGAGGAAGAGTCGGACATCGCGCCCGGCCACCTGATCATGCGCGAAGCGATCGAGGCCGCCTGCGCCGATCCGGGCATCGACCGGCTCAGCTTTGTCTCGAGCCCCTCCTGGGCGCATCTGTGGAAACCGCTGCAGGAGCCGGTCCGCCAGCATCTGATCTTCCGCGACAGCCTGCGGGGCTGGCTGCTGCACCGGCTGCACGAGCACCGCCACCAGCCCGTTCAGGCCGGCTGAATGGCGAGGCGGATTCATCCATGCGATGATCCGCCCCCGATTCGATCCCAATTCGATCCCGATGCGATCGCGATTCCTCCCCTCACCGCCTTGATCTCCCGCTGGATACACCGCCGCGCCGTCATCGGCTTCCTGCTGCTGCCCTGGCTGACCCTGGTGCTGGCCCTGGGCGGGCTGGCCGCTGTCGATCTTCTGCTGGGTGATGGCGTGCTGGCGCAGCAATGGGCGCAGGAGCCGCGTCGCGAACTGCTGCGCCAGCTCGGCCTGGATCTGCTCTGGATCGTCGGCGCCCTCTATCTGCTGGGCGCCCTGCCCTGGCTGGGCGGCCTGCTGCTGGGCGCGCTGCCCGCACCGAGTTCAGGCCTGCTGCTGATGCTGATCTGCGGCGCTGCGGGTCTCGGGCTCGGGCTGTTCGCCGGGCTGTCGGTGCTGCAGCCGCAGTCCCTGGTGCTGGGCGGCGTCTGCGCGCTGGCGGGGCTGCTGTATGCGCTGAGCACCCGACGCGCCCGGGCCAGACCGGCTCGCCGTCTTCCGGTGTCCGTCTTCCAGGAAGAGGATGCCGTGGCGGCGACGCCGCCCAGCCGGCCGGCCCGGACACGGGCCCCGGCACCTCTGCCGGTCCTGACCGAGCGCCACGATGCGCCGACCACGCTTCCCGCGGAGCACTGACATGTCCCGCCTGATGTCCTCGCCGCGCAGGTCGGCGTTCTCCCGGCTGGGGGCGACCATGCTGGCCGCGCTGGCGCTGATGAGCGGTGCCGTCAGCGCCGCACCGCAGGCCGCAGGCCGCTCGCATGTCTGGCTGGTGGGCGGCGGCCCCGATCCGGACGGCTCCCAGGGGCAGATCGAGCTCAATGTGCTCTGGGTGGCGGACATCGTGCGCTCGGTGGCGCCCGGGGCGACGCTGAAGGTGTATTTCGCCGATGCCTCGCCTGAAGTCCGCGATGTGCGGATCTGGAGCCGGCCGGCGGACAGCCGCGAGAATCTGCAGCCTCTGGCACGGATCTTCGGCCAGCAGGAATTCAACGGCAACCAGTACCGCAAGCACCGGGTGCCGGACATCGTGCACGGTACCCGGGCCGATCTGCTGGCACCGTCGCTGGCGCGCGAATTCGGCGCGATGGGCCCTCAGGACCGGGGACTGTTCGTCTTCAACGGCCACGGCCTGCGCGATCTCTCCGACCGGGCCGGCAACACCCTGCGGCTGTGGGACGACACGCGCATGTCGGTGCGCGAGCTCGAGCGGCTGGCCACGAACGCGCCGCCCAGCGCGCCGCTGCGCTTCGTCTTCACCCAGTGCTATTCGGGCGGCTTCATGCGGCTGATCCGGCCGGACGCGCGCGACCTGCGCACGCTGGCCGCCTACAACCGCTGCGGCTTCGCGGCCGAATCGGCCGACCGGCTCTCCGAGGGCTGCTCGGCCAGCATCGAGGTTGGCGACTACCGCGACTACACCACCTATTTCTTCGCGGCGCTGAGCGGACGCCATCGCTCCGGCCAGCCGCTGGAGCGCTCGCCCGATCGTGACCGCGACGGCCAGGTCACGCTGCACGAGGCCCATGTGCATGCGGTGATCGAGGGCTACAACGCCGATCTGCCGCGCTCGACCAGCGAGACCTATCTGGAGCGCTGGCAGCCGGCCTGGCTGCGCTACCTCGACACCACCAGCGAACCCGACAACGAATATGGCCGGCTGGCATCAGAACTGGCCTTGCGGCTGAAGCTGCCGGCGCGCGGCACGATGCTGCAGCGTGCCCTCGGCACCCGCCATGAGCAGCTGGGCCGGCGCCTGCAGGCGATCGACGAGCAGTCGCGCCAGCTCGAGGGCGAGATCAGCCGGCTGCAGGGCGATCTGAAGCGGGGTCTGGTTCAGCGCTGGCCGGAAGCCGCGCATGCGCACACCGCCGCCTATGTGCGCTTTCTGGCCACCGAGCTGGGCGCAGCGCAGGCCTATGTGACCGCCCGCCCCGACTATGCGCAGCTGGTCGAGCGCCAGGATCGGCATGCCGCACTGGAGCTGGAGCGCGTGGCGGTCGACCGCGACCTGACGCAGCTCGACAAGGTGCTGCGCCTGCGTCAGCTCTCGCGCCTGCTCGATCAGTTCGAGCGCTTCGCCACGCCGTCCGCACGGCGCGAGTACCAGCGGCTGATCCGCTGCGAGCGCACGCCGCTCTGAGCGACGGCGCTCCTGAGTGCTGCTCAGGCCAGGCCGGCCACCGGTGCGGTGAGCAGATGGCGGTAGCGCTTCATCGGGCCGGTGTCGACATAGCCCATCCAGCGCGCGACATCCTCCTCGGCATGACCGGCCTGCAGCTGGCGCACCGCAAAGGTGTGACGCAGCCTGAAGGGCGCGCCGCCCTCGATGCCCAGCGCATCGAGCTGCGTGACCGCCGCGCGGTGGCAGGCCGGATGTGACCAGGGCTTGCCCGACAGGGTCGACGGGAAGACCCATTCGGAGCACTGCATTTCCGCGCCCAGCATGCGCCGGGCCGCCAGCCAGAGGCGAAGCTGGCGGGCGGCCCACGCCGCCAGCGGCACCTGATGCTCCGGACTGCTGCCATCGGCGACGATGGTGAGCCGCCAGGGCAGATCCGGATCACGATCGCCGTGACCGCCGCCGCAGCTCACGTCGCGCGACCGCAGCGCCCGGACCTGCCCGGGCGCCAGCCCGGCACCCAGCATCAGCGCCAGCGCGCAGCGGTCGCGCATGACCTTCCAGGACGCGCCGGCAGCAGGGTCCAGCGACTGGAATTCGGTGCAGTGCGCGATCAGGGCATTGCACTGGGCATCGGTCAGCACCTCCGGCACCGGCGTCAGCGCGGCAGCATTGGCATGGCAGAACGGCGGCTCCTGCATCAGGGCCAGCGCGGGTTCAAAGGCGGGCTGATCCTCCTGCTCGCGGGCGTGGTTGAGCACCCGGTCGATCAGCTGCAGCAGTCGCCAGGCGTAGCGCGGCGTCAGTTCGGTGCGGCTGCGGCGGGTGCGGACCTGCCGCAGCGGCCGGATGGCCTCATGCTCGAGAAAGGCCAGCAGCGCCTGCCGGTCGAGCGCTTCCCTGCCGTCCGCAGCGGGAGGTCGCAGCGGATCGAGCCGGATGAGGCGCTCGCCGCCAGACGGCTCGGCCTGAGGCGGCACGCAGAAGGCGATGAAGGCCTGCCACATGTCGGCATAGATGCGTGCCGACTCCTCGCGCAGCCGGCCATTGCCGCGGGGCCCCCGGGCGGGCGCCGAATCGATCCAGGAATGGAAGCAGGCCTCAAGCCGGGCGACCAGCTGATCGGCCGGGGCGGGTTCGAACAGGGGCAAGGTGGCAGCATCCATGAAAAGATACTAACGAAAACAATTTTTCAAGACAAGGCCATTGCGGCCTTTCCCTGTAGATCATTTCTGAATCAAAGCTGTTAGTATTTTAAATGGCCATGAAAGCACGCTCCGTCACAAAGCAGGCCCCCCTGCATGGCGGCGTGAACCGGCGCTCTGCGCGAATGGCTCAGAATCGCGCATTCACGAAGGCCCGCCAGAAAAGGAAAAAATCGCTCATGAACACCGTCAGCCTGCCCGCCGACCTGCAACTGTGCGTCGAGAACGCCTTGGCCGAAGACATCGGCAGCGGCGACGTGACCTCGGTGCTGCTGTCGCGAGCCCAGCAGGTCACCGCCCAGGTGACGGTCCGCGAAGCGGCGGTGCTGTGCGGGCAGCCCTGGTTCGATGCGGTCTTCCGCACACTCGATCCCTCGATCCTGATCGAGTGGACGGTTCCGGAAGGCTCGGCGGTTCAGGCCGACGACCTGCTGTGCACCCTGTCAGGCCCGGCGCGCGCGATCTTCACCGGCGAGCGCACCGCGCTGAACTTCCTGCAGACCCTGTCGGGCACCGCGACCTCGGTGCGACGCTATGTGGAGGCGGTCGGCACAACCGGCACCTGCATCGTCGATACCCGCCAGACCCTGCCCGGCCTGCGCAGCGCGCAGAAATATGCGGTGCTGGCCGGCGGCGGCCTGAACCACCGCCTGGGTCTGCATGACGGCTTCCTGATCGAGGATGTGCACATCGCCTCGGCAGGTGGCCTGCGCGAGGCGATCACCTTCGCCCGCGCGCTCGGGCTGAACGTGCCGATCATGGCCGAGATCCGCACCCGCGAGGACACGCTGATCGCGCTCGACGAGGACATCGAGCTGATCCTGGTCGAGAGCCTGCCCCAGGAACTGGTGCGCACCGTGGCGCGCATGGTGCGCGAGCATCGGGAGTGCGGCGGTCGCACGCTGGTCGAGTATTCCGGCGGCATCTCGCTGGAGACGGTGCGCGCGCTGGCGGAGACCGGCGTCGACCGCATCGCGGTTGGCTCGATCACCAAGCACCTGCGCGCGGTCGATGTGACGATGCGCATCAGCCGGGAGCAGCCGGCCGCCGCCCCCTCCCCTGCGGCGGGCTGAACGGACAGAGCGCCGCTCAGGGCCGGGGCAACGGCGCCTCGGCCTCGAGGCGGGCGAATTCCTCGTCGGTGAACAGCCGCGAACGACTCAGAAAGGCCTTGCCCAGCGGGCCTTCCAGACTGAAGTTGTCGCCGCCCAGCGGCGCATCCACCGCATCGACGATCATCTGGCTGCTCTTCCAGTAGGCGTACTGGGAACTGCTCATGTAGAAGGGCATGCCGCCGATGTGGCCCAGCAGCACATCGCTCGGGCTGATGGCCAGCTCGCCCGGCAGATAGCAGTTGGGCGCGCTGTTGTCGCAGCAGCCGCTGGACTGGTAGAACATCAGCGCGCCATGGCGGGCCTGAAGCTGCGCGATCAGTGCCAGCGCGGCTGCGGTGGCACTCACCCGCGTGAGTGGCGTCATGTCGCTCATGTCGTTTCTCCGCTCGTGAAAGGATGGATGAAGCCATGAAAAAGGGGGACCGAAGTCCCCCGAAGGCATGACAGCTCGTCAATCGATCAGGAGATGCCTGATCAGAAGAAGCCCAGCTTGTTCTCGCTGTAGGAGACGAGCAGGTTCTTGGTCTGCTGGTAGTGGTCCAGCATGACCTTGTGGGTCTCGCGGCCGATGCCCGATTCCTTGTAGCCGCCGAAGGCGGCGTGCGCCGGGTAGGCGTGGTAGCAGTTGGTCCACACGCGGCCGGCCTTGATCGCGCGGCCCATGCGGTAGGCGGTGTTGCCGTTGCGGCTCCACACGCCGGCGCCCAGACCGTAGACGGTGTCGTTGGCGATCGCCAGCGCATCGGCCTCGTCACGGAAGGTGGTCACGGCCAGCACCGGGCCGAAGATCTCCTCCTGGAAGATGCGCATCTTGTTGTGGCCCTTGAACAGGGTCGGCTGGATGTAGTAGCCGCCGGCCAGGTCGCCGCCGAGCTGGGCGCGGTCGCCGCCGATCAGCACCTGCGCGCCTTCCTGCTTGCCCAGTTCGAGGTAGCTGCTGATCTTGTCGATCTGCATCTGCGAGGCCTGCGCGCCGATCATGGTGTCGGTGTCGAGCGGGCTGCCCTGCTTGATGGCGGCCACGCGCGGCAGCACGCGCGCCATGAACTCGTCGTAGATCGATTCCTGGATGACGGCACGCGACGGGCAGGTGCAGACCTCGCCCTGGTTGAACGCGAACAGCACCAGACCTTCGATCGCCTTGTCCAGGAAGGAATCATCCTTGTCCATGACGTCGGCGAAGAAGATGTTGGGCGACTTGCCGCCCAGCTCCAGCGTGGCCGGGATCAGGTTCGACGCGGCGGCCTGGGCGATGACCTTGCCGGTGGCGGTCGAGCCGGTGAAGGCGATCTTGGCGATGCGCTTCGAGGTGGCCAGCGGCATGCCGGCTTCGCGGCCGAAACGGTTGACGATGTTCAGCACGCCCGGCGGCAGCAGGTCGGCGATCAGCTCCATCAGCACCAGGATCGAGATCGGCGTCGATTCAGCCGGCTTCAAGACCACGCAGTTGCCGGCGCCGAGCGCTGGGGCCAGCTTCCAGGCAGCCATCAGGATCGGGAAGTTCCAGGGGATGATCTGGCCGACCACGCCGAGGGGCTCGTGGAAGTGATAAGCGATGGTGTTCTCGTCGATCTCGCTGATGGAGCCTTCCTGGGAGCGCAGACAGCCGGCGAAGTAGCGGAAGTGGTCGGCGGCCAGGGGAATGTCGGCGTTGAGGGTTTCGCGGATGGCCTTGCCGTTGTCCACCGTCTCGACGTAGGCGAGCCGCTCGAGGTTGTCCTCGATGCGGTCGGCGATCCTGCGCAGTCCGTTGGCCAGCACGGTGGCCGGGGTGCGACCCCATGGCTCGGCCGCGGCGTGGGCGGCGTCGAGGGCCAGTTCCACGTCTTCTGCGCCGGAGCGGGCGGCCTTGGTGTAGGCCTTGCCGGTGATCGGGGTGATGACGTCGAAGTATTCACCCTTGACCGGGGCAACCCACTTGCCGCCGATGAAATTTTCGTACTGGGACTTGTATTGGACTTTGGCTTCGGGGGTGCCGGGCAGTGCGTAGATCATGAAGGTCTCCTCCTGGATTTTGGTAGAAACGCGTGTTGCAGCGTTGCCTTCCATTCAGCAGGGTGCATGCCAGAAGCAGATCAGTTTGACCTATAGGGTCAAAAGTATTTGTTATCAGGTGCTTGCGGCCGGGTGCCGGCGTGTTGCAGTGCCGCGAATACTGTGCCGGAGTGTTTCAGAACGGAGCAGGTGCTCCATGCAAAGTGCACGATGGAGCACCTGTCCTTGCGGGGATTGCAATTCAGGCGA
>RRZT010733787.1_pt1 | contig 10847 bp, 7 predicted proteins | sample 2165551 | NCBI WGS metagenome assembly RRZT01 (sample SAMN10456910, study PRJNA506462) | wastewater metagenome | biome: wastewater; feature: sludge; material: wastewater sludge; isolation source: wastewater sludge with Escherichia coli K12::gfp cells carrying plasmid... | place: USA: Moscow, Idaho ...
CACCCTAGCGCGCCGGCTCTCCGGCGCGACTTGTCCCCATCAGCCCGTTCCGGTGGACAGCGCGCGGATCGTCAGGTGTGATGTAGTCACACCAAATCCCGTCAAACCGCATCGACCGAGATCGAAGCGGCCCGAGGAGGGTCCTTTGACCGCACCATGCTGGGGCCGAGCCACGCTCGGCCCCGCCGAAGACCATCGAGCCACCACCAGGCACGCCACCGGCAGCTCACACGCTCTTGTGCTCGTGCTCATGACGGTGCTCAGCCTCGCGACGGCCGTCGCGCTCGGCGCGGCCTGCCTCCCGCTCGCGCAGGACGCGACGCAGCGGATCGACGCTGCGGTCGGCGCGGCCGTGCTGGCAGCCGGCGCCTGCGCCGCAGCATGGACCACGGCGTGGCTAGGCCTCACGCTCGCCTGCGTCGTCGCGGCGCGTGCGGGACGGCGACGGGGCACCCTCGAACGGACGGCCCTGCGCATCGCACCAGCGGTCGCACGGCGTTTCGTCGCTGCCGCGCTCGGGGCGAGCATCGCTGTCGGCGCCCTGCCCGCCCACGCCTCCGACCTTGTTCCGGTCGCCGACGTCGGCTGGCAGGTCAGCAGCACCGCCCCCACCGGCCCCGCAGCCACGTCCCGCGAGGCCCCGATCCCGTCTGCGACGCCCGACCCTGCGGACCTCACGACGACAGCCCCGCAGCGTGCCGACGTCACGGCGCAGTCCTCGGCCGCACCACGCAGGTCGACGCCCGGTACGCCCCTCTCTCGCACGTCAACCCCCTCTTCCTCGACCTCACCTGCGGCGAGCCCGGCAGCGCGGGACACCACGCCAGCCCAGGCGCAGGCGCGCCCGGAGGGCAGCCAGGCCCGCAAGGACGCACCGGTCACGGGCCCGAGAAAGCCGTCGACGCAGGCCACGGCGAGCCCCGGCCGCGAGACCGTCACCGTGCGGTCGGGCGACACGCTCTGGGCGCTGGCGGCCGGGGCGCTCGGGTCGGCAGCGACCGACGCGCAGATCGCCCACGAGTGGCCGCGCTGGCACGACGCCAACCGGGACCTCCTCGGCGACGATCCGCACCTCATCCGGCCGGGCGACGCCCTCACCGTGCCGACCCACGAGCCCACGACAACCACCCCCACCACGACCGACGCCGCGCGCGGCTGACAGAGGAGTCACGATGACCGTTACGACCACACCCCACGTGCGCACAGCACCGGCGTCCCGTCCGCACGCCACGCACCGCGACCGCACGAGCCACCTCACCCGGAGCGCCCCGCAGGGGCCCGCAGCTGGTACCAAGGCTGCGCGGGCAGCCGCCCGGACGAGCGGTACTGCCGACCGCAGGCCGGCGACCCCCTCCGCGCGCTCTGGTGCCGTGGTGTCGAGCCGCACGGCGCCCCGCGTCGCCTCGACCCTCACCGCGGTCGCGCCCTCACGTGCGGACGAGCGCCGGCCCGGAATCCCCGTGCCCGGACGAGACGCAGCCCCGACGGACCCTACCGCCCTGTGCTGCTCGATCACCCAGGCAGCCGTCGAGTCCCTGCGCGGCGTCCGCCCGGTCTCACAGCTCGTGCAGTGGCTCGCGCCCGAGGTCTACGAGGCGCTGCTGACACGCAGCCGTCTCACCCTCGCCGCCGGCCCCCGTTCCACCCGTCCCGCCCGGATCCGCCGGGCACGCGTGCACCGCGTCTCCGACCGGGCCGTCGAGGCGACCGTCGTCATCGAGGACCTCGACCGCGTCCGTGCGGCCGCACTACGCCTCGAGCACCACCGCGGCGCGTGGCGTGTCGTCGCATTCGTCCTCGGCTGACGCACCCCACCACGACGACGGCGGCCGCCGTACCGAACCCGGTACGGCGGCCGCCGTCATGTCATGCCTGGCGCATCAGCGCTTCTTCTTGGCCTCACGAGCCGCGCGACGACGCTCCTCACGGTTGCCGGACGCCGAACCGCTCGCCTCCTCGGCGACAGCCGAGTCGCCGTCGACCGACGGAGCGCTGTACTGCAGCGGCACACGACGCTCGGGACCGTCCAGCCCCTTCGCGACAAGCTTCGGCGCCTTCTTGCGCGGCGCCTCCTCGACGTCGACATCCTCGCCGGCACCCTCGACCGCGCCCTCGACGTCGATCTCGAGCTCAACCTCGTCGTCAGACTCGTCCGCGACCTTGACCTCGAGGTTGAAGAGGAAGCCGACCGACTCCTCCTTGATCCCGTCGGTCATCGCGGCGAACAGCTGGAAGCCCTCGCGCTGGTACTCGATGAGCGGGTCGCGCTGCGCCATCGCGCGCAGCCCGATGCCCTCCTTGAGGTAGTCCATCTCGTAGAGGTGCTCACGCCACTTGCGGTCGAGGACCGACAGGACGACGCGACGCTCGAGCTGACGCATGTTCTCCGCGCCGAGCATCTCCTCGCGCTTCGTGTACGCGACGTGAGCGTCGGAGAGGACCTCCTCGAGCAGGCGGTCACGCGTCAGCATGTGCTTGCCGCCCACCTCTCCGAGAACCTCGTCGACCGTGATCGAGATCGGGAAGACCCCGCGCAGCGCGGTCCAGAGCGTCTCGAGGTCCCACTCGTCGTTCGTGCCCGAGGCAGTCGCAGCGTCGACGTAGCCGGTCACGACATCATCGATGAAGTGCTGGATCTGGTCGCCCAGGTCCTCCCCCTCGAGCACGCGACGACGCTCGTCGTAGATGACCTCACGCTGGCGGGACAGCACGTCGTCGTACTTGAGGACGTTCTTGCGGATCTCGAAGTTGCGGGCCTCGACCTGGCCCTGCGCCGACGCGATCGCGCGGCTGACCATCTTCGACTCGAGCGGCATGTCGTCAGGGAATCCCGCGCGCGTCATCATCTGCTCGGCCAGGCCCGAGCTGAAGAGGCGCATCAGGTCGTCCTCCATCGACAGGTAGAACCGGGACTCGCCCGGGTCACCCTGACGGCCGGAACGGCCGCGCAGCTGGTTGTCGATGCGGCGAGACTCGTGACGCTCCGTGCCGAGGACGTACAGCCCCCCGAGGCCGACGACCTCGTTGTGCTCCGCCTCGACCGCCTTCTGAGCCGCCTCGAGCACGCCGGGCCACGCGGCCTCGTACTCCTCCACGTTCTCCGCCGGGTCGAGCCCGCGCTTCTCCATCTCGTCGACCGCGAGGAACTCGGCGTTGCCACCGAGCATGATGTCGGTGCCTCGACCAGCCATGTTCGTCGCGACCGTGACCGCTCCCTTGCGGCCAGCCATCGCGACGACACGCGCCTCACGCTCGTGCTGCTTCGCGTTGAGAACCTCGTGCGGGACGCCCTGCTTCTTCAGCAGGCCGGACAGCAGCTCCGACTTCTCGACGCTCGTCGTGCCGACGAGGACCGGCTGGCCCTTCGCGTGACGCTCGACGATGTCGGCGACGACCTGGCTGAACTTGCCGGCCTCCGTCTTGTAGACGAGGTCCGACTGGTCCATGCGCTGCATCGGGCGGTTCGTCGGGATCGGCACCACACCGAGCTTGTACGTGCCCTGGAACTCGGCCGCCTCGGTGTCGGCGGTGCCGGTCATGCCCGAGAGCTTGCCGTACAGGCGGAAGTAGTTCTGCAGCGTGACCGTGGCGAGCGTCTGGTTCTCGGCCCTGATGGCCACGCCCTCCTTCGCCTCGATCGCCTGGTGCATGCCCTCGTTGTAGCGACGGCCCGGCAGGATGCGCCCGGTGTGCTCGTCGACGATGAGGACCTCGCCCTTGAGGACGACGTAGTCCTTGTCGCGCTTGAACAGCTCCTTCGCCTTGATCGCGTTGTTGAGGAACCCGATCAGCGGCGTGTTGAGCGACTCGTACAGGTTGTCGATCCCGAGGTGGTCCTCGACCTTGGCGATGCCCGGCTCGAGCACGCCGACCGTGCGCTTCTTCTCGTCGACCTCGTAGTCCTCGCCCGCGTTCAGGCGACGAGCGATCTTCGCGAACTCGTTGTACCACTTGTTCGCGTCGCCCGAGGAGGGGCCGGAGATGATGAGCGGCGTGCGCGCCTCGTCGATGAGGATCGAGTCGACCTCGTCGACGATCGCGAAGTTGTGGCCCCGCTGCACGAGCTCATCGGTCGACCACGCCATGTTGTCACGCAGGTAGTCGAACCCGAACTCGTTGTTCGTGCCGTACGTGATGTCGGCGGCGTACTGCTCCCGGCGCTCCGCAGGCGTCATCGACGACAGGATGCAGCCCGTCGTCAGGCCGAGGAACCGGAAGACACGCCCCATGAGCTCGCTCTGGTACTGCGCGAGGTAGTCGTTGACCGTGACGACGTGGACGCCCTTGCCCGACAGCGCGTTCAGGTACGCCGGGAGCGTCGCGACGAGCGTCTTGCCCTCACCGGTCTTCATCTCAGCGATGTTGCCGAGGTGGAGCGCGGCACCACCCATGAGCTGGACGTCGAAGTGCCGCTGGCCGAGCGTGCGGCGCGACGCCTCACGGACCGCGGCGAACGCCTCGGGCAGGAGGTCGTCGAGCGTCTCGCCGTCGGCGAGGCGCGCCTTGAAGCGTGCCGTCTCCTCGCGCAGCTCCTCGTCGCTGAACTCCCGGAAGCTCTCCTCGAGGGCGTTCACCTGCTTCGCCACATTCGACAGCTTCTTGAGGATGCGCCCCTCGCCGAAGCGAAGGACCTTCTCGAGGATCGCAGCCACGCGTCACTCCTGATCGTCTGGGTCACTGGCCGCCCCGAGCCTCGTGCCCAGGCGACATACGCCACCATCCTATGCGCGCCAGGGTGCGCCGGGTCACATCACGGCCCGCCTCAGGACCGCGCCGGACGCTGCACGTGCGCAGCACGCGTCGGCCTCACGCCCGCACGACTGCCTCAATCCCGCTCGCACCACCGACCAGCCGCCCCGCGAGCTCGCCCCGCGCGTCCTGCTCGACGACGACCGACCCGAGCCCGAGCCAGCCAGCGAGCCGGGCAAGCTCCCCACGTGCGGCCGGGACGACGTCGCCCGTCACGCCGGGCTCCTGGGACGCCGACCGTACGACGAGCCGACCCGCACCGCGGTCGGCCTTCAGGTCGAGCCGCGCCACGATCGCCTCACCGACGAGCAGCGGGAGCACGTAGTAGCCGTAGACCCGCTTGTGCGCGGGCGTGTAGATCTCGATCCGGTAGTCGACGCCGAAGAGCTCCTGGAGACGGCGCCGCTCGAACACGAGCGGGTCGAACGGGCTCAGGAACGTCACCGCCGTCGCACTGCGCGGCAGCTGGGCGTCGCGGTGAAGATACGTCGGCCGATCCCAGCCCCGCACCCGGACAGGACGCAGCGCGCCCTCCTCGACGAGCTCGTCGAGCGCCGCGCGTACTGCAGGTCCGCGCAGCCGGAAGTAGTCCTGGAAGCAGCGCAGCGTCCCGACCCCGTGGGCGCGTGCCCCGATCTCGAGGAGCGCTCGGACGGCCTCGGGCTCCGGCACGTCCGGCGACGCGAGCACCTCGGGTGGCAGGACCCGCTCGGTGAGGTCGTAGCGCCGCTCGAACGACGCGTTACGGTCCGCGACCGCGACGCGGCCGACGAAGAACAGGTGCTCGAGGCACATCTTCGCTGCCGACCAGTTCCAGCCCCAGTCGTCGGCCTTGCCGCGCGGGTGCTCGTGCTCGATCTCCGCCTGCACCTGCGTCGCCGTCACCGGGCCGTCCGCCGCGACGATCTCGATGACACGCTGCAGCGTCTGCGGGTGCGCGGACGCGACCGACGCGATGCTGCCCCACGCCTCGCGCTCGACCTCGCGACGCCGCCACGCGAGGAGCGGGTACGTCTGCACCGGGATGTAGGACGCCTGGTGCGCCCACGCCTCGACGAGACGCCGGGGCCTGCGGCTCGCGGCCCGGTCGAGCGCTGCCGTCGGGTACGGGCCGAGACGCGAGTAGACCGGCATGAGGTGCGCACGCGCGAGGACGTTCACCGAGTCGATCTGCAGCACGCCCATCTGCTCGACGAGGCGGCCGACCGCGGCGCCGCCGGCCGGCGCCCGGCCCGGCGCGGGAGCCCGGTGCAGCCGCTGCGCTGCGAGCGCGACACGACGCGCCTCCGACAAGGACAGGGTCTCCCGGGTGATCGCCACCGCACCATTGCACCGCGACCCACCGACACCCGCGCGCCACCGCGCCGCGCGTCCTGTCGGAGCCACGCACCGCGCCGAGGCTCGCCGCTCCAGGTCCCGCGGTGCAGGCGGCACACGACAGGACCCCGGCCGCGTGAGCAGCCGGGGTCCTGTGCGAGCGTCCGGCGAGGCCGGTCGGACGGTTACGCGGTCTCGCCGCTGACGTCCAGCTCGAGCACGCCGTAGCTCCAACCCTTGCGGTTGTAGACCGCAGACGGGCGACCTGTCTCGAGGTTCACGAACAGGAAGAAGTCGTGACCGACCATCTCCATCTCGTAGAGCGCGTCGTCGATCGTCATCGGCTTCGCTGCGTGCACCTTCTGCCGGATGATGACCGGCGAGTCGCCGAGCGGGACCTCGATCTCCTCACCCGGCGCGAGCGGGCCGCGCGCCTCAGGCTCGGGCTCGGGTGCCGGCTCGTACGGCCTCACGTCGACGGGCGGGATGGGGTTGTTCGAACGGTGGTCCTTACGACGGTCGCGGGACCTGCGCAGACGCTCCAGCAGCTTGGTGGTGGCGAGATCGAGGGCCGCGAACCGGTCGTCAGCAGACGCCTCGGCCCGGATGACCGGGCCCTTGTCGCGGACCGTGAGCTCGATCCTCTCGCGCACGTCGGAGAGCCGGGGGTTGTTCTCGTGCGTGACCTCGACATCGATACGCTGCGCGCTCGGCGCGAGCTGCGAGACCTTGGCGAGCTTCTCCTCAACGTGACGCCGGAACCTCTCGGGCACCTCGGTGTGCCGTCCGACGATGGCAATCTCCATTTTGAGCCTCCACGTGGGTGGTGGGGCGGCGCTCCGGCCGCCCGGCATGAATCAGAAGGGGTGGGCCACCTGGGCCACGAGTGTCGATCACCTCCCCACGATCGTCGGCGGTCGAGCGAACGGGGCCTCGGGCACAACCGTCCTGCTGCGAACCACCGGTGAACTGGCTCGCAGCCAGACTATCCCGAGCACGGCCCGAGCGGCAGCACCAAAGTCCCTCCCGGTGCCGGGGTGGCCGCGAGGACGAGCGCGGCGAGCACCGGGACGCCTGCCGCACCGAGGACACGGTCGGCCGCGGCGAGCGTCGCGCCGGTCGTCAGGACGTCGTCGACCAGCACGATCGCCGTCGAGTGCTCGCGGCCGCCGGCAGCGCGCGCCAGGCGCGCGCTCCGGACGGCGATGCGCCCGCTCACGTTGCGCTGCCGCGCGCGCTGGCCGAGCCCCACCTGGTCCCGGGCCGACGCACGGCCGACGAGCATGGTGCACAGCCGCGCGCGACCGCCCCCGGACCGCAAGCCGTCGACGACGGCGCCGGCGAGCACGCCGACGGGCGAGCGGCCGCGGCGCAGCGATGCGAGCGGAGACGACGGTACGGGCACGACGAGAAGCTCGGTCGCGGGCCCCGCAGCGAGACGGACGGTCGGCGCGAGCTCGCGGGCACCGGCGCGCAGGGCAGCGGTCAGGACGGGGTCCAGGTCGGCGCGCCCGCGGTCCTTCCACGCGACGACTGCCTCACGGACGGGGCCCCGGTAGTCCGCGAACGCCCACACGGGGAGGCGGTCGTCTCGTCCTGCGAGGTCGAGCCGCGGTGCGTCCGCGTCGACACGCCGCGGGGCCCCGGCGACGAGCGCCGTGCACGTGGGGCACAGCACGACGTCCGGGCGCCCGCACCCCCCACACTCGAGCGGCAGCACGAGCCGCACGACCTCTCGCAGCATCCTGCGAGTGTGTCGCGGACGGCCGGTGCACGGGCCGTGCGACGCACACCCCGGAAGCAGGTCTGCGAGGGATCGAGGGTGTGGGCAGGCCTCCCGGCGTCACCTCACCCCGGAAAGGTGAACAGCTCGACGCCGGCCGTCACGAGCGACCAGTTCGTCCCCGTCGTCGACCGCGTGAACAGGTCGCCGCTGTCCGTGCGCACGTACACCGCACGCTTCCCCCGCCCTGCTGCGATCCCGTCCGCCGACTCGACCGGCTGCAGGCTCTCCGTCTGGCCGCCCACGGGCACCAGCGCGACGCTCGTCGCGACGCCCGGCGCCTGCCCGTCCGACGGGTCACCGAGCACCGCGACGGTCACCTCGTCGACCCACGCCGCGTCCGACGCCGACGCGAGCGACCCACCGACCGGGACGGACGCGTTGACACGCTGCGGGCCGCCGTCCGGGTCGCGCACGATCCCCGCGACCTCGACCTGCGTGCCCTCCGGCCCCGCCGACAGCACCGCGACGCGAGCGCCGTCCCGCGACACCCGGACCTGACGTACGTCCTGCCCCGCCAGCCAGTCCACGACGACGTCCATCCGCATGCCGTCCGACGCCCGGACCGCGATCAGGCCACCGTCGACCCGCTCAGACGCCGTCCACACCCAGCCGAACCTGTCGACCGACGGCGCGACGACGCCAGGCTCCGCCAGGAGGTCCGTCACCTCGCCACCCGTCGCCAGGCGCGCCAGCCGGTCCCGACCCAGCCGCGCGACGACGACGCCGTCGCGCACCGCGAGCGCGGTCGGGTCGAGCGACACGAGCGACGGCATCCCGACGACCGGCGAGAGCTGGCGGCCGTCGAGAGAGACGACCGTCCCCTCGCGAACCCCGAGCGCAGGCCCCTCGGGTGCCGGGTCCCGCTCGAGGTCAGGGTGCGGCTTGACCGTCAGGGCCGCGCCACCGACCGTCAGCGCGACGCCCGACACGCCCGAGATCCGCTGCAGGGTCGCCTCGAGCTGGGCCGAGAGCAGCGCACGCTGGTCCTCGTCGGCAGCAAGCACAGGGCCGGTGAGGTCGACGCTCGCGGTGCCCGCCGAGTCCACCGCGACGGCCTCGACCGAGAGCGAGGTGCCCGCCGGGGCGCCCGACACGACCGCGTCACGCATCCATTCGGACGGCCCCGCGAGCAGGGCCCGCACAGCGTTCGTCGCGATGTTGCGCTGCGGGAACCAGCGCAGCTCGGGGACGAGCGTCGTGAGGTCCTGCGACAAGAAGTACACGGGTGTGGAGCGGTAGACGGATGCGAAGTTCGGTTGCGACACGAGGACGCCGTCGGCGACCTCGTCGATCCGCCACTGCCCGGCGACGTCCTTCGTGAGCACGAACGAGACGTCCTGCCGGGCGTCATTGGACGCCTCGACATACTGCCCGGCGACGTCGACGACACCCGCGACGTTCGCCGGGCCTGACATCACGACCTGGTCGACGGTCGCGAGGTCGGGGGCCGGCTGCTCGGTCGCGCGCGCAGCGTCCTCCGCGTCGCCGTCGGCCGACGGCGCGTGGCTCATCGTCAGGCCGAGGTCGCCCGAGTAGACGGTCACCTGACCGTACGGGTCCCACTCCTGGCTGGCACGCTCCGTGAGGAACTCGCGAGCGGTCGCGAACGCCTCGTTGACGCCCGCAGCCTGCGCGGACAGGAAGCCCCGCACGATCTGCTCAGGCGTCGCGTTCGCGTCCGGCCCGTAGACCTGGAGGAACAGCGCGTCGTTCTCGGTGAGCACGACGTCTCCCTGGGCGACGGGCCCCTGGGTGGGGATCTCGGCGCACCCCGCGAGGACGGCGAGTGCGGTCACCGCAGCGAGCGACACCGCGCGACGCGCACGACGGCGACCGTCACCGTGGGCGAGGACCGTGCGGTTCATGAGACCTCCTGAGGTCGGTCGGGCCCGCCGTCCGCCGTGAGCGCCTCCAGGTCCGGCAGCGCACTCGGGCCGTGCCGGTCGATCACGACGATCGGCACCTGCCCCGTCGTCGGTCCCGTCGAGCCGCCGGCACGCGGACGCGACGTCTCGGGGACGAGCGGGAGCGGCGACGACGTCAGCACGATCCCGGCACGCACAGGCAGGGTCAGGCGGAAGCACGCACCCGAGCCCGGCCGTCCCCACGCCTCGAGCCACCCCGCGTGCAGGTGCGCGTCCTCGAGGGAGATCGCCAGGCCGAGCCCGGTACCGCCGGACGTGCGCGCACGCGCCGGGTCGGCGCGCCAGAAGCGGTCGAACACGTGCGACGCGGCCTCGGTCGTCATGCCGACGCCGAAGTCCCGGACCGTCACGGCGACCGCCTCACGGTCGTAGCGGATCGTGATCTCGACAGGCCCGTCCTCCGCATGCTCGATCGCGTTGACGAGCAGGTTCCGCACGATGCGCTCGACCCGCCGCGGATCGAACTCGGCGATCGTGGGCTCCGGTGGGTACTCCGCCGAGAGGAACACGCCCTTGCGCTCGGCCAGGGCCACGGCCTGGTCCGTCGCGCGGTCGACGACGTCGCGCAGGTCGCGCCGCTCGGCGTCGAGCGTCGCGGCGCCAGCGTCGAACCGCGAGATCTCCAGGAGGTCGGCCAGGAGGTCCTCGAAGCGGTCGAGCTGGAGCGCGAGGAGCTCCGCCGAGCGACGCACGGCCGGGTCGAAACCCTCGCGGTACGAGTGGATGACCTCGCTCGCCATGCGGATCGTCGTGAGCGGCGTGCGCAGCTCGTGGGACACGTCGGAGACGAACCTGCGCTGCAGCGCCGAGAGCTGCTCCATCTGGCGGATCTGGTCGCGCAGGCTCGCGGCCATCTCGTTGAAGGACCGGGCGAGCGTCGCCATCTCGTCCTGACCGCGCACCGTGAGCCGCTCGTCGAGGTGCCCGTCAGCGAGGCGCTCGGCGACGAGCGCCGCGTTGCGCACCGGCTGGACGACCTGGCGCGTCGTGATCCACGTGATGATGCCGAGCATGCCGACGAGGGTGATGCCACCGGCACCCAGGATCCGCTGGATGAACCCGAGGGTCTC
>RRZT012502197.1_pt1 | contig 10845 bp, 4 predicted proteins | sample 2165551 | NCBI WGS metagenome assembly RRZT01 (sample SAMN10456910, study PRJNA506462) | wastewater metagenome | biome: wastewater; feature: sludge; material: wastewater sludge; isolation source: wastewater sludge with Escherichia coli K12::gfp cells carrying plasmid... | place: USA: Moscow, Idaho ...
GCACGGCCATTTTCGTGCCGTTTACCACCTGCGAGCTGTTTCAGGAGGGCGAGGCTTTGTATTACGGTCTCAATGCCCTTAGCAACAACCTGATTATGGCGAACCGCAAGAACCTGAAAAACCCCAACGGCCTGTTCCTGGGTACGCCCGGCAGTGGCAAATCTTTCTCTGCCAAGCGTGAGATCGTCAATGTGTTCCTTCTGACGGAGGACGACATTATCATAGCAGACCCGGAAAATGAGTACGGGCCTTTGGTAAAGCAGTTTGGAACTCAGGGGCAGGTCATTGACATTTCCCCTAACTCCACTAACTACATCAATCCGATGGATATAAACCTGGACTATTCGGACGATGAAAACCCGATCACCCTGAAAAGTGATTTTATCCTGTCTCTGTGTGACCTTATCATCGGCGGCAAGGAGGGGCTTTCCCCTATTGAAAAGACGATCATTGACCGCTGCACAAGGCTTGTGTACCGGGACTATTTGCAGGACCCGCGCCCGGAAAACATGCCAATCCTGGGGGATTTGTACGACCTCCTTCGCAAACAGAGCGAACCGGAGGCGCAGAATATCGCCACGGCGCTGGAAATCTACGTCAATGGTTCCTTGAATGTGTTTAACCACCGTTCCAATATCCAGATGGATCACCACCGGGTACTGTGCTTCCAGTTGAAGTCATTGGGAAAGGCCCTGAAAGAGATCGGCCTTCTTATCATGCAGGACGCGGTCTGGAACCGTGTTACGGCCAACCGCTCCAAGCATAAGACGACCTGGTTCTATATCGACGAATTCCACCTCCTGCTGAAAGGACAGACCGGAAGTTTCAGTGTAGAGATATGGAAACGGTTCAGAAAATGGGGCGGGATTCCCAGCGGTTTAACGCAGAATGTGAAGGACCTGCTGGCTTCCAGGGAGATCGAGAACATCTTTGAGAACTCGGATTTTATCTACATGCTCAACCAGGCCCAGGGAGACCGGCAGATTTTGGCGAAGCAGTTAGGCATTTCGCCCCACCAGCTTTCCTATGTGACCCATTCCGGCCCCGGCGAGGGTCTTTTGTTTTTCGGCAATGTGATTATTCCTTTCGTCGATCACTTCCCGAAGGACACCCTTCTGTATTCGGTCCTTACCACAAGGCCGGATGAAGTGGCAGGCGCATGAGCGCCGGCAGACCAGCAACGATAATTCAGACTGGAGGTGATGGATATGTCCCGTGATAAAGAGTTCAGACGGCCCAAAGACGCGGTGCGGCAGCCGGCGGGAAAAACAGAAACCGACGTCCGGACCGGCGAGATGCGCGGGCAGGATTTTGATCTGCGCCGGGCCCGTGACGCTCCTGTGCAGGAAGATAACCGCCATAGAGGGTGGAACCTGTATCAAGGGGCTTCGGAGGACGGCGCAGTTCCAGCAACGGATTCCAATACGTATGCTGCTGCTTCCCGGCAGCCAGTGGATGAAATGGCGGCTTATGAATCTGCGGACTATGGAACACATGCGGAGGCTTTTTCCCGGCAGTCGTCCGGGGATTCTGACAGCTTCATTCAGGACAGCCGCAGCGTTCCGCAGCAAAACGGGCCGGATTTTTCCGGGCGTGACAGCTTCCGCGAAAGCAGGCAGCAGGATTCCAGGCACAGTGATTCCGGCAGGCTCCAGCGCCGGGATGCAGACTTTTCCCGGCGCGGCGGCCAGGAGTTGCCCGGTTCCGGCAGTTCGGAGGCTTCCGCTGCTTCGGAGGCCGGCAGCACAAATGCCGGGGAAACATCGGGCAGACGCCGGATGCACCAGCATGGCAACAAGTACCAGCAGCGTTTCCAGGAGGCGGCAAAAGCCGAGGAACCCCAGGAGAAACAGCCGGGTTCAGCCGAGGGAGAACCGAAACGGCCTTCCAAGCTGGAATTTACCGCTGACGAGCTGCCACCGGAGGCGGCGGATAAAAAGCTGACCCAGGCGAGGCGCAGGGCCGAGCGTGTGGAAAAGAAGCTGGAGGACGCCGAGGCGCGTCTGCCTTCCCGGAAAAAACTGCGGATGGAGACGGCTTCCGACCCGGAGACCGGCAAAGCAAAAAAACGGCTGAAATTTGAGCAGGAAGTAAAATCCCAGCGGGCGCATGTAAAGGGCTCCCTTCCCATGCGCCCGGTAAAGGCGGCAGCGAATACGGCTGTCGGCTACGCCCATAAGAAAATCTACCAGGCGGAGGAAGAAAATGTCGGCGTGAAAGCCGCCCACCGCACCGAGCTTGTGGGTGAGGCCTGGGCGCGCACCCTGTACCACCGCCATAAAACAGCGCCATACCGCCGGGTGACAAAGTTACAGCAGAAATCAGCGAGGGCTAACGCGAAGCTTGCCTACCGGCAGACCCTTTCGGAACACCCGGAGCTAAAGAAAAATTTCCTTGCCCGGATGTGGCAGAAGCAAAAGCTGAAACGGCAGTATGCCAAAGCCGCAAGGGAGGCACAGAAAACCGGAAAGCGGGCAAAGAACGCAGCCGTTACAACGGAAAAGATCGCTGCTTCGGTGGTAAACACCGTCAAGCGTCACCCGGTTATCTGCAGCATTCTCGTCCTTCTGCTTTTGGTGGTATTTCTCATTTCTTCGCTGTTTTCCTCGTTTTCCAATATCGGGACCGGGGGCCTGGGAAGTATCGCCGCCTCTACCTATCTGGCGGAGGATCAGGACATCAACAACGCGGAGCTTATCTATACCGAGTGGGAAACAGACCTGCAAATGGAAATAGACCGTGTGGAAACAGACCGGCCCGGTTATGACGAGTACCGCTATAACATCGGCGCAATCGAGCATGACCCCTATATCCTGATGGGCTATCTCACTTCTGCCTATCAGAATTTCACCTATGAGCAGATCGAGGGCGTCCTGCGGCAGCTTTTTAATGAGCAGTATTCCCTTACCTTTACGGAGGAAACGGAAATCCGCTACCGGACAGAGACCCATGTTGACCCGGAGACCGGCGAGGAAACCGAGGAAGAAGTACCGTATGAGTGGCACATTCTGAATGTAAAGCTCACGGCCACGCCTCTTGCAAACCTGGTGGTGCAGCGCATGAGCACCGAGCAGAAAGAAATCTGTGAGATTCTATTGCAGACCAAGGGCAACCGGCAGTATGTGAAAAATGTCTTTGGGATAAACTGGCTGCCCTATGTCACCAGCTACTACGGCTACCGGGTACACCCCATCAGCGGGGAAAAGAACTACCATACCGGCGTTGACATCGGCATGGCCCAGGGCACGGAAATCTTAGCCGGCCATGACGGTACGGTTACGCTGGCAGGAAACGCGGGCGGCTACGGCCTGTGTGTCGCCATTGAAGGCGAGGCTTACGAGGGGCATACCCTTACCACGAAATACGGCCACTGTTCACAGCTTCTTGTGTCCGTGGGCCAGGAAGTAAAGGCCGGGGATGTAATCGCGAAGGTCGGCAGCACCGGCAATTCCACCGGGCCGCACCTGCACCTGGAGGTATTGGTGGACGGGCAGTATTTGAATCCGCTGTATTTTGCAGATACCGGTGACACCGGCAGTACCGGGCTGCCAGCCATTGGCGCAGGCGGAGGCGGCAGCTACTTTGATTACGATATTCCGCCGGAGGCCCTTGCGGATGAACAGTTCGCGGCCATGATCGCGGAGGCGGAGAAATACTTAGGCTATCCGTATGTGTGGGGCGGCGCAAGCCCTTCCACTTCCTTTGACTGTTCAGGCTTCGTTTCCTGGGTAGTCAACCATACCGGCTGGAACTTCGGGCGGCTTACCGCGGACGGGCTTTTAGGCGTGTGTACGCCTGTATCGAGTGCGGACGCAAGACCCGGCGACCTGATTTTCTTCCAGGGGACCTATAACACCAGCGGCGCAAGCCATGTGGGAATCTATGTGGGTAACGGAATGATGATCCACTGCGGGGACCCGATCTCTTACGCAAATATCAATACAAGTTACTGGCAGCAGCATTTTTACACCTTTGCGCGGCTGCCTTAACAGAATGGAGGTAACAACTTGAACCCTAAAATTGAAAAACTGGCAAAAGACATTGAAAAGACCAAGGCGAAGATCGCGGAGCAGCAGGCCAGGCTCCAGGATTTGGAGAAACAGAAAACGGAGCTGGAGAACACCGACTTTGTGGCGGTGGCCCGCAGCTACCACCTGACGCCCCAGGAACTGGCCGAATTCTTAAAAACGCGGCAGATGGCGTCCGCACAGGAGTCTTCGCCGCAGGAACAGGAGGAAGTGCATGAGGACTAAACGAATCTCTCTCCTTGTGGCGCTTGTCTTTCTCATAGGCGCCATGACCTTGCCCATGACGGCTTTTGCCGCCGGGGGCAAGGACACCACGCCGCCCACGCTTACGGCGGTGCTGGATGGGGAAACCGTAAAGATCGTAAGCAGCGACGACAATTCCGGCGTGGAGGCGGTCTATATCGACAAGACCCGTGTAAATTCCCTTGTGGACGGGAAAGCCTCTGTCGCGCTGAAGGATTATGCCGGCACAGATAAAAAAGTGAGCGTCTACGCGGTGGATTATGCCGGCAACCGTTCTGATGGCGTGCAATTTGACAACCCCTATTACAAGGAACCGGTGTCCACGGAAAAGCCGGCTGCCCCCACGCAGCCGAGCCAGAGCAGCACCCCGGCAACAAAACCGGTACAGACCCAGGCAGCTTCTTCCGGCAGCACGGGCACCCAAAGCACCAGATCAAATACGGGAACGGATTCGGGCGGCACAAGCTCCCAGGACGGCAGCTCCGGCAGTACAGGAAATTCCGGCACACCGGAGCCCACCACTTCCTCCGTCCCGGAGGGCGCTTTCACCCCGGAGGGGACCGGGACCGTGCTGGACAGCGCCACCGGCGAGGATGGGGATAAACAGTTTTACACCATTACCACCGAGGCCGGGAATGTGTTCTACCTTATCATTGACGGCAAGCGTGACGACAACAACGTTTACTTTCTGAATGGCGTCACCGAGGCGGACCTGATGGCCCTTGCGGAAAAGAATGATGGCAGCGTGAGCGTGATCCCCGCTGCGGATGTCTGCACCTGTAAGGAGAAATGCGAGGCCGGAAAAGTCAATACCGGCTGCCCGGTCTGCAAAAATGACTTAAACGGCTGCATCGGAAAGGAAAAGCCGGCAGAGCCGGAGGAACCGGCTGAATCGGAACAGCCAAAGAAAGATACCGGCAGCGTCGGCACGATCATCTTTATCATCGTCGCCCTGCTTGCAGTCGGAGGCGTCGGTTACTATGTGAAGATCGTGCGCCCGAAGCAGCAGGCGGCGGACGAGGACGAATTTGACGAGGACGACGGCTACGGGGAGGGCTTTGACCCGGACGAGGCTTACGGCGAACCGGAATATCTCTCCGAGGATGACTTTGAGGATAGCACCCATGAGGACGGCGAGTAATGCGCCGTCCTTACCTATTTTATGAAAGTGAGGTCTTTCTATCGTGAATATGAAAACGAATACACACCGCCGCGGTCTGCACAGGATCGTGGCATTTTTACTCTGCGCGGTATGCGTCTTTAGCCTGCTTCCCGCCCAGGCGTTTGCGGCAGGCGTGGGCCAGAAAGCAAGCTCCTGGCTGGGCGACCAGTATGTAGGGTCTGACGGGCAGCATTATTATTCCCCGGTGCCTACCAATTTCCTTGCTTACAATTCAGACGGAACCACGGATAAACGTTCCGGCTCCGGCGGCAGCGCCTACCGGCACTACATGCTGACAGATTCGGACGGCGTGACCCATTCGGTCTACTGCGTGGAGAGCGGGATTCCCTACAACACTTCCGAAAATACCTATACTTCGGAGAACGGGACCAACAGCGATTACCTGAATATGCTCCCGTCCGCTGCCAGGCGCGGCATTACCCTGACTGCGATCTATGGCTGGAAACCCGGCGCCTCCCTTCCTGTTTCCGGAATCAATGAGGACGATTATAAAATGGCGACGCAGATCATCCTCTGGGAATACCAGCAGCAGCTTCGCAGCGACCCCTACAGCCGGCACAGCAACGGCCACGCTTCGGCGGACCAGTATTACAGCGTGGTTGCCGGGCGTCCTGCGGAAAAGGCATACAACTGGATTCTGGAACAGGTGGCGTCCCACTCCACCGTCCCTTCCTTTACCGCGGCGAATAAGGGGGATGCCCCTGTTCTGGAACTGAAATGGGACACCAGCAGAAAGGTCTATACCCTGACTGTTACCGACACCAACAACCTGAATATCGACCTGCAAATGCTTTCCGGCAGCGGCGTGACCGTGAGCAGGAACGGCAACCAGTACACCTTCACCAGCAAAAACATGATTATGGAGCCGGTGAGCTTTGAGTTCAGAAAAGACATTCCGGTTGCCAACGACATGCTGATCTGGGGCCGCCCTGGTTATCAGACCATGATGACCGGCGCCAGCGACCCGGTTTCCTTCTTTATGAACATCAAAACGGAGACCTACGGCACCGCGAAGATCGTCAAGACCAGTGAGGACGGCATTGTGTCCGGCATTTCCTTCCGCATTTCCGGCACGGATATTTTGGGAAATGAAGTCAATGAGACTGTTACTACCGGGGATAACGGCCAGGTGGAAAAGAAATTCCTGCCCGGCACTTACCTGGTGACGGAAATCCCGGTTGACCGCTATGTGACCCCTTCCGCACAGTACATCACTATTGAGAGCGGCCAGACTGCTTCCGTCCATTTCAGCAATATTTTGAAGAAATTCCGCGTGCATGTGGTAAAGAGCGACGCGGACACCGGGACCGCCCAGGGCGACGCCACCCTTGCCGGGGCGACCTATGGGATTTATAACAATGGCGAGCTGGTAGATACCTATACCACCGGGCCGGACGGCAGCTTTATGACCCGTTACTATGTCTGCGGCGATAGCTGGACGGTACGGGAAATCGAGCCCAGCACCGGTTATCTTCTGAATGATACGGTCTATGAGGTGGGCGCTTCCCCGGCGCTGTACGAGGTGGAGCTGAACACTACGGAGAACCAGGTCACGGAAACCGTGATCTATGGCAATATCCAGCTTGTCAAGCATACGGACGACCCGGACCCGGATGTGTCCGAAGATGAAAATACGGAAGAACCGAATGAGGGTGTGATCGAGCACCCGGAGGCCGGCGCCGTCTTTGAAATCTACTTGAAGGCGGCGGGTAGCTATGATGCGGCGAAGGAAAGCGAGCGCGACCTGCTCACCACGGACAGCGACGGCTTTACTTCCTCCAAAATGCTGCCTTACGGCCATTATACGGTCCACCAGACAGCCGGTGAGGAAGGCAAGGCGTTCATTCCTGATTTTACCGTCTTTATTTCCGCAGACGGCCAGACCTACAGCTATATTCTGAATAACCGCACCATTACCGCAAGGCTCAAGGTGGAGAAATGCGACGCCGAGACCGGGAGCATTATCCCGATGACCGGCACGGGCTTCCAGATCAAGGACCTTTCCACCGGGGAATTTGTCACCCAGGAAATCTTCTACCCAAACCCGGAGACCCTTGATACCTTCTATGTTTCGGACGAAGGCTGGCTCATGCTGCCGGAACCTCTGCATACCGGGGATTATGAGCTTTATGAGGTGGCGGCTCCTTACGGTTATGTCCTTTCCAGTGAGCCCGTACCGTTCACCATTGACGGCAGCGAGGCGGTTGTGACCGTCACACAGTACAACATGCCCCAGAAGGGCCAGCTCACCATCACAAAGACCGGCGAGGTGTTCGCTTCCGTCCAGGAAAACGACGGCCTGTATCAGCCGGTATATGAAGTGGCCGGGCTTCCCGGCGCAGTTTATGATGTGATCGCTGACGAGGATATTTACACCGGCGACGGGACCCTCCGAGTAGCAAAGGACACAGTTGTAGAGACCCTTACCACCGGGGAAGATGGAACCGCCACAAGCGTACTTCTGTACCTGGGCCGCTACCGTCTGGAAGAACGGCAGGCGCCGGCTGGCATGGTCGTAAATGCTGTCCCGGAATATGCGGAGCTGACCTACGCGGGCGAGACCGTGGAGGTCACGCAGACCGCAGTAGGGTTGTATGACGAGCGCCAGAAAGTGGATGTTGCCCTGTTCAAAGCTCTGGAAACAGACGAGCTTTTCGGGCTTGGCATGAATGAGGAATACAAGGACATTTCCTTTGGTCTGTATGCTTCCGCTGACTTGACGGCGGCGGATGGCAGCGTGATCCCGGCAGGCGGGCTTCTGGAAGTGGTCTCCGTTTCCGCAAATGAGGCGGGCGGCTATGACGCTTGCTTTGATTCCGACCTTCCGTTTGGCAGCTATTATGTGCAGGAGCGCACCACCAACAGCGCCTATGTGCTTTCCGATACCAAATACCCGGTAGTTTTTGAATATGCGGGTCAGGAGGCTGCTCTTGTCTCTATCCTGATAAATGAGGGCGAGGCTGTTCCCAATGACCTGCTCCGCGGACGCATTGACGGTGTGAAATATGGCGAGAGCACGGAGGTTGGCGAAGATGTGAAGCTGGCCGGCGCGGTGATGGGCCTGTTTAAGCCTGACACCGAAGAATTTACCGAGGAAAACGCGCTGCTTACCGTAACCACCGGTGAGGATGGCAGCTTTGCCTTTGAGAATATCCCTTACGGTCACTGGATTGTAAAGGAAATTTCCGCTCCCGCGCTCTATACGGTGAGCCCGGAGGAACACCACATTTATATCGGTGCGGACGGCCAGACAATCGAATTCCGCGTGGATAATACCCTGATCCGCGGACGGGTGCAGCTCCATAAGACCGAGGCGGTGGATGAACCTTCCTCTGTGGAGAGCGATAAGGAGAATACTTTCCTGCGCTTCCTCTCCGGCGCGGTGTTTGAACTGTATGAGGACGCCAACGGCAACAAGGAGCTGGATGCCGAAGATACGCTGGTCGGCGCCCTGAAAGAGACAGACGGCGGATTCCACATGGCGGAGGATCTTCTGGCTAAGGGCTATTTCGTAAAAGAAAAGAAAGCGCCGGAGGGCTACCAGCCTGACGAAAAGGCTTATTACTTTGCGATCACCGAGGACGGCCAGACCGTTGTGATCGAAAACGGCGAGGCAGGCCGGGGATTTACCAATGAGGCATACCGCGGCAACCTGAAAATCACCAAAGATTCCAGTGACGGACGCAAGGACGGATTTGCCATTGAGGTCAAGAGCGCAGACGGTTCTTACTGTGAGACCTTCACCACACCGAAATCCGGCGTGATCGAGGTCAAGGGGCTGCGCGTCGGCATTTATACCGTAACCGAGCTTTCCAACCGTGCAAGCAAGGATTATATCATTCCTGACGCGGCCACGGTGGAGATCAAGGCGGACCAGACCGCAACGGTCCAGTTCTTTAATGAGAAACCAGAAAAACCGGAAACTCCTGATAATCCGAAAACACCGTCCAAGCCTTCCACACCGTCTAATCCTGATAAGGCAGTACCGCAGACCGGTGATGACAATTTCATTTTCCTGTACGGCGGCCTTCTGGCGCTGGCTCTGATCGGCGGTGGGATGTTTGCTGCCCTCTATTTCAAGAAGGGGAAATACAGCAGACAGACCCCTAAGACAAAGGCTGCGGGCATTGCGGCCCTCTCCCTCTGCGCGGCACTGGCGTTAGGCAGCGGCTTCCTGATGGTCCGTGACCTCTGCCAGTACAGTGAAAGCGCCGGGGCTTATGATGACCTCGCAGGACTGGTGGAGCTGCCGGAGCGGACCGAAACACCGGAGGATATGGAGACCGGGACCGCACCCATTGAAACGGAACCTGCTGGGTCAGCCCCTTCCGTGGTTCTTCCTATGGTGGATTTTGAATCTTTGCGGGAAAGCGGGCCGGACATCATCGGGTGGCTTACCCTTCCCGATACGGTGATCAACTACCCGGTAACGCAGGCGGATGACAACGAGTATTACCTGCACCACCTGTATGACGGCACCTACAATAAGGTGGGATGCCTGTTCGCGGATTATGAGAACAAGGCGGATTTTTCTGACCGGAACACCATTATTTACGGCCATAACATGCGGGACGGCTCCATGTTCGCCGCCCTGAATGAGTATGACGAACAGAGCTACTTTGATACCCATAAGCAGATGTACCTTGTGACCCCGGAGGGCGGTTATCTCTGTGAGGTTTTCGCGGCGTTTGTGGCAAAGCCTTCCGAATCCGGCAGCGATACCTCTCCCTGGCGTCTTAGCTGGAAGGATGACGGCGCTTATACGACCTGGCTTACCGCTATGGCGGAGCGTTCTGTTGTGGAAACGGACGTCACGGTGACAAGCAGCGATAAGGTGCTGACCCTTTCCACCTGCACGCCCGGAGGCGCGAGCCGCTTCATCGTCATGGCAAAGCTGGTGGAAGTAAACAACGAAGCAGACTGAAAACCGGTGCGGGGGCATGTGCTCCCGCACCAGTCATTTACAAGGAGGATTTTTTCTATGGTGAATACCATTGTTTCAATACCCGGCTATGTGCATTTGTACCGCTCCCTTCTTAGGTTTTACGACATGCCGGAAAATGAGATCAGGGAAATGCTGTACCTGCTGAACACGGCCAACCTGGACTGCTACGAGTATTACCACCCCGAGCGGGAACTGGCCCTGAGCGGCCCGGTAGCTTTCTGCCACTGGCTGGAGACGATGGACTGCCGGCCCTACCGCACGGAGGTACAGCTTTACAAGTCGCTACTGTTCCTACAGCGCAGCGTGGACCGTGACCTGATCGTGACTTCCCAGCGGGAGGCATTGCAGACGCTTAAATGTATTATCTCCAATATCGAATACCGCTTTTACAAGGCTTATGAAATGGAGATCGAGGACAAGCGGACCGTGTACGGGGAATGTACCTA
>RRZT011628473.1_pt1 | contig 10843 bp, 10 predicted proteins | sample 2165551 | NCBI WGS metagenome assembly RRZT01 (sample SAMN10456910, study PRJNA506462) | wastewater metagenome | biome: wastewater; feature: sludge; material: wastewater sludge; isolation source: wastewater sludge with Escherichia coli K12::gfp cells carrying plasmid... | place: USA: Moscow, Idaho...
AAGCAGTTGTTGAAGAAGATGTCGGCGAAGCTCGGCCCGATCAGCACGCGGAAGCCGAAGTCCTCGAGCGCCCACGGGGCGTGCTCGCGGGACGAGCCGCAGCCGAAGTTGTCGCGGGTGAGGAGGATCTCGGCGCCCTTGTAGCGGGGCTGGTTGAGCACGAACTCGGGGTTCAGCGGACGGCCGGAGTTGTCCTGGCCAGGCTGGCCGACGTCCAGGTAGCGCCATTCATCGAACAGGTTGGGGCCGAAGCCGCTGCGCTTGATCGACTTGAGGAACTGCTTCGGGATGATCGCGTCGGTATCCACGTTGGCGCGATCCATGGGCGCCACGAGGCCGTCGAGTTTCTGGAAAGGCTTCATTTACTTGGCTACCTTCTGGATGGCTTCGCCACCCTTTTCAAGATCCTTGCCGAGGCCCTGCACGGTGTTGCAGGCGCTCAGCAGCGACATGGCGAACAACAGGCCGGCGATGGTTGCGAATTTACGCATCGTTGCCACCCTCAGGCCAGCGTGCGAACGTCGGCAAAATGGCCGGTGACGGCCGCGGCGGCTGCCATCGCCGGGCTCACCAAGTGGGTGCGCCCACCGGCGCCCTGACGGCCTTCGAAGTTGCGGTTGGAGGTGGACGCGCAGCGCTCGCCCGGCTCGAGGCGGTCGGCATTCATCGCCAGGCACATCGAGCAGCCCGGCTCGCGCCACTCGAAACCGGCGGCCAGGAAAACCTTGTCGAGGCCTTCGGCTTCGGCCTGACGCTTGACGAGGCCGGAGCCCGGCACCACCAGCACCAGCTTGACGTTGTCGGCCTTGCGGCGGCCCTTGGCGACCTCGGCGGCGGCGCGGAGGTCTTCGATGCGCGAGTTGGTACAAGAGCCGATGAAGACCTTGTCGACCGGGATCTCGGCGATCGGCGTGCGCGCCTTGAGACCCATGTACTGCAGTGCCCGCTCCATGCCTTCGCGCTTCACCGGGTCGGACTCGAGGGCCGGATCGGGGACGATGCCATCGATGGCGGCGACCATCTCGGGCGAGGTGCCCCAGGTGACCTGCGGGAGGATCTTCGCGGCGTCGAGCTCGACCACTGCGTCGAACTGCGCGCCCTCGTCGGAGTGCAGGGTGCGCCAGTAATCCACGGCACGCTCCCAGGCCTCGCCGGTGGGCGAGAAGGGGCGACCCTTGAGGTAGTCGATGGTCTTGTCGTCCACGGCCACCAGGCCGGCGCGGGCGCCCGCCTCGATGGCCATGTTGCAGATGGTCATGCGCCCTTCCATCGACAGGCTGCGGATCGCGCTGCCGGCGAATTCGATTGCGTAGCCAGTACCGCCGGCGGTGCCGATGCGGCCGATGATGGCCAGGACGATGTCCTTGGCGGTGACGCCGGCGCCGAGCTCGCCGTCGACCTGGATCAGCATGGTCCTGGACTTCTTCTGGAGCAGGCACTGGGTGGCCATCACGTGCTCGACTTCGGAGGTGCCGATACCGTGAGCCAGGCAGGCGAAGGCGCCGTGGGTGGAGGTGTGGGAATCACCGCAGACGACGGTCATGCCCGGCAGCGTGGCGCCGTTCTCGGGGCCGATCACATGGACGATGCCCTGGCGTTCGTTCTTGAACGGAAAGTAGGCCAGCGCCCCGACCTCGCGGATGTTGCTGTCGAGGGTCTCGACCTGCTGACGCGAGACCGGGTCGAGGATGCCCTTCTCCCAGTGGTCGGTGGGCGTGTTGTGGTCGGCCGTCGCGACGATGGAGTCCACGCGCCAGGGCTTGCGCCCAGCCAGCTTGAGGCCCTCGAAGGCCTGCGGGCTGGTGACTTCGTGCACCAGGTGGCGGTCGATGTAGATCAGCGCAGTGCCGTCGTCTTCGACGTGCACCACGTGGCTGGACCACAGTTTTTCGTAGAGCGTTTGCGCTTGCATGGGCGAATGAAGGGCGTCAGGAGCAATTAAACTTCAATTATTTCACAGCCCTCGGCCGCTGAGTAGCTTGCTCGTAGAGGGGCATCACCCGGGAGGCATACTGGGCGAGATCGCCCTGGCGGGTTTCGTTGGACGGGTGGGTCGACAGCCACTGGGGCGGCCCACCGTTGGAGGCCTTCGCCATCTTCTGCCACAGGCTGATGGCGGCCCGCGGATCGTAGCCCCCGCGGGCCGCCAGCTCGACCCCCATGCGGTCGGCCTCGGTCTCGTGTTCACGGCTGTTGGGCAGCTGGAAGCTCACCTTGGCCACCGTACCGATGAGGTCGGTGCCCATCTGGCCGGCGCCCAGCACGGCCCCCAGCACGCTGACCCCGATGTTGGTCATCATGGTCTGGGAGGCGCGCTCGCGGGCGTGTTCGCGCAGGGCGTGGGCGATCTCGTGGCCCATGATGGCGGCGATCTCGTCGTCGGTCAGCTGCAGGCGGTCGATGATTCCCGTGTAGAAGGCGATCTTGCCGCCGGCCATGCACCAGGCGTTGAGCTCGTTGGAGCTCAGCACGTTAACCTCCCACTTCCAGGCCGGCGCATCGGGGCGGAAGGCGCCAGTGGCCGGGATCAGCCGCCGGGCCACGTTACGCACCCGCTCCACCTGGGCCGGGTCGCGGTTGAGGGCGTTTTTCTGGCGGGCCTCCTGCAGGATCTTCTGATAGCTCTGCGCCGACGCCGAAACCATCTCGTTGGCCGACACCATCATCCGCTGCTCCCGCTCGACCCCCACCACCCCGCCCTGGGTCGTCTGCACCGTCTGACACCCCGTGACCAGAGCGGCAAGCACCGCCAGGGGCAGCAGCCCCAGCACCCGGCGACCCAGCGCCACAAGCATCTTCATCATCCCGATCTCCACAACTACAACGCTCTCTTCAGACCCGCTCGCCCGCGGAAGGCTCCCGCCAGCCGCCGATGAGCACCAGCAAGCCGATCAACGCAAACACGGCGCCCAGGGAATACGTCCAGGCCGATCCGATCCAGTCCCAAGTGTAGCCGCTCAGCACACCACCCATCATTCCTCCTGCCCCGAAGGAGATGCTGCCGTACAAGGCCTGACCGCGGGCCTGGTGCTGGCTGCCGAACCATTCATTCACCGCCACCACGGCCGCCGCATGGTAGGCGCCGAAGGTGGCCCCGTGCAGCACCTGGGCGAACAGCAGCAGGGCCAGGGAATCCGCGGCCCAGCCGATCAGCAGGAAGCGCAGGATCGCCGCAGCAAAGCTGAACACCAGGATGCCGCGCAGCGAGAAGGCCCGCAGCAGCTGGGGCATGCCCATGAAAACGGCAATCTCGGCGATCACGCCGAGGGTCCACATCCAGCCGACCAGGGTCTTGCTGTAGCCATGCTCGACAAGATGCAGCGAATAGAAAACGTAGAGCGCGCCGTGGGCGGCCGACATGAAGAAGCAGGCGAGCAGCAGCGAACGCACCTCCGGCCGCCGCAGGATCGTGCCCAGGGGCCGATGCGGCGGCATGTGCGCAGGCCGCCCCGCCTCGGGAATCACCAGCGCGCAGGCCAGGATTCCGCCCAGGGTGGCCAGGGTCACCCACAACACGGTGCGGATCGGCAGATCGTCGAGGAGATAGCCGAGGCCCAGCACCGCCAGGATGAAACCCACCGAACCCCACACCCGGATGTTGCCATAGCGGCCAGACTGCCCCTCCAGGTGGGCGAAGGTGAGCGCCTCGACGAGGGGCAGCGCGGCACTCCAGAAAAAGGCCAGAAAAGCCATGCTCGCGAACAGCGCGGCGTAGGCATCGCTGACCAGAAAGCCGGCGAAGCCCAGCATCGACAGCAGCGCCGACAGGCGCACGATAGGCACCCGCACCCCCAGGCGGTCGGCCAGCGCGCCCCATAGGGCGGGCGCGAGCATCCGCATCACCGACATCAGCGACATCAGCACCGCGATCTGCGCCGCGGTGCTGCCGACGGACTGGAGGTAGAGGCTGAAGTACGGCGAGAAGGCGCCGACGAAGGCAAAGTAGAAGAAGTAGTAGCCGGACAGGCGCCAGTAGGGAATCATCGGAAAGCTTCGTGGGAAGACTGCCGCCGGATAAAAAAAGAGCGCTCTCAGGCGCTCTTTTTTCGGCCCCGGATCACACCGGGATCAGAGGCGAATCAGGCGGACTTCAGGATGTCGTAGAGTTGATCCTTCAGCTTGAGGCGGCGCTTTTTCATGTCCTCGAGGGCGAAATCAGTCGCCGGTTCGACGTTCGACTCGACGCTCACCACATGCCGATTGACTTCCTCGTATTCATCGACGAGACGTGAAAACTGCCCGTCGGATGCCTTCAGTGCCTCCACCTTAGCCTTGAACTCGGGCAATTCGTGGACCAGATCATGTTGCTGCATGCCGCTTCTCCCACTTCGTAAATGAATTGCAAACCTTTCATGCGATTCACTTTACGCCGCCGGGGCAGGCAAAAAGTTGACCGGGGTCAATCCTCGGCACGCGGTGACGGAACGGCCTGGACAAGCCCCGGGGCGAGGCCGGCGATCTTCGGGGTCGAGGTGGTCACGTCGCCATTCTGGGCACGGTGGCGCAGGGCGTGGTCCATCAGGACGATCGCCAGCATGGCTTCGGCGATCGGCGTGGCGCGGATGCCGACGCAGGGGTCGTGGCGCCCGTGGGTGTTGACCACCACCGGCTCGCCGGCCTTGTTGACCGACTGACGGTCGAGACGCGTGCTGGAGGTGGGCTTGATGGCCATGCTCACCACCACGTCCTGGCCGGTGGAGATGCCGCCGAGCACGCCACCGGCCTGGTTCGACAAGAAACCGCTGGGCGACATCTCGTCGGAGTGCTGGGTGCCGAGCTGGGCGACGCTGGCAAAGCCGGCGCCGATCTCGACGCCCTTGACGGCGTTGATGCTCATCATGGCGTAGGCGATGTCGGCGTCGAGGCGGTCGAACACCGGCTCGCCCCAGCCGACGGGCACACCGCTGGCGACCACGTTGATCCGCGCGCCGACCGAATCACCCGACTTGCGCAGATCGTCCATGTAGGCCTCGAGCTGGGGCACGACGGCCTGGTTGGGCGCAAAGAAGGCGTTGCCGCGCACGTCGGCCCACGACGCAAACGGGATCTCGACGGGGCCGAGCTGGGCCATGTAGCCGCGGATCACGATGCCGTGGCGCTCGAGGAGCCACTTGCGGGCGATCGCCCCCGCCGCCACCCGTACCGCGGTTTCCCGCGCCGACGAGCGGCCGCCACCGCGATAGTCGCGGATGCCGTATTTCTGCCAGTAGCCGTAGTCGGCGTGGCCCGGGCGGAAGCTCTCGGCGATGTTGCCGTAGTCCTTGGAGCGCTGGTCCTGGTTGCGGATCAGCAGCGCGATCGGGGTACCGGTGGTGACGCCCTCGAACACCCCCGACAGGATCTCGACGCTGTCCGGCTCCCGGCGCTGGGTGACGTGGCGCGAGGTGCCGGGCTTGCGCCGGTCGAGCTCGGCCTGGATGTCCGCCTCGGTAATCGCCAGCCCCGGCGGGCAGCCGTCCACCACACAGCCGATGGCCGGGCCGTGGGATTCGCCGAAGGAGGTGACGCAGAACAGCTTGCCGATCGTGTTACCGGACATGGAGGACTCGCGAAGGGTGAAAATGGAAAAAGGCCGGCAACGCCGGCCGACAAACACATAGCACAGTCTAGCACCGCCGCCGGCCCCGGGCCGACGGCGTGACGGGCAGGCTTACTGGAAGAACTCGTCGAGACGGCCGAAGACCGGGTGGTCACCGGCGTGACGCTCGACATAGCGCACGTCCTCGAGCTTCTCGACCTGACGGATCATCTTCTCGAGGCGCTGATCCTCGAACACCAGCAGCCAGATGCGGCTGGTCTCGCCGGAGCCCACCGGCATGCACAGGATGCCTTCGACGTTGAAGGCGCGCCGGGCAAACAGGTTGCAGATGTGGCTCATCACCCCCGGGTGGTTGGCCACGCCGAGCTCCAGCACGACCTTGTTGACGCCAGTGGTTTCCGGCACGTCGGGGATGCACTCGGACAGCGGCTTGGCGTTTTGTTCGGACATAGTTTTCTCTCCTCTGGCTCAGCCGATCATCTCGGAGTTGGCGGCGCCCGGCGGCACCATCGGGTAGACGAACTCATTCGGGTCGATCGTCGCGTGGATCAGGCAGGGGCCGGGCGTGTGCAGGGCTTCAGCCAGGGTGGCGCGCGGGTTGGGCGACGGGTCGAGGTCGACCGCCCGCATGCCGAAGCCCTCGGCGATCTTCAGGAAGTCGGTCGGGCGCTCGTAGCGGGAGGCCATGATGCGCTTGCCGTAGAACAGGTTCTGCTGCTGATGCACCAGGCCGAGGGACTGGTTGTTCATCAGGATGATCTTGACGTTGACACCTTCCTGGGCGGCGGTGGCCATCTCCTGGATGTTCATCTTCAGGCTGCCATCACCCGAGAAGCACACCACGGTGCGGTCGGGGGCCGCCAGCGCCGCGCCGATGGCCGCCGGGAAGCCGAAGCCCATGGTGCCGAGACCGCCGGAGTTGAGCCACTGGCGGGCACGCCGGAACGGGTAGGCCTGGGCCACCCACATCTGGTGCTGGCCGACGTCGCTGGTGATGATGGCGCTGTCGTCGAGGCAGTTGGCCACCGCGTGGATCAGGCCGTAGGGCGTGCGCGGGTCTTCGATGCCCGGCATGGCCAGCGGGAAGCGGCCCTTGAGGCTCTCCACGTGGGACAGCCAGCGCTTGCGCAGCTGGGGCTTGACCCGCGGCAGCAGCTCGGAGAGCACCTGGCCCACGTCACCGGCGATGGCCACGTGGGCATCCTTGACCTTGTGCAGCTCGGAGCGGTCGATGTCGATGTGGATGATCTTGGCGTTCGGGCAGAATTCGGCGGTCTTGCCGATGGCGCGGTCGTCGAAGCGGGCGCCGACGCAGATCAGCAGGTCGGCCTCTTCGAGCACGTAGTTGGTGTAGCGGGCGCCGTGCATGCCCAGCATGCCGATGGCGAGCGGGTGGTCCATGGGCATCGCGCCGAGGGCCATCAGGGTCATGGTGGTGGGCAGCGAGGCCTGCTCGGCGAGGGTCACGGCCATCGCCGCGGCGCCGGAGTGGATCACGCCGCCGCCCAGGTAGAGCACCGGGCGCTCGGCAGCCTCGATCATCTTCGCGGCCTCTTCGACGGCGGCGATGTCGAAGGTGGGCGCAGCGTCAGGCAGCACCACGTCGGGGTAGGCGTCGAAGCTCACCATCTGGTTCTGCACGTCCTTCGGCACGTCGACCAGCACCGGGCCGGGGCGATCCGACATGGCGATGCGGAAAGCCGCCGGGATGACCTCGAGCAGATCCTTCGCCGAACGCACCAGAAAGTTGTGCTTGGTGATGGGGATGGTCATCCCGTAGGTGTCGACTTCCTGGAAGGCGTCGGTACCGATCATCGACAGGGGCACCTGGCCGGTGAGCGCGATGATGGGGATCGAGTCGAGCTTGGCGTCGGCAATGGCGGTGACCAGGTTGGTCGCGCCGGGGCCGCTGGAGGCCAGGCAGACCTCGGGGCGGCCGGACACCCGGGCCATGCCCTGGGCGATGAAACCGGCGCCCTGCTCGTGGCGGCACAGCACGTGGTGAATCGTCTCGCTCTTGGACAGCGCGTCGTACATGGGCAGGGCTGCACCGCCGGGCACGCCGGCGATCGTGCTGATTCCTTGCCGTTCGAGCAGCTTGACGATCAGGTCTGCTCCAGTCATTTGCATCATCGAGGTTCTCCTAGGGGCTTGGGAGCCGTACTGCAATCCGGGCCGGGGCGCAACAAAATGACAAAACCCCCGCCGGTTGCGCGCCGGCGGGGGTCTGAAATCTCTGATCTACTGCCAGCAACCCTTACGACGCGCGAGCACCTACGCTTACTACGCGTACAACTACGACGTCGAGCGGAAGGATTGCGGCGTGAAGGTTCATGTGTTCGGCTGGGTCATGTATAAGACAGCTCCAGGATTATTAGCACAAAACCGTTTAAACACAAGCAGTTTTTGCATCGCAGCAGCCCGCGCCGGGGCGAGCCGGCACGAGGCGTTTCAGGCAGCCGGGGGGGCGTCACGCAGCACGCGGCGCAGGATCTTGCCCACGTTGCTCTTGGGCAGCTCGTCGCGGAACTCGACGAACCTGGGCACCTTGTAGCCCGTCAGCGCCCCCCGGCAATGGGCGATCAGCGCCTCGGCGGTGAGGCTGGGGTCTTTGCGGACCACGAAGATCTTGACCGCCTCGCCCGAGTGCTCGTCGGACACCCCGAGCGCAGCCACCTCGAGCACGCCCGGGTGCGACGCCACCACGTCCTCGACTTCATTGGGATAAACATTGAAGCCGGACACCAGGATCATGTCCTTCTTGCGGTCGACGATACGCACGAAGCCGGCCTCGTCGATGATGGCCACATCGCCGGTGCGCAGGTAGCCGTCATGGGTGAAGGCGCGGACGGTGTCCTCGGGGCGCTGGTAATAGCCCTTCATCACCTGGGGGCCTTTGACACATAGCTCGCCGGGCATGCCGAGCGGCACCTCGTAGCCGTCGTCGTCGCGCAGGCTGATGTCGGTGGACGAAATCGGCAGGCCGATCGAGTGGTTGAACTCGGGCAGATCCAGCGGGTTGATGCACACCGCCGGCGAAGTTTCGGTCAGCCCGTAGGCCTCGGCCAGGGTCTTGCCGGTGAGCTTCTTCCAGCGCTCGGCCACGGCCTGCTGCACCGCCATCCCGCCCCCGAGGGAGACTTTCAGCGTCGAAAAATCCAGCTTCTCGAAATCCGGGTTGTGGAGCAGCGCGTTGAAGAGCGTGTTCACGCCGGTGATCACCGTGAACGGATACTTGCCCATCTCGGCCACGAAGCCGGGGATGTCCCGGGGGTTGGTGATCAACAGATTGCTGGCACCGATCTTGAAGAAAGTCAGGCAGTTCGCGGTCAGCGAAAAGATGTGATAGAGCGGCAAGGCGGTGACGATCAGCTCCTCGCCCTCCTTCACGTAGGGGCTGATCCACGCATGAGCCTGCTGCAGGTTGGCGATGATGTTGCCGTGGGTCAGCATGGCGCCCTTCGCGACGCCGGTGGTGCCGCCCGTGTATTGCAGGTAGGCGAGGTCGTCGTGGGTGATCGGGACCGGCTTCAGCGGATGGGCCGCGCCCTGGCGCAGCGCCTCGCGAAACGTCACCGCCTGGGGCAGGCTCCAGGGCGGCACCATCTTCTTGACGTGGCGGACGACGAAGTTCACCAGCAGCGATTTCGGGAAGCCCAGCATGTCGCCGAGCCCGGTCACCACCACATGGCGCAAGGAGGTCACCTGGCTGGCGACTTCCTGGAGGGTGTGGGCAAAGTTCTCGACGATGACGATCGCCTCGCAACCGGCGTCGCACAGCTGATGCTCGAGCTCGCGGGCGGTGTAGAGAGGGTTGACATTGACCACCGTGTAGCCGGCACGCAGCACCCCGAACATGGCGATCGGGTACTGCAGGCAGTTGGGCATCATCAGCGCGACGCGGGCACCCGGGGCGAGCTTCAGCTCACCCTGCAGATAAGCGGCAAACTGCCCGGACAGCACCTCCAGCTCGCGGTAGCTGATGGTCTTGCCCATGTTGATGTAAGCCGTGTGCTCGGCATACTTGCGAACACCCTTGTCGAAGAGATCGGCGAGCGAGGAGAACTCGCCCACGTCGATTTCGGCGGGCACGCCAGGGGGATAGCTTTTCAGCCAGATCTTGTTCATTGCGTCTCCTTTATCGTTGGTGATGAGTCCATGACGACCCGCCGGGCGCTGCAGTGCAGCAACCCGCCGGAATCGGGGACCCGCCCTCCCCAGGCGGCCCGGCGCCCTGCGGCACCAGCTTCCAACGTATTCGACCGGCGCTTGTTGCGCCTTGTTCTCAGGCCGCCCGCCCCCTGCGCGGAGCGGCCTGTTTGCTACCTTTGAATCGATCCGGGCCGAAGCCCGGCGGCGCTCAGACCGCGTCTTCCTCGGCCGGCCAGTTGCGGATGTAATTCTTGAGCATGCGGTTCTCGAAGCTCTGCTCTTCGAGCACGGCCCGGGCCACGTCGTGGAAGGACACCACGCCCATCAGGGTCGTGTCGTCCATCACCGGCAGGTAGCGCTGGTGGTTCTCGACCATCAGGCGGCGGAGCTCGTCCATCTGCATGTTGACGCCGGCCGCCACGGGATCCTTGAGCATGGCCTCTGCCACCGGCAGTGCCTGCCAGTCGGCGCCGGCCTTCTGGGTGGCGACGAGCACTTCGCGGAAGGTCAGGAGGCCGACCATGCGACCCTTGTCGAAAACCACCAGGGAACCGACGTCCTGCTCCGTCATGACCGCCACGGCCTCGGAGAGGGTCCGGTTGGACGAGACCGTGAACAGCACCTTGCCCTTGATCGCCAGAATTTCACTAACCAGCATTTTGGAGTCCTTTGGGTGGCGTCGAGCGCCCGAAACAATATCAGCAACCATGTTATTCGATTGCCAGCGTGGCGAGAAGCGGCCGGAGATAGGGATTTACCCCAGTCTGCACGGTTCTCCACTGACAGGCGGCAAGGCACGACACACCGGCCGCCCCGACCACTGGGTCTCGACCGCCTCCCGGTGGCGCTCGCAATGCGGGTGGCCGTCGGCCGGCAGACGCCCGGGCACGACCAAGCCGGCCGACGACGGGCCGCAGGGGCGGGTGCTGCCGCGCACAGATGGCCGGCGCAAAAAAATCGCCCCCGGGCGGGGGGCGCTCAAGGTCGGCGGCTCGGTTGGCCGTGGCGACGGGCCGTGGCCCGCTGCTGGCTCAGCGCTCGAGGAACTTCAGCTTGTCCTTCACACCACGCCAGTCATCGGCGTCGGCCGGCGGGTCCTTGCGCTCGACGATGGGCTTCCAGTTGGCGGACAGCTCGGCGTTGAGGGCGATG
>RRZT012832383.1_pt1 | contig 10843 bp, 15 predicted proteins | sample 2165551 | NCBI WGS metagenome assembly RRZT01 (sample SAMN10456910, study PRJNA506462) | wastewater metagenome | biome: wastewater; feature: sludge; material: wastewater sludge; isolation source: wastewater sludge with Escherichia coli K12::gfp cells carrying plasmid... | place: USA: Moscow, Idaho...
TATAGAGTGCTGACCCATCTTCTGCACCATAAAGAGTTGAGCTAAGAGCCACTACCGCTAATAAACTAAGTAATTTTGTTTTCATAATTTCCTCCAATATTTTATTTGAAGTAGTATTGTAGGATTAAAAAAAATATTTGTATTTGATATGAGTCAAAGTAAGTCTTAAAGAACTGTAAATCATCACTTTAGCTACTCTTTTCCAATAGCTTTTTTCATAACAAGGTGTTTTACATTTTCGACACCTTGGTTTTTCTTCATAAGGACAATTTTGGAGCCGTGTAAGAGAGTAGCAAAGAAGATCATGGCACTCATCACATAGCATTGTATCAATAGTTGATTGTTTTTCTTTGTAGATATGAGGGATTGTTCTTTTTTGTTGATTCGTATGGTTGTGTGAGCAAAAATACTCACAATAAGTGTGTAGTGTCTCTACCTCTGAGTTGTATTTCTCAAGCTTCATTTTTACACTGTCTCCATAAATCCCAAATCATAGGTTCCAGCTAATCTTTTTTCTATACTATCTTTGTAAGAAAATGAAATATTTTGGATACACAGTATCTTTTGGAGTACATTGTGGTAAATATTAGGTTCTCTAAAAGCTTGATTTGCCTCCATTATTGAGATTTTTACCCCATCATTGTGACTTATGATGATGGTATCATCTTTGGTAATTTTACCCGTTTTAAGTACTTGATAATACCATCCTGTTCGACCGCTTGCATAAATCTCATTGGTAAATTCTTTATTTTGCCATCTTCTTGAGATTTTCCAACATGGTTTTCGTGGTTGGCACACTTGGAGAGTTACTCCGCCGATTTGGTGAATATCTCCTAAAAAAACTGATGTTTCATCAAGTCCACTAATGGTAAGATTTTCAGATAATGCTCCAAATGGAAGCTCATCAACCCCTAAAAAATCACTCCACAAAGGATAATTTTCATAACTATTGGCAAAAACTGCTTTCTCTATCCCACCGTGACTTTGTGTATCACTCACTTCATCTCCAACAATCCCTTCAAGTGTAACAATTCCATCAACTACAGGCTCTTTAAAAGAACCGCTTTCCCAATATTTTTTTAAGAATTCTTTACTATTTTTATCACCAAATTGTTGTACTTTTCCAATTTGCAGTGATTTGATAAAGGGTTGTTTCTTTTTTTCCATTTTAAAATCCACCTAGTTTTGCTTTGACTTCAGATGTTGCCATTCCTATATTCCAAGCAGGTTCCCAAACCACTTCAACTTCTACACTTTGTGCAGTAGGAATCTCCCTCATCACAGCTTGTTCAACCCACTCTATAATCATCTGATGCAAAGGACAAGCTTTTGTACTTAGGGTCATAATTACCCTTACTTCATCTTTCTCATTTGCAATTGCATCATAAATAAGCCCCATCTCGACTAGATTAAATCCAACTTCTGGATCGTTTACAGTTGCAACTGCTTTAAAAATTTCTTCTTTTGTTATCATATTGTTAGCTCCTTTTTCTATCTAAAATTAATCATAAAAAGGAGATTTTTAAATAAAAAAACTCCCCCTACAAACAAAAAACTCACACCACTATAAAATAGCTCATTAGTTTCAAATCCTATCCCAAACCCACACAGTATGACACCCAAACTCGTAAAAAAAACTTGAAAATTTGCTCCAAGTTTTGGCACCATATCAACAAGCATAGGTACTTTTTGTTTCCCAATCAGTGGAGAAAACCTTTGGTACCAGACCAAAAAAGGGACAATCTTATACAAATGTCCTGTGATAATATTTCCAATATATCCAAAAAATAAAACCCATCCAAAAACTAAAAGTAGCTTCTCACCTTGAAAAATCAAATAACTTACCCCAAGTAAAAGTGCTATAAATAAACTTCCATAAGAAAAAACTACCGATTTAAAATAGATATCTTTTTCTTTTCTTACCCTTGTTTTGTAAATAAGCCAAATCTGATACAAATACAATCCAATTGAAAAAACAATCAAAATGTACCCTACAGAAAGAACTATTTCATTTGAAAAGAGGAGATGAAAAAGAATCAAACTAACACTTCCCACAAAACAATACACACTATACTCGACACTTTTCCAGCTAAAGCTATGAGAGAGCCAAAACATAGGGAGAAGTACCAAACTCATCCCCATAATTGTAATCCCAACATAACCAAAAAATGTCAAAAAAATATGGGAAATGAGATATTTTTCTATATCCACTTCAACTATTCCACCATATCCTAAAGCCATAATGATTCCAAATATAAGTCCAAAAAAAAGAAAAATATTTGCTAGTAGTACTGTTTTCATCACGAAATTAAGTTTTTGTACTTTTTGAATCGTCATCATTGTTTCAAATAAAAAAATCCCCATCGCTATCAAAACAACAACCCCACCAAAAGGAAGCAAAATAGGAGAAAACAAAAAGCCATACCCCATAAGGAGAGTTCCAAGAGCTAAAAGTGGATAAATTACATAATACAACTCCACAGCAAAATGCCCAACTTCTAGTACAACAGGGACAAGTTGAGCCATAGCTCCAAAGATAATCATCATCACACATCCAAGTAAAAAGATATGGATAAAAGAGAGTATAGTGGGGGAAAATTGAGATAAATTTGCTACATCTATCCAAAAAAGATATAAAATACTCCCGATATAAAAAAGCACCCCTAATATAAAATAAGGGGCGATAAGTTTAAAAGGTGGTGCAAAATCGGTTGAGACTGCCATACTATCACCTTAGTGGGAACACCCACTACCGCCACATCCTCTATCACTAAAATCTGTACTACTTCCATCTCCTTTTTTTGTGAAAGTTATTTGAAATTTTCTATTTTCAAGCTCTTCTACACAAAAGTTAAAATCATTTTCAACTTTAGGAAAAAGTCCAGCTGGTGCTTTACTATTTATCATAATCAGCTTTTCATTCTCTTTGATAGTTTGAAGTCCAATCATCGCATTTATCATAGGTTCTGGATGCCCACATCTACTGCTATCAAAACTATATGTCACCACTCCATCAATCATCTCTTTGTAAAACGGTACTGTTGCACCCTCTAGTGTTATCTCTTGTTTCATTTTCATTTCCTCGTATAATTTTCAAGAAGTATAATCAATAATCAAAAGAGAATTCTTGATAGATATCAAGTTTTAGATAATTTTCTTACCTCAAAATAACCTCAAATGGATATTTCTCAAAAACTTTCATATCATTTGAAGAGATTTTTCTTTCTCCATCTACAATATTTCCAAGTGTATGTGTATCACACAAAGCATTTTGAAGATAATATTTTTTATTAAATCCAATACTTTCTAAAATATCGCATATCGTTTCAATATCTCTTATTTCAAGTAATCCTCCATAAAAAGTGGTTCGCACTTCATACTCAATTGAAGAATCTACCAAAATTTGTAAAGTTTCTAAAAATTGATTCCACTTTTTACTATTTGTAACCATTTTAAATTTCTCTTTTGGAGCTTTAAAATCGAGTGCAACATAATCTAAAAGATGATTTTCAATCAGTTTTTTGACCACTTTTGGTTTTGTTCCATTGGTATCAAGTTTGATTTTATATCCTATATTTTTAAGCTCACTTGCTATATGTTCTATCTCTTTATGGAGTGTTGGCTCTCCTCCGCACAATACGACCCCTTTAAGAAGGTTTGTTCTTGATTTGAAAAATCCTTGAAAATCATCAAAAGAAAATTCTCCTTTCCCAAGGACAATTTCAGGATTATAACAATACCCGCATAGCATATTGCATCCACAAAACCATAAAATTGCCGAGGGGAATCCTTCAAAATCAAGAAGTGTAAAAGGGGTTAAACTTTCAAAAAGTTTTTGCTTTTTCCACAAAATAAATCCTTTGTTTATGTTCCGCTTTTTTACCGATATTGAAACTCTCAACTGGTCGATGGTATCCCATCACTCTTGTATAGACGGTACATTTTGTTCTTTTGTCACTCAAGTTTGCTAAAATCTCATTGTGTTTCATAGGTTTTCCTTTGTATTTGGTTTAGTATTATTATGATTTTCCAAAATCTCTTCATCACATTTTGGACAAAATTCATGTTCCCCACTCAAATATCCATGCTTTGGACACACTGAAAAAAGAGGTGTCAAAGTGATATAGGGCAATCTAAAGTTTTCTAAAACTGTTTTTAGAAACTCTTTTGTAGAAGCTGTAGTTTTTAGTTTTTCATTCATATACAGATGCAGAACCGTACCTCCTGTGTATTTGGTTTGGAATTTATCTTGCTTTAAAAGTGCTTCAAAGGGATCATTTGTAAAATCAACTGGGAGTTGTGAAGAGTTGGTATAGTAGATATTTTCACCCTCACCAGCTTGTAAAATAGCTGGATATCTTTTTTTATCCTCTTTTGCAAACCTATAAGTTGTCCCCTCTGCTGGAGTTGCTTCAAGATTATACAAATTGCCACTTTTTTCTTGAAAAGCTTTGATTTTTTCCCTTACAAATTCCAAAACTTCCAACGAAAAAACTTCTCCAAATTCTGTAGTGATGTCATCATTATCTTTTGTAAAATTTCTTACCATCTCATTGAGTCCATTGACCCCAATTGTAGAAAAATGGTTATTAAAACTTTTAAGATACCGTTTTGTATAAGGGTACAAACCATCTTCAAACAAGGTATTGATAACAACCCTTTTTTTCTCCAAAGTTGCATAAGAGAGTTCAAGAAGTTCATCAATTGCTTGATAGAGTTTCCCCTTATCGCCACTATACAAATACCCTAACCTTGCCATATTGAGTGTTACTACTCCAATACTTCCTGTCATCTCTGCTGAACCAAAAAGCCCATTTCCCCTTTTGAGTAACTCTCTCAAATCAAGTTGCAATCTACAACACATACTTCGCACAGCATTTGGCTTATAAGCCTCTTCATTTTCTACTTTATTTCCATCACTATCAAGTTTATACTGACTCCCTACAAAATTTTGGAAATAACTAGAGCCAATTTTGGCACTATTTTCTAGCAACACCTCTACATTATCCCCATCCCAATCAAAATCTTCAGTGATATTCACTGTTGGGATTGGAAAAGTGAATGGTTGCCCTGTTTTATCCCCCTGTGTCATAATCTCATAGTAAGCTTTGTTTATCAAATCCATCTCTGGTTTGAAATCTTTGTAGGTCAAATCTTCAAGATTTTTCACCCCACGACTTTGGGCTTTCTCTACTAAAGAGTAGGATTGGATATCTTTAAAAAGATGGATATCGTATCTTGTTGGGATTTGATTTTTCAAATCTTCTGGGACTGTCCAATCAATGGTAATATTGGTAAAGGGAGATTGTCCCCAACGAGAGGGAACATTGAGATTGTAAATAAAGCTTCTCACTGCTTTTTTGATTTCACTAAAATTCAAATCATCGGCAAAAACATAAGGAGCAAGATAGGTATCAAACGAACTAAAAGCTTGAGCTCCAGCCCATTCACTTTGGAGTATCCCCAAAAAATTTGCCATTTGTCCGAGTGCTTCACGAAAGTGTTTTGGAGCATCACTTTCAACTCTTCCACGAACCCCATTAAACCCCTCATTTAAAAGCTGTCGTAAACTCCATCCAGCACAATAACCTGTGAGACAATCCAAATCATGAATATGGATATCCCCATTTCTATGAGCATATCCCTCCTCTTTTGTGTAGATTTTATCAAGCCAATAGTTTGCTATCACTTTTCCTGCTAGATTATTTACCAACCCTGAATTTGAGTAGCCTGTATTTGCATTTGCATTGATTCTCCAGTCACTTTTTAAAATATATTCCTCAACACTTGCAGTTGAATTGACAAAAGTTGTATCACTTCCAAGCCCTAATATCTGCTCACGCTGCATCTTATGTAAAAAACGATAAGTGATAAAAGCTTTTGCAACTTCAAAATACCCAAAAGAAAAAAGTGTTTTTTCTATCATATCTTGCACATCTTCAACTGCTTTAAGATGATTGATTTCAATTTGCTCTACTACTGAAATAAAGATATTTTGATTGTAAGTTTCATTTTGACTTTTGAAAGCTTTTTTTATAGCATCTTCTATTTTATAAGGTTTAAATTCATCCTTTGAACCATCTCTTTTGATTATATATTTCATCGCTATCCTTAGTGAAAATTTGAGAAATGGTAGCAATATAAAAAAAGAATAAGTATGATTTGTGTCAAAAAACTATACAAATTGTAAGATACTTTTTTTAATCTAATTCGATATGTTTCACTTTTAAAAATACCATATTCACCTACTATGCTATTAAAAGAATGAAAAATTTGACTATGTCCAAATGATAAAAACAAAAAAAGTAATTAATGCTAAAAAATCTTATATCCTTAATAAAGTTTTACCATATCGTAATCCCCAAAAGATAAAAAGGGCTATCCAAAGAGTACTACTAAGATGTAGTAATCCATTAAATAGTGGGGAATTATCCATAAAAAGAAGTGCGGATTCAATTCTTGTCATCACTATAATCTGCACTAAGCCAAAAAGAATAATAGTAAGTCTATCAGCTGCAATTTTTTGTGGTGGCACAGAATGTCCTAAAATAACACGACTTCCAAATCCAATTAAAAGATTGAGAACAAATCCAAGTGCCATAATGTGTAAAGAAAGTTTGAGAGCTTGTATCTCAAAAACAGATTCCAAAAAGAGTGTAACTATCCCTATCCAAAACCACACAAAAGCAACTACTAAAATAGCTACAATTGGGGGTGTTTTTTTGTAAATATTAAGATTGAAAATAAAATAAGAGAAAAATGAGAGTGCAAAAAGTGCCACAATTTTTTGTGCCATAATAAACTCAAACTCTATCACAATCCCAAGAGATAGAAAAAGAGCTAGTGATATGTCTACAATATACTTTGTTTTTTGCCAAGGGGTTTCCCCTGTATTTGAACTATAAAATGCAGGAATCATTTTTTGTGCTACCACAAAAACAAGAGGGATAAGATAGCTCCAAAATAGTAAATAGGAGATTGTTTTGCCAATTACTATCTCAACCAAAAGTAAAACTGCACCAAAAAATAGAATTCCCGTTAAGATAAAACTTTCTCTTTTACTTGTAAAATATCCATCCATAATATTGAAATAAAACACTTTACACATATAAAAAGTAACTGCCACAACACCTATTTTTCCAACGATAGGGTCAATAAAAAACCCAAGGAGAATAGCTATTTGATACAACATCCATATTGGAAAATATACCTTTGGCTCAATTTCATACGAAGTTGTGTATCGTGGAATGACTGTAATCAAAAATCCCATAAAGGCATTTGTAAATACCCCAAATAAAAGTCCAAAACCATGGATGATTCCAAAATCAAAAGTTCCTATTCCCAACAAAAAAAGAAAAGTAAATCCCATTGTGATAAGGGCAAAAAGAAGAGCTGAACTAAAAAAAAGTTGATGTGGTTGTGAGATAAAACGAACTTTCCAAGGCTCTTTTGGTGGAGTTGGTTTGGAGGTATTGGAGCTAAAAATTGGCTTTTGGTCGGGCACTTGTGTCGAAAATGTCATTGGAAAATCCTTCAAGAGAACAATTATTATTTGATTGTAGATTTTTTTGTAAGATTTATCTTTGACTTTTATCAATTTTTACACATTTTTTTTGAAATGATGATAAAAAACTATCCAACATCCTAAAGATAAATATTGAGATATTTATCTGATATGTAAGACTTATAATCTAAACAGAGTATCCAAAACAATTTTAAAAGTTGTAAAAAAGTTCTTTTCAATATAACTTGCTTGTATCTTTTTTTCACTTTTGATTATTGGCTATGCTATAATGATTCAAAATTAACACTCAGAGGTGCTTTATGGTTCGATTTATCTTACTAGTTACTATAATTATTTTTACAAATGGCTGTTCAACAAGATCATTACCACAAACTACTCTTGATAACAAAAAAATAGTATTACCAGAAAACTATAAAAATACACCTGTATATTTTAATGGTTTTGACATCAATAACACAGAGGTTGATATATCTCATTATGATGGAATATTACAGACTAAACAATTTTGGTTCGCAGCACCAACGGATGAACAAAAGAATATATTAAAAAATGCTGCTTTTACCCTTATTAATACAGGATTTGCATCAGAACTCATCAATCAAGGGCTTCATATTGAAAACGAAAATTCAAATACAACTGAACCATCTAGTGGTATCAAGATAAATGGGCATGTCCAAAAAATTCTCATCAAGACATATGGAGATGGGTTTGGAGGATATGGTTCGGCTGGTGACTATTGGGAATCGTACTTGTATCTTGATAAACTAGAGGTAGTCTTTTTAGATACAAAAACTACTAAACATATTGTCCCAATTGAAAGTTATGCTAAGATAAATGGTACACCCATAAAACTTGGTAGCTTCACAGATGGATTAGTTTTTGCGGCAAAACTAGCTTCCCTTGCTTTTACTACATTACCTCAGTTAGTATATGATAGTTCTAACATAGTTATACCACCATATAAATTAGATAATACAAAACAAGCGCCTATTGAAATAGCTGCAAAAATATCCGCTAGAACTTTTTTAGCTGAAATCTCGAAAGAATGAAATTTTTTAAGTAAAGCTATCTATTTTAGAAACAACTTTTGCTAACAAATGTTGTTTCTTGATAAATGAATAGTATTATTTATATTGATTGCTTTTTTGCAAAATAAACTTGCACTTTTTTTTGACACTTTCCCCTATTCTTTTTTAGGGATTTTTAGAAATTTTGAGTGTTAAGAAAATCTTAGTTTTTTAGTTTTATTGCAGATTTGATTTGAGGTTTAGATATTTATCTTACAAAATTGATCAGTTATGCCATTAATATCTCTGGATGATTATTTACGACATTAAGAAGTACTCTTGCTGGACCCTCTGGATGTCTTCTTCCTTGTTCCCAATTTCTAAGAGTATGCACACTTATATTCATAAGGTCTGCGAGTTGATCTTGAGTAAGTTTGAGTTTAGCTCTTATCTCTTTTGGATTTGGTTCCTCAAAAACAAATCTTCTACTTGGCTGTGCTTTACCATCCATAATATTTTTTGCTTCTTTTACACTTGTCAGTAATTCATCAAACATATATGCTTCCATTATAACATCCCCTCTAATACAGATTTTAACAATGCAACCTTTTTTTGGGAAAGATTGTCTTTTGTTCCTTTTGGATATACATAAATCATATAGATTGTATGTCCATCTTCATAGTAATAGTAGATATTTCTAATACCACCACTTTTACCCTTTCCTTTACTTTCCCAACGAAGTTTTCTTAGTCCACCAGAACCTTTAATTACATCACCACTTTTTGGAAAATCAACCAAATGTTTTTGTAAATCATGATACTGTTCATCGCTTAACAGTTCTGTTATATATTTGGTATAAATTTTTGTTTCGACTATTTCCATAAGAAAGTATATCTTTTTAGATATTATAAGTCAATGGCTTAGTTATTTTGAAACTCCTGCTTAACCCAGTTAACATTTTTTGCTAGTAAAAAAGTGTTTATCAAACCGCCGTATAATTTACACTTGAAATTATTAAGCAAATATCTTCAAATTGTGTAAATTAAAATATAAATTATTCAAAGTATGGCAAATATTCTATGTCTTATAAATAAAATACAGTTTTAAAGAAATTATATGTCTGTTTTCCAAATTCTAACAAAAAAGGAAGACAAAATTAAAGATACCTCCAAAATTTAATTCTCTCCACTAAAACGGCACAAAGGTACAAAATGCGACATACGACTTAATTGAAACTGAATTGCCCTACTCTAAAATTAGCACTTTCTCTTTATAAAAAATCAGTTATCAAAAAGTAATTGTCTAGTTATCAATCAGTTACTAAAAGCCTTTAAAATCACTTTTCATTTATAAGTTTACTACGAGGGAATAAGATGATAAAAAACCATACTCCAAACTCTCCAGCTGAAACAAAACAAGAATTAATAAAAAACTTAGAGATCATAAAAACAACAGTTGCACAGAAAAAAAAAGATGGATTAATAATCTTAATAATGACAATAACATGGTTCTCAGTGCTTGTGATACAACTATTGATGATGAAAGTCACAATATAATACGATTTGATGAAAGTTGTGGAGGATGCAAAATCTTTTATCAAGTAACAAATACTGTGATAAAAAACAAGAACTATTCTCGTTTTATTACAATTCAACCAGTTCTTTTTGTAAGATCTCTATTTTATGCTTATATGTATGAATAAGTTTTTCATCTGTTTCTTTGGAAAGTTTATTTTGTAAATGGTTTAATTCTGTAATGATTGCATTTCTCTCTTGTGCTTTGAAATCATTTTTAACTTTTTTAAAAATAACATATGAAAAATATGCAATAGCTATCATCAATCCGTAAATTGTCATAGTCAGTTCAAAAGAAACATCATCATTTATTTGTAAATATGAAAATAACAAAAAAATAAATATTAGTGGAATAATTATAAACATCTTTATCCTATATGGTAATATCTTCTTAATCGATACAAATGAGAAGCAAAATTCTAAATTGTTGCTCTTTTAATTTGCATAACAAAATCAATCAACAAGCACTATGCACATCGATTCAAGTAAAAAAAGTGCTTCATAACGATTAAAAATAGCACCCTCTAAGTGATTAGTTTTCGGGTTCATTGAAGTGTTTGTGGTGTTTAGGAAGTTTACCCCTTCAAGATGGGTATGATGAAAAATAGAGCCTTTAAGATCACTCCCTTTAAAGTTACTTTTTTTGAGTTGGGCAGTACTAAAATCAACCTCTCTTACTTCACAATCTTCTATGATAGTATCTTCTAAAGATAACCCAAAGAAGTTACTATCATTGA
>RRZT011865296.1_pt1 | contig 10841 bp, 6 predicted proteins | sample 2165551 | NCBI WGS metagenome assembly RRZT01 (sample SAMN10456910, study PRJNA506462) | wastewater metagenome | biome: wastewater; feature: sludge; material: wastewater sludge; isolation source: wastewater sludge with Escherichia coli K12::gfp cells carrying plasmid... | place: USA: Moscow, Idaho ...
ACATACATTAATCAACAAGAAGAGTTTTAATGATTTTGACAAAGATCCATTCTTCAGAAAACTAGTTCCTTTTTGGCAATTAAGTTTATATTACCAAATTGCAGGAGCTTCAAAAGGAGCTTCAACATTAGCTTTTGATAATGATATGTCAGACGAAACAAAAGTGCAGACTCCTACTCAAATTACAGGTGTAGATTATGCGCATTGGTTTGCTTATACTGCAGAACAAGCAAGAAACAGAGATTCGTCTAAGACTACTCCAGGTCAAAATAATTTAAATTTTGCAAAAGATTTAGCTGATGCAGTTCAAGAAGATTTAACAGATTTCTTTACAAATATTGGATTCTTTACACCTGTTAATGTAGAAATTGATGATTATGGAAAATCAACGATTATTGTGACGCAGGAAATGATTGATGAAGCTAAGGCTTATATCAAATCGAAAAATTATCAAAAACCTGTTTCGCCTGTAATGCATTACTTAAATTCTTTTAATGTAAAGACTTACAAGGATAAATTAAAACTTTCAGGAACAACTGGTATTGGTGCTACTTTGTTAACCAATACAAATGGAACATTTTTATCAGTAGAGACGGCTAAATGGCCAAACGCAGTTGCTTACGAAACATATAATGATAAGAACGAATTAATTTCTGTATCTGTATTAGGAACTGGAGATGTTACACTAAAAAATACTTTAGTTGATTATCCTACAGGAGCAACTAAAGTATATGCAGTTGGTTTTGATGGCGCTAAAATATTGGTTTATCCTTCAGATTTGAGCACAAATAATATTGATACGAATGATAATTTCAATATTGTTCCAAATCCAATTAAAGATCAATCTGAAATCAAAATAACACTTAAAGATTCTAAAGGAATTTATGAGCTTAATGTGTATGATATTACGGGTAAAACGATTTTGAGTACAAAAGGAAATTTAACCGATTTAAATAGTGCAGTTAATTCTAAATTAAAATCAATTACAAAAGGAGTTTACGTTGTTACAATTAATAATGATGTAGATAAATACACACAAAAGATTATTAGACAATAATTTTCAAAACATTTTATTAAGCAAAAATCCCTTCTGAAAAAGAAGGGATTTTTTATTTTACCAATTTGCTTTTTAAGATAATATTTTTGATAATAGTTTCGTAGTAATAATACGAATCAGGATTTTCATTCATTTGATTTTCAATGACAATGATGCTTACGTCACTTTTCGGAATGTAAATATTCATTGATGCAAAACCGTCACCCAAACCAGTATGTCCAAAGTAATTTACGTTGTATTCTGATGCAACTCTAATGTTGTATCCATAACCTTGTTTCTCTTTTCCAAAAACATTGTGCTGAGAAAATACAGTATTTTTAGTCATCAAATCATACATTTTTTGAGATAATATTTTGCCTTTGTGTAGCTTATTATTCCAAATGGCTAAATCTTCAATAGTTGTAACAACTCCATCTGCAGGAGAATTTTCTTCCGTTATCATAGGTTGTTTTGGAGTAGAAAATTGATTATTATCGTTCGTATAACCTTTTACTAATTTCGGATTATTGTTTTCTACATACAAACTTGTATTTTTCATTCCAAGAGATTTAAATAAAGCAGTTGCCATTTCTCTATAAGTTTTGTGAGTTACATTTTCAATGATTTTTCCTAATAGAATATTTGATAAATTACCATATTTATAATCTGTTCCTGGACGGAAAAGCAGAGGTTTCTCTACATCAACAATACCGTGTGTATGATTCAGTAATTGATGAACAGTAACAGAATCTGCCCACGATTGCGAAAGTGTTGGTAAATATTTTTTGATAGAAGAGTGTAAATCAATTTTTCCATTTTCGACTTCTTTCAAAACCAAAACACTTGTCATTTGCTTTGTATTTGACATAATTTCGAAACGATCATCAAATTTTAGAGGTGTTTTAGCTTCTAAATCAACAAAACCATGCGTTTTTTTGTAAATAGTTTTCCCTTTTTTAGTAATCAAAATGACTCCATTAAAAGGTCTTGGCTGAGTTTGCAAGATAATCGAATCAATTTCTGATTGATACCTTTGTTTTGATTGTGCCATAGATTGAATAGAGAAAAACAATGCAAGCAAAGTGATGATACGGAATTGAAATGTCATAAAATAGATTGAATATTAGTGTGATATGATTTATTCAAAAGTAATAAATTTCGGAAGTGTTTTTTAAGAATAATTTAAAATTCTGGAAATATCTATATCTTAAAAAAACTTACCTTTGTTCTCCGATGAAAAAAGATATTAATCAACTTGATCCGAAAGAATTTATTCTGATTAAAGGTGCAAAATTGCACAACTTAAAAAACATTGATTTAGCAATTCCGAAAAATAAATTAGTCGTAATTACTGGAATGTCAGGTTCCGGAAAATCCACTTTGGCTTTTGATACGTTGTACGCAGAAGGTCAGCGACGTTATGTCGAAAGTTTGTCGTCTTACGCACGACAGTTTTTAGGAAAATTGGATAAACCACAAGTCGATTATATCAAAGGTATTGCGCCAGCAATTGCAATTCAGCAAAAAGTAAATTCGACAAACCCTCGCTCTACAGTTGGGACAACGACCGAAGTTTACGATTATCTAAAGTTGTTATATGCGCGTATCGGGAAAACATATTCGCCAATTACGGGAGAATTAGTTCAGAAAGATTCGGTTACAGATGCGATAGATTATTTGCAAACTTTTGCGGCCGATTCTAAATTTATTTTACAAATTAAATTGATTGTTCCAGAAGAACGTGTTTTTTCTGAGCATTTAAATATACTTCAACAACAAGGGTTTACACGTTTGAGTGTTGACGGAAATCAAGTGAAAATTGAAGATTTAATTTCCTTTAATTTTGAGCCTCAATCAGAGAATGATGTCCATTTAATCATTGATCGTATTGCAATTCCATCTGAAGATTTAGAGTCTTTTTATCATCGTTTGGCTGATTCTATCGAAACGGCTTTTTTTGAAGGAAAAGGAGATATTTCACTTGTCAATACAGACGACAATTCAATCAAATATTTTTCGAATAAATTTGAAGCGGATGGTTTAATTTTTAATGAGCCAAATATTCATTTTTTTAGTTTCAACAATCCTTATGGAGCATGTCCAACTTGCGAAGGATATGGAAAAGTAATCGGAGTTGAAGAGAATCTTGTTGTTCCAAATAAATCACTTTCAGTTTACGAAGACGCGGTTGTAGCTTGGAAAGGAGAAAAAATGGGAGAGTGGAAGGATTATTTTATCAAACTTTCTCAAAATGTAAATTTTCCAATTCATAAACCTTATTTTGAATTAACTGAAGAACAAAAAGATTATTTGTGGCGAGGAGAAGGTGATTGGGAAGGCTTGGACGGTTTTTTCAAAATGGTGGAAGAGAATACCTACAAAATTCAATATCGTGTAATGTTGTCACGTTATCGTGGCAAAACAACTTGTCCGACGTGTAAAGGAAAGCGTTTGCGTAAAGAAACAAATTATGTAAAAATAGCGGATAAATCGATTAATGACTTGGTTGATTTACCTTTAAACGAATTAAACGATTTCTTTTCGAACATAAAATTCAACGAATACGATCAGCAAATTGCAGGTCGAATTATTTACGAAATTAACTCTCGTTTAGCCTTTTTATTAGATGTTGGTTTAGAATATTTAAGTTTAAATCGTGCTTCAAATACACTTTCTGGAGGAGAATCTCAACGTATCAATTTAGCAACTTCGTTAGGAAGTAGTCTGGTTGGTTCTATGTATGTGTTAGACGAACCTTCGATAGGTTTACACTCGCGTGATACAGAAAAATTTATTACTATTTTGCATCGTTTACGCGATTTAGGCAATACGGTAATTGTGGTAGAACACGACGAAGATATTATGAAAGCTGCCGATTATATTATTGATATTGGTCCGGAAGCAGGAACAAATGGAGGTGAAGTGGTTTTTGAAGGAACGTACGACGAACTAATGAAAGCCGATACGTTGACTGCTAAATATCTGAATGGTGTAATGGAAATTGAGGTTCCAAAAAAACGTTTGAAATCGCCTAATTATTTAAAAATTATAGGAGCACGTGAAAATAATCTAAAAAACATTGATGTTAAATTTCCTTTGAATCAATTGACTGTAATTACAGGAGTTTCAGGATCTGGGAAATCTACTTTAATGAAAGATATTCTGACGCCAGCTATTCAGCGAAATTTTGAAATTTTTGGTAATAAAATTGGAGATTTTGATGATTTGGTTGGTGATATTCGACAATTGGAAGGAATCGAATTAATTGATCAAAATCCGATTGGTAAATCTTCGCGCTCTAATCCTGTGACGTATGTGAAAGCGTATGATGATATCCGAAATTTATTTGCCAATCAAAAAGCAAGTAAAGTGATGGGATTTCAGCCCAAACATTTTTCGTTTAATGTAGATGGTGGACGTTGTGACACGTGTAAAGGAGAAGGAACAATTACAATCGAAATGCAATTTATGGCTGATGTCGATTTGATTTGTGAAGATTGTCACGGAGAACGTTTTAAGAAAGAAATCTTAGAAGTTAAGTTTGAAGGAAAATCAATTTCAGATATTTTAAATCTTACGATTGACAATGCAATTGACTTTTTTGCAACGCATAATCAAACAAAAATTGTAGAGAAATTAAAACCTTTGCAAGACGTAGGTTTAGGTTATGTTAAATTAGGACAATCATCAAATACTTTATCTGGTGGAGAAGCTCAACGTATCAAATTAGCGTTTTTCTTGACAAAAGGAGAAACGAAGAATAAAACTCTGTTTATTTTTGATGAACCTTCTACTGGTCTACATTTTCACGATATTCAGAAATTGATAAAGGCTTTACGAGCTTTGATTGATTTGGGACATTCTGTTTTTGTGATTGAACACAATATGGATATCATAAAAGTTGCGGATTGGGTAATTGATCTTGGTCCGGAAGGTGGAAAAAAAGGCGGTTATTTGGTTGCTGAAGGAACACCTGAAGAAATTATAAAGAATAAAGAATCTTACACAGGAAAATTCTTGAAAGAAAAATTATAAAATGAAAGTCGTTCCTTGGAGCGACTTTTTTGTAAATGTTAAAACATAAAAAAGCTTTTCTGAAAAGAAAAGCTTTAAAAAATGTTATAAAAAATGCAAAACATTGGCTAATCTACATGTAAAATAGTATGTAAATAAGGTGTGTTTTATGTAAAAATTAAAGTTGAATGAACGAGAAAATCGTTCGAGAAGAGTTTATTTTCTCAAATAAACGTTTCCGTATTTAGAAGAAAATTCTTGACGAGGTTCTTTTCCATTGTATGCTGTAATAGCAGTGTGAAAATCCTCCGATTTTGTTGGTTTAACAGGTAGATCCAAATTTGTAAAAATCTTTCCGTAAAAACATTCTGCATTTAGTTCGCCTACTTTTTTCTGATCTATTGTTGCGTCAACACTTCCGTAAGTAGATTTTGCGACTAATGGACCATCAAATGTATTCACTTCAACAGTTCCGTAAGTAGATTCTATTAGTGTTTTCGTGTTACGAGGAACTTTGATTTCTAAAACAATATCAATCTGAACTCCAATACTTGTTATATCAAACTTCGTTTTGTTTGCTTTTTCATATTCTTGAAATTCTTTTTTAGATTTGAAAGTTATTTTATCATCGCCTTTGTAAGCAACAACATGTTGAGGTAAGTCTTTGTAATTTGTCACCTTTCCTTCAATCAATTTTGTATTACCTGCTAATGTTTGTTCGCTGATAACGAAATCTCCATTATTTTGATTATTGTTAATATCGACTTTTCCAGAAATTTCAATTTCATTTTTATCCCAAGTTGTAATTTTTACAAGTTGTGGATAATCAAACTTTAAGGTTAATTCTTGTCCTTTTTGTGCTTGAAATTTTTTCTGAATTGATGTTTGAGCAAATAGACTCGCAGCAAACATTCCTATTGCTAAAGTTAAAGTTGTTCTCATAAAGCTCTTAAATATATTTTACCATAATCTGATCTAAAATTAAAATTGCTTCCACCAGCATTCATCGTCGCAGTTAACTGATCGTTATATTTTATCATATCGGAGTTAGTCTGCATCTTAATTGGTAATTCTGGTGCAACTAAGATATCGCCGTACGAAGTTGTTACTTTTATATTCGCATTTGCTTTTTTGGGAATAGTTACATCTACAGCACCATAAATAGAAACAACCGAAAGAGGACCTTTTACATTTTGATTGAAACGGACATCTATACTTCCGTAAATACTGTTGATTGTCGCAGGACCAGAGATGTTCTCTAAAATCAAATTGCTGTAAGTTGAAGAAGCTTCTAATTCATTTTCAATGTTTTTGAAATTTACTGTAGCTCCAAATTGAGATTGATGTTCGTAAACAATTTTTACACCTCGTGGAACTAAAATTTTGATGATTGGAGGATTGATACGACTTAATTGTTTAACATCAATAACACCATTTTGTTCTTCAACATTAATTCCTAAACCTGTATTGTCAGTTAATCCCATTGCATTTACTGAGCGTAAACCTTTTGCGCGTTCGTCTGTATTATCTTTTGTTTTCTTAGCAGAGAATACAATTTCTTTACCATCGTAACCTTCTACAGTTACTCTACCCAAATCAATGTGCAATTTGCCTTTGTTAACGGCTAATTTGTAAGTTCCGTTATCATCAACAATTGTTGTTTCTGTATACTTAACAGACTTTTCTTGTGCTTGCAACGACATTGCTAATAATATTGTTGCGATAAACATTGTTTTCTTTATCATCATAAAAAGTTTTTATTGTGAAACATTATTTTTTAATAGAATTGCGTAGGCTTCATCTTTTACAAACGGCATTGTTTGAGGATCTAAAACCATTTCTTGTAATTTTTTTGTTAATTGCGGAACTGTTTTATTATTGTCCATTTTGCCAATAATTCCGATCAATTCCATTTGTATCATAGGATCGTCTTGCTGAAGAAAAATGTTAGTTAATTCTTCCGAAACTGCTGATTTTGGTGTTTTCTTAGCCAAAACTTCAATCGCATTTAGTCGTACAATGGTATTATTATCGTGCAAAGCTTTTTGTTTTAATGCGTCTAAATCACTTTTATTTAAAGCTTCGTACTCACCAAGTTTTGCAATAGCATCAATACGATTACTTGTAGATTGTTCATCATTCAGCGTCAATAAAATATCCTCTTTTATATTGTCTGTACTTGGTTGATCAATAATTAAATCGTTTTGTTTAGAGTTTTTAGATTCTTTAATTCTCGAAGAAATAATTGTTTCTTTATTTTTAATTTCTTCGTTAGATTTTTCCAAAATAATAGGATTCTCCTTAACAACTTCTGGTTTTAATTGAACTGATTTTCTTACAATTTCTTGTTGATTCACATTTAGATTTTGATCCGAATCTTGATTAAGTACAAAATATAAACCAGCGCTTACAACAACCAAGGCACTCGCTGCAATAGACCAATAAGTAGCGATTGATCTCTTCGGAGTTTCAACAACTTTGGTTTGTTGCGGAATATTAGCTTGTATTTTTTTCCACAATTCTGCCGAAGGCTCCTTATTCTCAAAAGCTTCTCGGTTGTTATCTATATATTTTTTTAATGGATCATTCATAATACATGGTTTGTTGTAAAATTTGAGCAATTTTTTGTTTTGCACGATGATATTTGCTCCTCACCGTAGTGTTACTTATTCCAAGCATATTGGCTATCTCTTCTTGCGGAATATTTTCGAAAAGAAATAAATTGACAATCGTTCTTGCATCAGCTGGTAAATTTTCAATTGCCTTTTGTATTTCGATTATTTTATCTTCTAATTCGTATTTTTCAATTAATAATTCTTCTCCTTCATCTATTATTGATGCATTTTCGATATCGGTAAAATAAACTTTCTTTTTCCGTAAATGAGAAATTGATTTATTGATTGCTACACGCTTCAACCAAGCGCCAAGTTGCTCAATGTCTTGTAATTTTTGAATATCAGAAAAAATAGAAACAAAAATATCTTGTGTTAAATCTTCTGCTTCAGAAAGATCTACAACCAAACGATAAACTGAATTAAAAACCAATTTAGAATATCGATTATAAAATTGAGCATAACCCGTCTCAGCACCTTTTGCACAAAGGCTGACCAATTCTTTATCGCTAAGAGAGTTAATTTCTGTTTTCAAGATTCTCAATGTTTCTGTTGTTTCTATAGAATAGACGCATTAAGTTATGCGATGTTGCACAAATATTTCACTAAATTTTGAATTATTTAATAAACATATTGATTACCAGCTTGTTGAATATTATTTTTATTGAGGAATAAATAACATATAGACACAAAAAAGCCCCGAAGATAGTCGAGGCACTAAAAAGTATTAATTATATAGTTTATTTTTTTTTATTCAAAAATCATTCAACAAAACGTTAGAATACAAAAAAAGGCGAGTTGCCCCACCTTGAATGTTCACACAACGGAATGATCCTTATTGTGAGTTCCTTTCAATACAAATATAGAGATAAAATATTTATATACAATTACGTGAAACCGTAATTGCGCAAATTATTTTTGATGTAATTTAATGCACAAAAGAAAATCATATGACTAAAAATATACTTGGATTGGATTTGGGAACTAACTCGATTGGCTGGGCGTTGGTAGAGATAGATCACGAAAATAAAACTGTGCGAATTCTTGGTATCGGTTCTAGAATTCTAAATATGGATGCAGCAGAAATTGCAAAATTTGAAAGTGGAGCTAAAATTGAAAGTTCTGCGGCTCAAAGAACTATTAAAAGAAGTCCGAGAAAACTTACCGAACGATTTCTTCTACGCAGAGACCGATTACATTGCGTTTTGAACCTGCTTGATGCGTTACCTAAGCATTATAAACTATCTATAGAATTTGAAAATGAAAAAGGGAAACGTAGTGGCAAATTTAAGAAAGGTATTGAAACTAAATTAGCATATTCAACAGATAGTAATGGATTTTCAAAATTCTTGTTTAAAGATGCTTATTTGGCAATGGAAGCAGATTTCAAGAAAAGTAATCCCGAATTATTTTATAACAACAAAAAAGGAGTTCAAACAAAAATACCTTACGATTGGACTTTGTACTATCTAAGACATAAAGCAGTAACCGATCCTAACTTCGAATTATCTAAAGAACAGTTAGCGTGGATTACTTTAAGCTTTAATCAGAAAAGAGGATATGAAAAAGTAATTGGACAAGATGAAAAGATACAAAAGGAAGGAGAGCTTTTAGAAACATTCGTTTGTAAAGTAAAAAATGTTGATAGAATTGAAAACTCAGATAGCTATACAATTACTTTAGTTGATTATCAAAATGAAAACACTTTAATTTTTGAATATATCGAAGAATCTGCAATACAATTAACACAGGTTGGAGATCTAAAAGAAATAGAAAAAATATCGAAGTATGACGAACTAGGTAACATTGATGAGAAAAAAACAGAGTTTATCATCAATGAAATATTAGATCTAAAGGTTACCAATGTTACAAATACACATAGAAAAGTAAAAGAGAACTTTGTTTATGAAATAGAAGTGGAAACGGGCTGGATAAAGGAACAACAAAGTAGATATACGCCAAAATGGAAAGATACTTCTAAAGATTTTATTGTTAAAACGAAGTATGATAATCAAGGAAGCCGCATCCTAAAAGGAGCTGATAAGGGTAGAAATATTAGTATTCCTAAAGAAGAAGATTGGACGTTAATGAAGTTGAAAACGGAGACATCAATTACAAGTTTTAACGCAAAAAATAATACAAAAGGCGTTGCTTCTTTCATTTATTACAATCTGTTGCAAAATCCAAAACAAAAAATAAAAGGTGGATTAGTTACCGTAATAGAAAGAGATTATTATCGTGAAGAACTAGATGCTATTTACAGCAATCAAGAGAAGTTTCATAACGAATTACGTAAAGAAAATAGAGATTTATACAATCAAGCATTACAATTGTTATATCCAAACAATATCAGTCATCAAAATACAATAAAAGATCTAGATTTTAAGCATTTAATTAATGAAGATATATTGATGTATCAACGTGATTTAAAATCTAAAAAATTTTTAATTGCAGATTGTACTTACGAAGCTAGAAAATATCAAGATAAAGAAACTAAAGAATGGATAAATGTTCCGATAAAAGTTATTCATAAATTCAATCCTCTTTTTCAAGAATTTAGACTTTGGCAATTTATCAAGCGATTGAGAATTATCAAATTAGAGGATTTTGTAAACAATGAAGCAAAGATAAATATTGATGTTACTGATACTTTTTTGAAAGATATTCTTGTGAAAGAAAAATTGTTTGAATATTTAAATGATAAGGATACAGTTACCGAGAAGAATATTTTAGACTTTATTTCTAAACAATTTGATGATAAAAACATTAATAAAGATAATTATAAGTGGAATTTTACATCAGAGAAAGAACCATGTAATACAACTCGCTACGAATTTTTACTTCGAACAAAACGTATTAAAGGTTTTGATTATAAAAAGTTTTTAATCCCCGAAAACGAATATAAACTTTGGCATTTTTTCTATTCTGTAAAAAGAAAAGATGAATTTAAGAAAGGACTAAATAGTCTTTTCACTCAACTCCTTGATAATGTAAATTTATCAAAAGATTATTTACAAGAGCTGGTTCTGAATTTTAGCTCTTTTGGTGGTTATGCTAATGATTACGGGACTTATTCTGAAAAAGCAATTAAAAAGTTATTGCCATTTTTGAGAGTGAGGAAATTTTGGAATGCAAGCGATGTTGAAACTATTTTAAGCGAATCTAATCACGATATTAAA
>RRZT011421995.1_pt1 | contig 10839 bp, 8 predicted proteins | sample 2165551 | NCBI WGS metagenome assembly RRZT01 (sample SAMN10456910, study PRJNA506462) | wastewater metagenome | biome: wastewater; feature: sludge; material: wastewater sludge; isolation source: wastewater sludge with Escherichia coli K12::gfp cells carrying plasmid... | place: USA: Moscow, Idaho ...
AGGTCTTCGCGCATGCAGTCTTCGAGCACGCTCATGTCGATCCACGAGTCGGCCTTGGAGACGCCGATGCGCTCGGCGAAGCGCTTGAAGCCTTCGGCGGTGAAGCCGCGGCGGCGGGCGCCGACCAGGGTGGGCAGGCGCGGGTCGTCCCAGCCGGCGACGTGGTTTTCATCGACCAGCTGGATCAGCTTGCGCTTGGAGAGCACCACGTAGGTGAGGTTGAGCCGTGCGAACTCGATCTGGCGCGGCACCGGCCGGCTGAAGAAGCCGCCCTCGGCGAGGTTGTCGAGCAGCCAGTCGTAGAAGGGGCGCTGGTCTTCGAACTCGAGGGTGCAGATGGAGTGGGTGATGTCTTCGAGCGCGTCCTCGATGGGATGGGCGAAGGTGTACATCGGGTACACGCACCACTTGTCGCCGCTGCGGTGGTGGGTGGCGTGGCGGATGCGGTAGATGGCCGGGTCGCGCAGGTTGATGTTGGGCGAGGCCATGTCGATCTTCGCGCGCAGGATGTGGGTGCCGTCGGGGAACTCGCCGGCCTTCATGCGCTGGAAGAGCTCGAGGTTCTCGGTGACGCTGCGGTTGCGGTAGGGGCTGTCCTTGCCCGGGGCCGACAGGGTGCCGCGGTAGGCGCGCATCTCCTCGGCGTTGAGCGAGTCGACGTAGGCCTTGCCGACCATGATGAGGTGCTCGGCCATGGCGTACATCTTGTCGAAGTAGTCTGACGCGAAGTAGAGGTGCTCCTGCCAGTCGAAGCCCAGCCACTGGACGGCCTCGATGATGCCGTCGACGTATTCCTGCTCTTCCTTGGTGGGGTTGGTGTCGTCGAAGCGCAGGTGGCAGGCGCCGCCGTAGATCTGGGCCAGACCGAAGTTGAGGCAGATGCTCTTGGCGTGGCCGTAGTGCAGGTAGCCGTTGGGCTCGGGCGGGAAGCGGGTCTCGACGCGGCCACCCCACTTGCCGAGGCGGCGATCTTCGTCGATGAGGTTGCGGATGAAGTTGCTGGGGGCGGCGTCGGCCGGGGAGGTCGGTGCGGTCATCTGGGTCTTACCTTGGCGGGCTGGGGCGGATTGCCGGCGGATTCAAAATGAGGCCGTAATTGTAGCCGATGGCGCGCCCGCTGCAGGCTTGCCGGCGGCATTCCGTGGGTTCTTGGGCCGGCGGCGGGTGCGCCAGCCTCTCCGGACACTTCAGATCGGCCTTGTCGGAGCCGATAACGAAAGCTCAGACATAATGGAAGCGGATTCATGAGTCGTCATCGAACTGGAGTGCTGCTGGCCACCCTGCTGGGGGCCGGCGCCGCCGGAGCCGTCGAGACTTCGTTCATCGATTTACCCCTGGAAGAGCTGGGCAAGCTGGAGGTCGCTGCGGTGTCCCGCAAGGCCCAGAAGCTGTCGGACATGCCGGCCGCGGTGACGGTGCTGTCGGCCGAGGACATCCGGCGCAGCGGCGCCCGCAGCATTCCGGAGGCCCTGCGTGAAGTGCCGGGCGTCAATGTGGCGCAGATCGGCTCGGCGCGCTGGGCGGTGGGGGTGCGGGGGGCCCAGGGGCGCTTTGCCAACAAGCTGCTGGTCCAGGTGGACGGGCGCAGCATCTACAACCCGCTGTTCTCGGGCGTGTTCTGGGAGGCCCAGGACATCCTGATCGAAGACGTGGAGCGCATCGAGGTGGTGCGTGGCCCCGGGGCGTCCCTGTGGGGGGCGAACGCGGTGAATGGCGTCATCAACATCGTCACCCGCAAGGCCACGGCAACGCGGGGTGGCCAGGTGTCGGTGGGCGCGGACAGCCAGGGCGGGGTGACGACGGCGGTCCGGCAGGGGGTGGAGCTCGAGGGCATCGGCGCCATGCGCGTGTTTGCCAAGGGGCGGGATCTCGGGCGCTCCGATACGATGGATGGTGACAGGGCCAGTGACACGGCCGGCGGTTGGCTCGCCGGCTTCCGCATCGACGGCGAGGGGGGCTGGATGGTGCAGGGCAACAGCTATCGCCACTCCAGCAAGGAGCTTCTGCCGATCTCCACCGCCCTCGACCCCAGCGGAGGCTTTCCGGTCTCCTTCGTGTTCGAAGGCAGCAACCTGCTGGCGCGGCGCAGCTGGGGCATGGCGGGCGGTGACGCGACCCTGCAGGCCTACGTTGACCATACCGATGCCAGGCTCAACGCCCAGGGCAACGGCAAGATCGACATTGCCGATGTGGACTTCCAGCACACTCTGGCGCCGATGGGGCGCCACGACCTGATGTGGGGGCTGGGCGCCCGCTACGGGCATGTCGATTTCACCTCGAGTTCGCCGGCCTTCACCTTCAAAGACCAGCTCGTCGAATACCGGATCGCCAGTGCTTTCGTGCAGGATGAGATCAGCCTGGTGCCGCAAACCTGGACCCTCACTCTCGGCTCACGCTTCGAGCATTCGACGCTGTCCGACTTCGAGACCCAGCCGACCGCGCGCCTGATGTGGACGCCGACAACGGATGACAGCCTGTGGCTCAACTGGTCGCGGGCTGCGCGCACGCCGTCCCTCGGAGAGCTCAACGCCAATGTGGTGCTCGGGGCCCAGCCGCAGCCCTTGGCTCCGGGAGGGGTTGTCGTCTTGCGCTCCTTGCCGGCACCCAATCTGAGGCCCCGGGCCGAGCGCGTGGATGCGCTGGAGCTTGGCTACCGCCGCACCCTGTCGAGCGGTAGTCTCGAAGCGGTGCTGTTCCACCACGACTATCGTCGGCTTGGCGCCACGACGATGGGCCAACTGGACATGAGCTCCCCTCCGTTCGTCCAGCCCTTGTACCGGAGCTATTTTGCGAACGCCTGCACCACCGGCCTGGAGCTGGCAGCGGATATCAACTTGACGGCCACCCTGCGCCTGCAGGGCAGCTACACGGTGCTCGACACGAAGGCCCGGCGCTACCTCGACCCCGCCGCCGATGCCGCTGGCGTGGCCATGGAGGGCGCCGCGCCCAAGCACTGGGCGAGCCTCCATGCCCTGTGGTCGCCGGGCGGCGGGCACGAGTTCGACCTGATGTTGCGCCGGGTCGGCGAGGTGAGCGCCGGTAATGTGCCGGCCTACACCAGCGTCGATGCCCGCTATGGCTGGCATCTCGGCCGGGCTTTCGAGCTGGCGGTCATCGGGCAGAATCTCTTCGACAACCGGCACCTCGAATACGCATCGGATTTCTTCGCCAGCCAGCTGGGCTATCAGCCCCGGCGCGGCTATATCCAGGGGCTATGGCGCTTCTGAGCCTGCGCGCGATGACGATATATCGGCCTTCCGCCAGGGCATGTCCATGAAAATGGTGCCTGTGGCCCTCCTTGTGGTGCTGCTCAGCCTGGCGAGCGGGGCGCCGCTTGCCGCGCCGCCGCCGGGGGAGTACCAGATCAAGGCGGCCTACCTGCTCAACTTTGCCCGTTACGTCGAGTGGCCGGCAGCGCGGCTGGCGGCTGCGCAGGCCTTGCGGGTCTGTGTGCTCGGCCGCGATCCCTTCGGCGGTGCGCTGTCGGCCCTCGACGGGCGTCAGATCAATGGCCGCGAGGTGCGCATCCGCCAGCTCGAAGGCATCGATCTGGCCGGCGAGTGCCATGTCGTGTTCATCGCCGATTCCGAAGAGCGCCGGCTCGGCTCCATGCTGCGCTCGCTGGCCAGCCGGGGCCTGCTGCTGGTCAGCGACCTGGACGGTTTCGCCGAGGCCGGCGGCAGCATCGGCCTGGTCACCGAGGACGGCCGCGTCCGCTTCGACATCAATCAGGCCTCCCTGCAGCGCGACGGCCTGCGCGCCAGCGCCCAGCTCCTGCGTCTGGCGCGGAGCGTGCACGGAGCCCGCGCACCCTGAGCGCTCCCGGGGCCGCGCCTCGCCCGAACCAGGTGTGGCCCTGCGTTTTCTTGGGCGCCGGGTTCATTCCGGGCCCCCGGGTTGTTTTTGCTGCAACTCCTTTTGTACGTCTTCTTTCCGCCCTCTGCGAGCATGGCGGCGTTTTTGTTGATATGCTGGACAATTCCGTCGAGGTCATCATGGAGAACAACAAAAAGATGCTCGACACCGCCAGCTCGCCCCTCGCGCCGCAGCTTGCTGCCTGCGGACAGCCCGAAGTCGTGCTCGACCTGGCGGTGCTGATGAGCCTGCCCGGGGTTTCCCAGCGGCGGGATGCGCCCGTGCTCAAGCATCTGCTGGGCATTTTCGTGGGCGAGATGAGCCGTAGTGTCGGCCTCCTGCAAGCGGCCCTTGAGCACGGCGACCGGGAGCAGGTCGGGCGGCTGGCCCACCGCATGAAGTCTTCGGCGCTGGCCATCGGGGCCTTGCACCTGGGCACCGAGGCGCGTCGGCTCGACAGCAGCCTCAAGGCGGGGTCGCCCCTCGACCCCGCCGATGGGGGCATAATCGCCGCGGCCTGGAGGGATGCCCGCCAGGCTTTGCTCGACGAAGGGCTGCTGGGCGCAGATGAGCTCCGCAGCATCGAAGCCTCGATTGGATCATGACCGGAACCCGCAAGATACATGTCCTGATCGTCGATGACGATCCGCTCACGCGCCTGATGGCGTCGGAGGCGCTGCGCGAGAGCGGCTACACCAGCGTAGAGGCCGAGGACGGCTTGCGGGCGCTCGCCCTGTTCGACTCCGAGCGGCCCGACCTCGTGCTGCTCGATGTGATGATGCCGCGCCTCGGCGGCTTCGACGTGTGCCAGCACCTGCGCGCTCGCCCCGAGGGCCAGCTGGTGCCCATCATCATGCTCACCGGGCTCGACGACGGCGAGTCGGTCGAGCGGGCCTTCCAGGTCGGGGCCACCGACTTCATCTCCAAGCCCATCAACTGGACCCTGCTGCGCTTTCGCATCCGCTACGTGCTGCGCTCGGCCCAGGTCATGCAGGAGCTCGTCCGCAACAAGGAAAGCCTGTCCAGCGCCCAGCGCATCGCCCGGCTGGGGAGCTGGGAATGGTTCGTGACCGAAGACCGGGTGCAGCGCTCGGCCCAGTACTATCGCCTGTTCGGGCAGCAGCCCGAGACCTTCGGCGAGCGCATGGAGGCCCTGCTCGATCACGTCTACAAGCCCGACCGGCCGATGGTCCAGGCGGCGCTGAAGGGTGCGGCGAAGGGCCTCGGCTATCAGCTCACCTACCGCGTGGTGTGGCCCGACGGCAGCGTGCGTACGGTGCTCGAGACGGCCGAGCCGGCCGAGGGTGGCGTCGGCCTGCTGCTCGAGGGCAGCGTGCAGGACATCACCGAGCAGGTCGACACCCAGCGGCGGATCCGCCAGCTGGCCTATTTCGACCCCCTCACCGGGCTCCCGAACCGGGAATTCTTCCGCGAGAGCCTGCTCTCCGCGGTGGCCCGCTGCCTGCGCAACGACAGCCGCTGCGCGGTGATGGTGCTGGACATCGACCGCTTCGCCCGCATCAACGACAGCCTGGGCCCGGAGCGGGGCGACCAGGTGCTGCAGGTGATCGGGCACCGCCTGCGCGAAAGCATGGGCGACCGCACGCCCGCCGAGCCCGCCGGCGGCGGCGGCCTGCCTCGCCTCAAGGTGGCGCGCCTCGCCGCCGACGAGTTCGGCGTGCTGGTCAGCGACGTGGGGCCGGTGGATGAGGTGATCGAAGTGGCCTATCGCCTGCTCGACGTGGTGCGGGCGCCGATCCGTGTGCCGGGGCAGGAGATCACCCTGGCGGCGCGGGTCGGGGTGGCGATGATGCCCGAGCACGCGACCGAGGCCGACGCGCTGCTCAAAGCCGCCGAAACCGCCCTCAACCGCGCCAAGCGGTCCACCGGCGAGCAGGTGGCGCTGTTTTCCGAAGAGATGAAGGTGGCGGCCTTCCTGCGCTTCACCCTCGAGGGCGACCTGCGCCGGGCCATCGGCGAGGAGGAGCTGCAGGTGGTCTACCAGCCCATCGTCGACCTCAACGGCCCGCGCATCGCCAAGGTCGAGGCGCTGGTGCGCTGGGCTCACCTGGCGCGGGGCACGGTGCCGCCGCCGGAGTTCATCTCCCTGGCCGAAGAGACCGGCATGATCGTGCCCCTGACGCGGGCGGTGATCGAGCAGGTGTGCTCCGACATCGTGCACATGGGCGACGCGCTGCCGCCGGACTTCCGGGTCAGCGTCAATCTGTCGGGGGTCAACTTCATGGACCCCCAGCTGATCCCCACGATCCGGGCGGTGCTGGGTGCGGCGCAGGTGCCGCCGTCGCGCATCGAGTTCGAGCTCACCGAAACCGTGCTGATGCGCGATCTCGACTACGCCACCACCACTCTGGCCCAGCTCCGCGAGATGGACATCCGGGTGGCGGTGGATGATTTCGGCACCGGCTATTCGTCGCTGGCCTACCTGCGCCGGCTGGCCGTGAACACCCTCAAGATCGACCGCAGCTTCATTGGCGAGCTCCACGACAGCCAGGGCCTGGCGATTGTCGAGGCGGTGATCGGCCTCGCCCGCAGCCTGGGGATGGACGTGGTGGCCGAGGGCGTGGAGACACCTGCCCAGCTGGAAGTCCTGCGGGAGCGGGGCTGCCACCTTATCCAGGGCTACCTGTTCGCCCGCCCGATGTCGCGCCAGGCGCTGCTGCAGCTGCTCGCCGGCGGCGCCGCCGTGCTGCCCCAGCGGGCGGCGCTGCGCCCAGACTGAGGCCGCACGCCGGCCCTGCCGCCCGGGCGGCTCAGGCGCCCTGGGGCGGGCGGATGGCGACGGTGAGGCGGGAGCCTTCGCTGGCTTCGAGTTCGCGCAGCTGGCGGATGAGGTTCTCGTCGAGCACGAAGTCGGCCGCCAGCAGCATCACGCCGTCCTTCCCCACCAGGTCGCGAGCGAGGACCATGCCTGGCCGAAGGGCGTTGGTGCCGATCTCGTGGCCGGCCAGGGCCACCGGATCGCTGGTGCCCATGATCTCCAGAAACGCGTCCACCACCTGCGGGCAATAGCGTTTGCCGCGGTTCTGCTGGATGAAGGTGACGGCCTCTTCCGGCTTCAGGCGGCGCGGTGACAGGACGCCGATCTGCAGGCCGTCGAAATCGTTGGCGACCGCGATGATCCGCGCGCCATACGGGATCGTCAGCCCCGAGAGGCGGTCGGGGAAGCCCTGGCCGTCCCAGCGCTCGTGGTGGGCGCGGATGTAGGCGGCGGCCTGGCGCAGGTTTTCCAGGCCCATCAGGGCGTTCTGGCCAGAGGTGGGGTGCTTGCGCCACTGCCCCAGCTCGTCGCCGCTCATGTGCGAGACCGGCTTTGACAGGAGCTCGTCGGGCAGACCGATCTTGCCCACGTCGTGGAGCAGGCCGGCGAGCATCACGTCCTGCACCTCGGTCGGCTTCAGGCCCAGCCGGACGGCGATCTTGCGGGCCAGGTCGGCGACCCGCCGCGAATGGCCGCACACCGCGCCCTCACGCAGCTCGATGAGGTTGGAGAACACCCGGATCGAGGTGAGGAAGTTCTGCTTGAGCTTCTCGTGGGCGCCGCGCAGCTCGGCGGTGCGGGCCTCGACCTTCTGCTCGAGGCTGGCGTTGAGGCTGCGCAGCTCTTCGTTCTGGGCCTTGGTGAGCGCCTCGAGGCGGGTTTTTTCGCGCTGCAGGGCGCGCCGCTCGAGCGCCTCGCGGACGGTGAGCAGCACGTCCTGGTCGTTCCAGGGCTTCGAGATGTAGCGGGCGATGTGCCCCGCGTTGATCGCCGCGATGGTGGACTCCATGTCGGCGTAGCCGGTGAGCAGCAGGCGCACGGCGTCGGGCTGGCGCTTGCAGGCTTCGGCCAGGAAGGCGGCGCCGTCCATGCCCGGCATGCGCATGTCCGAGATGATCAGATCGATGCGCTCGGCGTCGATGACCGTGAGGCCCTCGGCGCCGCCGCCCGCCACCCGCACGGTGTAGCCCTGGGGGCGGAACAGGCGGCGCAGGGCCGACAGGATGTTGGGTTCGTCGTCCACGCAGAGGATGGTGAAGCCGGACGCTTCGGCGGACGGGGGCGATGGGGGCGTGGTGGAGGCTGTCATTCGGGGGTTCCGGGCTCGGCAGGTTGATGCACGGGTAGCGTGATGCGGAACAGGGTTCCGCTGCCGGGGGTGCTGCTGGCGGTGATCTTGCCGTGGTGTTTCTGGATGATGCCGTAGGACAGGGAGAGGCCGAGGCCGGTGCCCTTGCCCACCGGCTTGGTGGTGAAGAAGGGGTCGAAGATGCGGTCGAGGGTTTCGGATGGAATGCCGCAGCCGTCGTCCTCCACCTCGATCCAGACCTGCTCGCCAGCGTGGCCGGTGCGCACGCTGAGGGTGCCGCGACGCCCGTCTGGGATCGACTGGGCGGCGTTCACGAAGAGGTTCATGAACACCTGGTTGAGCTGGGACGGCAGGCACTCGACCAGCGGGATAGCGCCGTACTCGCGCACCACGTCGGCCCGGTACTTGATCTCGTTGCTGGCGATGTTGAGGGTGCTGTCGAGGCCCATGTGCAGGTCGGCGGCCTGCCACTGCTGCGCGGTGTCGCTACGGGAGAAGTCGCGCAGGTCCTGGACGATCTTGCGAACCCGCTCGGTGCCCTCGGCCGATTCGCGGATGAGCTCGTGGATGTCGTCGCGGAGGTAGTCGAAATCGGCCGCGTGCTTGATCTTGTCGATGCGCGCCCGGGCTGCGTCGGGCAGGGCCGCCTCGGCGGCCTGGTAGGCGTCGAGCACCTGGAACAGGCGGGTGATGTAGTCGCCCAGGCTGCGGATGTTCGAGCTGACGTAGCCGATGGGGTTGTTGATCTCGTGGGCCACGCCGGCGGCGAGCTGGCCGATGGAGGCGAGCTTTTCGGATTGCACCAGCTGCTGCTGGGTTTCGTGGAGCAGGCAATTGAGCTCGGTGAGCTCGGCGTAGCGCTTGAGGAGCTCCAGCTCGGCGCCCTCGCGGCGGGCGATGTCGTCCTCGAGGCTGGCCTTGGCCTGCTGCAGTTCGGCGGTGCGGTTCTCGACCTGGGCTTCGAGGTCGGTGTGCACCCGGCGGAGTGCCTCTTCGGCGCGCTTGCGGTCGGTGATGTCGACGAGGATGCAGAGCGTCGTGGCGATGCCCTGGACGGCCTGCTGCGAGAGGCTCAGCTCGACCCAGCGCGCCTCGCCCTGGCGGGTCTGGACAAGGGCCTCGTATCTGGCCGGCACGGGCTCGTCGTCCGGGCCGAGGCGCTCCCGCTGGCGCGCCTCGGCCTGGACTTCGGGAGGGAACAGCGCCCAAAAATCCAGCTTGGCGAGATCGTCCGGGGCGTAGCCGGTGAGCTGCGAGAAGGCCTTGTTGGCAAACAGCACCTGGCCGTCCCGGTGCAGCGCGATGCCGTTGGACAGGGCATTGGCCAGGGGAAACAGGCTGGACGGGAGCGGGTAGGCCTGGTTGTCCATGGGGCTATCCAAGCAGCAGGCTGCAGTGATCGAAGCCTTCCTGGGTCTCTGCCAGCACCCGGGCCAGGGTGTGCTGGTCGAGGTCGAGGGCGTCGATGGTTGCCGGATCGAGATGGGGCAGCTGGGTGTCTTCGGCACCGTCGAGGTCGAGGGCCTTGGCGATGGCGTCGGCGTAATGGATGAGGCCCGCCGGGCCGCCGGGCGTGCCGCCGCTCGGGGCGTGGTGGAAGGCGAGGGCCTGGCGGATGTCTTCGGGGAAGTTCCAGCGCTGGGCCAGGGCCGCGCCGACATCGGCGTGATCGTAGCCGAAGGCGCTCATCTCGGCCTGCTGCCAGGGGCAGTCCTGCTCGTGGGCGGTGGCGATCACGCGGGCGTAGTCGTCGGGGGCCACCACGACCATCGCCAGCCGGCCGATGTCGTGGAGCAGGCCGGCGATGAAGAGGTTGTCGCCCTTGTGCCCGAGCGCCCGGGCGAGGTTCCGGGCGGCCACGCCGACGGCGAGCCCGTGGCGCCAGAAATGCTCCTGGCTGAAACCCGGGCAGCGCCCGGCGGGCAGCCCGCTGACCACCGTCGCGGTGAGCACCAGCGAGCGCACCGACGAGAAGCCCAGCACGACGATGGCGTCGCGGATCGAGCCAACCTGCGTTTGCAGCCCGTAGAACGGCGAATTGGCCACCCGCAGCACCCGCGCGGCGATGGCCTGATCCTGGGCGATACGGCGGGCCAGGGCGTCCACCTCGGTGTTGTCGTCGGAGAGGCTGCTGAGGAGCTCCATCGCGACGGCGGGCATGGCCGGCAGCTTGTGGAGGCGGGCGATCATTTCGGCGAGGCTGGGGTGGGTCATCGGAAGTGTTCCTGCCGGAAGGCCAGCACGGCGTGCAGCAGGGCCTGGGCCTCGGGGGCCTCGGCGCTGTGGCGGAAGATGTGCAGGACGCGCGCCCGGGCTGCCTCGCGAAGGCGGCTGTCTTCGGCGGGGTCGCGAGGCGTGACGATGGCGATGGCCTCGATGCCCCGGCGCTGCAGGTTTTCCAGGTCGGCTTCGGCGAGCACGTAGCCGGCGGGGCGCAGCAGTGCGCCGCCGGCATCGCGCAGGGCTTCGGCCAGCTCGGCGCCGGGCTTGATGTCGGTGATCGGGACCAGGCTGTGGGGTGTCATGTTTGGCAGCCTTCGCAGGTAAAGCTGAGCAGGAGACCCCGCTCGCCATGCTGGCCGCCGAGGGGGTGGGCTTCCACATGATACTGGCGGCCTGCGCATACGAGGTCGGTCTCGCGGGCGCTACCGTCGAGGAGCGGCGCCAGGGCCGCCGGCAGGGCTTCGTCGCCGCCCTGGCCGATCAGCGGGCCCTGCTCGGGAAACAGCCGGCCGGCGGCGTCGTTGGCCAGCGCGATCATGCCGGAGGGGTCGATGCCGATCAGCGGCTGGGGGGCGACGGCGAGGGCTTCCTGGGTGATGCCGAGGGCGGCCTCTTCCATGCTCAGTCGGCGCTGCTGGTCGGCCAGCACCTCCTGGAGCTGCGTGTTGATGCG
>RRZT010356247.1_pt1 | contig 10838 bp, 11 predicted proteins | sample 2165551 | NCBI WGS metagenome assembly RRZT01 (sample SAMN10456910, study PRJNA506462) | wastewater metagenome | biome: wastewater; feature: sludge; material: wastewater sludge; isolation source: wastewater sludge with Escherichia coli K12::gfp cells carrying plasmid... | place: USA: Moscow, Idaho...
AGTATCAGCGCCGCTTGCTTTAAAATGTCATTTTCCATCTTAAGTCTTTGATTTTCTTTACGAAGCTCTAGGAGCTCATTTTCTTCTTCACTGCGGTTATCTTTCTCTTTGAATGAGCCTGTTTCCTGATGCTGTTTAATCTATCTTCCTAGTGAAGACAACGGTAAGTCATATTCTTTTGCAAGCTCCGATTTTGACTTGCCATTTAGATAAAGCTACACTATTTGATTTTTAAACTCATCCGTGAATTCTCTACGCTTTCTTTTAGCCATATTCAGATTCTCCTTAGTCTTATTGTTTTAATTTTATATGACCTTAAGAAATCTGTTCAACTAAGTGTAACCTATCCAAAGGTATCCAATAAACCGTCGATTGCATTATTCTTAAATTCGTTGCCGCGATCTGTATGGAAAATTTTGACTTTCGATAAGTCATGTTTAATAGAAGCAAACGCTTCATAAACAAGTCGTGCATCCTTGTTGGGACCAGCGCTGAACCCGATAATTTCACGATTAAAAAGATCCAGCATCAGACAAACATAATTCCATTTTCCATTGACGCGAGCATAAGTTAAATCACTGACAACAACTTCAAGATTATTACGACCATTAAAGCTTCTGTTCACTACATTCGCAACTTTAGCTTCATTGCATGTTGTTTTATGAACTTTGTATTTTGCAACGGTATAGCTTGAAACAAGGCCATTTTCACTCATAATTCTAGCAATACGTCTTCGAGATACAACTTTGCCTTGTGTTGCCAGTGCTTCCTTGATACGTCTTGTACCATAAGCTCTACGGTTCTCTTTGAAAACTTTGATGACTTCAGAGCTGTATTCATCAGGCTTTGCATCTTTTGCTTTTGATTCATAATAATATGTGCTTCTAGGAATATTTAGGACGGTACACATTGCTGATATCGAGTATTTATCACTGTTTTGTCTAATGATCTCTACCTTCGTCCCATTATCAGCGCTGCTTGCTTTAAAATGTCGTTTTCCATTTCCAGCTGTTTATTACGTTTCCTAAGCTCAATCAGCTCTTTTTGTTCATCTGTGAGATTGTCTTTTGCTTTAAATGAGCCTGTTTCTTGGTTTTGCTTAATCCACCGATCCAGTGTGGATGCGTACAAGTCATATTCCTTTTGTATCTCGGACTTGGACTTACCATTTAAGTACAGTTGCACGATTTGTTTTTTGAATTCATCAGTGAATTCTCTGCGATTGCGTTTTACATTAGACATGATTTTTCTCCCTTAATTATATATCCTTATTTTATAGGACCTTAAGGAATCTGTCTAACTTAGTGTAACCTATCCATAGTCTTGAATTGCTCACCTGTTACCAAAATCTTAGGTAACATGAAAAACTGAAACCTTTCTAAATCTCTTTTATAAAAATAGTCAAACTCCAATCCCAATCCTGCACCTCCTTTCTTTGAAAATAAAAAAGACGACAGAGTTTTTAATTCCATCGTCTTAGTCTTAATATTTAATTTTTGTTGTTAGATGCTTTTTAATGCTCCCGTTATCTTACCTAGTCCAAACACTAATTTTTCTGCTATCAATGGTAGCCCATACGGACTAAGCAGGAAAGCTATAATTAATGCTATTACGCCTAAAGATGTTTCACCAGTTACAAAAGAAGCTATCGCTCCAAGGACTATCAAGCCTGAAATTATATTTAATAGCCACGTTCCTATCCCCAGTAAAAAGGTTAGAATAAAAGTGAAAATTGTTAGGAGTAAAATGATAGGAAAAAGTAAGATTCTTAAGATCAATCTCATCTGAACCCCTCCTTCATTTATTTAGTGACTGGTGTACTTTTTAGAACAATTATCTCTAATAATTACTCTAAAAAGTACACCAATCTATATTTTTGTTTTCTAGTAGAGGGCTTGAAAGCCAGTCACCATCGTTACTATCTGCCGTTATCATAATTATGACACGAGACCCACCTGTTAGATCGTATAGCATTTTCAACAGTTCTAGCTAATTAACTTTTCTTGTTTCTGGGGGGATTGTTAATTATTCATATTATATTGGAACTCTTAACTTGATTTATTATCAGTGATATTATATTCTTATCTACTTCTTGCTATCCTAAATCCTAAATCATCTATTCTATATTCAGGAAATGTTTTACGTCTAGAAGTGGCTCCACAAGCTCTTTCTTCACTCGCAAAACTACCACCTCGAAAAATTCGATAGTTCCCATATCTCTCTTTATCATAGATATCAAAACACCATTCCCAAACATTTCCAATCATATCGAAAAGTCCAAATGCATTCTCTTTCTTCATTCTTATTTTATGACATTCATCGTTTGAGTTATCTTTATACCAAGCAATTTCATCTATATCTCCATATCTATAACCTTTTGAATTTGCTCTACATGCATATTGCCATTCTGGATCTGTAGGTAAACGAAATCCATTCTTTGAATAATCAACTTTAGTTTCTTCAGAAATATTAGATAAGATGTACACCTTCTCTAAACCACAGCTTTCAGAGAGAGTATTACAAAAAATAATAGCTTCGATCCAGTTTATATTTGTAACTGGATAATCTTTATACGTTTTATCATAGTCCATTTTCATCACAAAACTGTACAACTCAATCGTGACAGGAATAGAAAGCATTAAAAATGGCTTAATTTCCACTTCACATTCTTTAATGATTTTACCTTTATTGATACCAGGAACAGCCATTTTATAATTTGAGCTAATACTTTTGACAGGGTCAATATAATCTCTTATTACTTCTTCCCCTGCAGGAATTTGAATCATATTTTTCTCTAAATATTTTTTTATATCCATTATTATTCTCCGTTTTTTTTTGCATGATTAAAATGATCAAACCCTTAAAACACATTTCGTTTCTCAAGTAGATGGGCCGAAACCCTGTATTCATCGTTACTATTTGCCGTTGTCATAATTATGACACGAGACCCGGGAGTTAGATCAAAAAGCTTTACCAATGGTTTTAGCATCTAACTTTCTTCTACTTCTGGTGGATTGTTAGTTAAACAAACTAGGTTTTATAGATTATTATTTAGCCAGTTTTGAAGCTCATCAAAACTGTAATCCCCCTTTAAAGCTAATCCTTCTTTTATGATCGAATTATTACATTTATTTTTATAATCTTCCATCATTCTCCCAAACCCTCCACCACCATGAGTGCAGAATGGGATGAGAATTTTTCCACTTAAATCAACGGTCTTCAAAAATGTCAATACAGGAGGAGCAAAAGATTTAAGCCAGTTTGGAGAACCTATAAAAATCACCTCTGCTTCTCCAACAGGTTCTGCCCCTTCTATAAGTGGTGGACAGTGTTTATTTTCAATTTCATATCTTGCTTCTTTTACAGCTGTATTATGTGAAAATGAATAAGGTTTTGTGGTTTTAATTCTCTCAATTCTCCATCTGTAACCAAGGCATTATCTTCTGCCAATCTTTTTGTAATACCTGAATACGAATAATATGCAATCAATAATTTCAATACTATTTACCTCCACAAATTCTAATTTAATTTTTTGTAGCGGGTCTTAAGTCCTGTATCCATCGTTACTATCTGCCGTTATCATAATTATGACACGAGACCCACAGGTTAAATCCTAAGTGATTTCAATGCTTCTGCGATTCTATAATTACTAGTTCAGGGGGATAACCATGGTTGCTTAATATTTTTACTTACAGTTTTATACTCAAGTTTGCTAAATAATCACTTCCATATTTTGACAATCTATTTCTATTATCTTTTGATTCATAAAAATCAATCATCGCAAATCCAGCTTTTAGTTGACCTCTAATTTGTGATTCTAGTGTATGGCTAAACTCATAACCGTATTCTAGGTTGATTTCAATATTTCCTTGTTCCTCTAGTTCTCTTGAATCAAAAGGTAAGGAGTATTTAAGTAATAGTTCTTTATCTGGGAAATCCCAAACATCATCACCATCATACATGTAGATCCACGGATTCATATATCCAATCATTAGTAGGCCACCGTGTTTTAAAACTCTATAAGATTCTTTCCACATATTTTCTAAGTCAGAAATATAAGCATTAGATACTGGGCAGAAAATAATATCAAAACTTTCATCCTCAAAAGGAAATGGTTTTGTCATATCTGCATGTACAGCATTGATTTGTATGCTTTCTCTTTCTGCTACTAGTTTATCTTTTGCCAATTGTTCCTCTGAAAAATCCATAATTGTAGTATCATAGCCTTTTCCTGCAAAAACTGGCCCTTGTTGACCTCCACCGCAGGCTAGTCCTAGTAATTTTGTGCCTTTGGCTTTTTCAAACCATTCAATAGGAACTACCTTACCAACAGTTAACCCAACACTTAATTCATTTTCTATTGCTTCTTTATACTCTTCTTTTGTCAGTGGAACTGTATAAGGATTTCCTTTTTTCCTTGAAACATTGTTCCATCTATCTTGGTTAAATTTTACGTAATTTTCCATTTTATTATCCTACTTTATTATTTTTTTGTAGAAGGCTTGAAAGCCTGATTCCTTCGTTACTATCTGCCGTTGTCATAATTATGACACGAGTCCACAGCAGGGATCATATACGCGGCCACTGTATGGTTCCAGCATTTCTACCAACAACTGAACAACATTGCGCGGCGTATAGAATTCCCCGCCTCCTTTGCCTTCTGCGCTCGCAAATTTACTCAGGAAGTATTCATATACACGCCCTAAGATGTCTTGTTCTTGGCTTGTTGTGTCTCCAACTTTGAAAGTGAATTGATCGATTAATTCACCTAAACGTGATTTATCTAAATCGTATCTTGAAAAAGTTTTAGGCAAAACATTCTTTAAAGATGAATTTTCCTTTTCGATCGAAATCATAGCGTGATCGATAATTTGTCCGATTTCAGGCTTTTTAGAATTTCGGTTAATGTATCCCCATCTAGCTTCTTTCGGGACCCAGAAAATATTATCCGCTAAATATTCATCGCGGTCCTCTTCATCGGCGTAATCATCTTGTAATAATTCTTGATGTTTCTCTTCAAAAGCATCCGAAATGTATTTCAAGAATAAAAGTCCCAGTACTACATTTTTATATTCAGATGAATCCATACTCCCACGAAGTTTATCCGCCATTAACCATAATTTTTCTTCAATTCCCAAAGCTGCACTTGCCATCTAAAATCACCTTTTCCTCTTCTATTTAGTAACACTTTATTATTTTGTATTGAATGAATTGCTCTTCCCTTATGGAATTGCTTTTAACGTATAAAATTTAATTATATTATATCAAATTTGATTATTTATTAATGCTTTATCAGAAATTAAACTTTCTCATGAGATTATTTTGCAGTGGCTACGCTACATTTTTTACCCCGTTACCTTTATTAACTGCATTTCTCATAGTTCCTGATAATAAAAAATCGACATCAGGTAGAAATTTGGACCACGCTCCCTTCAGCAGAAAGGCTTATGCCATCATACGACTGCGCCGGTTTGGTGGTTACCTAGGTCCACGGTACAGACCGTCACGGTTCTAATGCTGTTTATCGCCGATATCCATATGTTTTCCTCTCTCTTACGGCTCCCCATTCTCTATCACACACTATGACGAAAAACGTCCTGGCGGGCGCCTCTTTGCCTATTTCTGTATTAAGACAAGACTGCCATTGATTAAGTTGCCCTGAAAATTCTTAAAGAATGGCGCAAAGAATATTTGAAACTTGGCTTTAATACTATGGCTCCTACACAAGTGGTACTTACCACCTACAAAAATGAGTATGTGCAGCATGCCACCGTCACCAATCGGATTAATAAAATCATCAAGAAGCATGATTTGAAAACTATCACGGTTCATGGGTTAAGACATACTCATTGCAGCTTATTGTTTGAGGTTGGTCTACCGATCCAGGAAGTGAAAGAACGGCTCGGACATTCTGACATTCAAACAACCATGAATATTTATACCCACGTAACCGAAAAAGTGAGAGAACAAACGGCCGAAAGGTTCGCTAAATTTGTGAATTTTTGAAATTACATATTCAAGCCAAAAAAATAAGCCTTGAAACATTGCAGAAAAGGCGCTCTACCAACGTTTCTAAGACTTATTAAAATGATGATTTATGGGTAATGAGGGGCTCGAACCCCCGACCCGCTGATTAAGAGTCAGCTGCTCTGCCAACTGAGCTAATTACCCCTATCACGTACTGAACACGTAACAAATGTTATTTTACTCCCCTTTTCAATAAAATGCAATAACATTATGAAAAAAAGAGTCCACATCCGGATAGGTTCTCCGGGGTGGACTCTTCATTGTGTTCATCGCTAGATTAGATACTTGCCCAAACGTTTTCCAATACATTCGTTTGATTGCGGTCAGGTCCCACTGAGAAAGTGGAGATGCGGACGCCAACGGTTTCTTGAACGCGACGGACATAGTTGCGCGCATTTTCAGGAAGATCTTCCAAAGTACGGCAACCAGTGATGTCTTCGCTCCAGCCTGGAAGTTCTTCGTAGACAGGCGTGCATTGCGCCAATTCCTTCAAGCTTGCTGGATAGTGGTAAATCAATTCGCCTTCAGCATTTTTGTAGGCGGTACAGATTTTCACTGTTTCCAAGCCGCTCAAAACATCAATTGAGTTCAAGCATAGGTTGGTGATACCTGAAACGCGTTTTGAATGACGCATAACAACTGCATCAAACCAGCCGATACGGCGCGGTCTGCCAGTTGTTGTTCCGTATTCGCGGCCAACTTCGCGGATTTGGTTTCCTACTTCGTCGAACAATTCAGTTGGGAACGGGCCATCGCCGACACGGGAAGTGTAAGCCTTGCAGACACCGACAACTTTATCGATCTTGGTAGGGCCCACACCACTACCGATGGTTACGCCACCAGCAACCGGGTTGGAAGAAGTAACGAATGGATAAGTACCTTGGTCGATATCCAACATAACCCCTTGTGCGCCTTCAAATAGGACACGTTTGCCTGCATCCAATACATCGTTCAAGATAACCGATGTATCACACACGTATTTTTTGATTTCTTGTCCGTACTGATAATATTCTTCAAAAATATCTTCGAATTTGATTTCTACAGAATCGAACATTTTTGTGAATTGACGGTTCTTTTCTTCCAAGTTGATTTTCAGACGCTCTTCAAAGATTTCTTTGTCCAACAAATCGGCTACCCGGATACCGACACGCGCTGCTTTATCCATGTAAGCTGGCCCGATACCTTTGATGGTCGTACCGATTTTGTTTTCGCCTTTTGAATCCTCTTGAAGCTGATCCAATTGAATATGATAAGGCAAAATGACGTGGGCACGGTCGGAAATACGTAGGTTATCCGTGTTGATGCCGTGATCTTTCAAATATGCCAATTCTTTGATCAATGATTTCGGATTCACTACTACGCCGTTTCCGATCACGCTGATTTTTTCTGGATAAAAAATGCCGGATGGAATTAAGTGCAATTTGTATGTAACGCCATCAAACTGGATTGTGTGGCCAGCATTGTCCCCGCCTTGATATCTAGCGATTACTTCTGCATTCTCACTAAGGAAATCTGTAATCTTCCCTTTACCTTCGTCTCCCCATTGAGTCCCAACAACTACTACTGAAGTCATTATTTACTCCACCTCATCTAATTTATTCATAATACTATGCTAGTTTACCAATATTACCTATGTCTTTCAATAAAGAATCAGATAAAAGCGCTCATTTCTGAACAATTTGTCCAAAAATATCAACTAATTTCCGGCATATAGCTCATCGAAGAAAATTTATTGAATTCCTTTTTGAACAGGAGCTTGACGGTTCCCCGCGCCCCGCTCCGGTTTTTTTCGATGATGACCTCTACGACATTATTCTCTTGCTCATCCCGTTCCGGTTCTTCGCCGCCTTCACGTTCGTAATAGTCGTCGCGGTACAGGAAAGCAACGATATCGGCATCCTGCTCGATCGATCCTGATTCACGGATATCGCTCAATACCGGACGTTTGTCTTGCCTTTGCTCCACGCCACGGGACAATTGGGAAAGGGCGATGACCGGTACTTTCAGTTCCTTCGCCAACTTCTTCAATTGACGCGAAATGTCTGAAACTTCTTGTTGACGGCTTTCGCGGTTGTTCCCTTCAATCAGCTGCAAGTAGTCAATCACAATAAGTCCTAATTTTCCCTGTTCCTGCAGCAAGCGACGACTTTTTGCCCTTATTTCCGCAATCCGTATACCTGGTGTATCATCTATAAAAATCTTGGACTGTCCCAAAGTCCCCATCGCCATGATCAGGTTGGACCACTCATCTTCAGAAAGCTGCCCTGTCCTCAAGTGACCGGCATCGATGTTCCCTTCCGCACACAGCATCCGGTTGACCAACGACTCCGCCCCCATTTCCAAACTGAAAATGGCAACTACCTGATCCGCCTTGGTTGCGACATTCTGTGCGATGTTCAGAGCAAAGGCGGTCTTACCGACCGCCGGACGAGCTGCCAGGATGATCAATTCTTCTTTCTGAAGACCCGCCGTCATTTTATCCAAGGCGATGTATCCGGTGGGCACCCCTGTGACGTCATCGCTTTGTTGGGCCAGCGACTCGATGTTCTGCAGCGACGCCGAAACGACATCCGATATGCGGATGAAACCGGAGCGATTTCTCCGTTCGGATACCTGAAGAATATTCTGTTCGGCGCTGTCCAACATGACGGCAAGCTCATCACCCTCTTCATAGCCTTTGCGGACGATTTCTGTAGCCGAGCGGATCAGGTTGCGCAAAATCGATTTCTCTTCTACTATCTTGGCGTAATATTCCACGTTGGCTGAAGTCGGTACCGCAACCGCCAATTCGGCCAAATACTCCATACCGCCAGCATTTTCAAGCTGATTCTTCGTATCCAACTCATTCGCGATGGTGACGACGTCTATCGCTTCGTTTCGGTTGTTCAATTGCAAAATCGCGTCAAAAATAATCTGATGATTTTTTCGGTAAAAATCAGATGTTTCAAGGTATTCCAAAACATTCACAACCGTTTCAGGATCCAAAAAAATGGAGCCCAGAACGGATTGCTCTGCTTCTATACTATGAGGAGGTATGCGATCTTGAAGTGTTTCTTCCATTTTATATTTTCACCCTTTAGGTTTTATTCATTTCGACAAGGAACCGGTTACTGGTTTACCCATCTTTCGCTCTCTTATTGTACTGTAAACTGGAGGCTTTTACAACCAACGAAAGGGAACGCTTGTTCTGTTTCGAGTCAATATTTATCCCCCTCTACACAAGCAAAAAGACAGAGATGGTTATCCCTGTCTTTCGTTTATATCTGGAAAATTATTATCCTTCAGTCACTTGGACAGTCAACATCGCTGTCACTTCCGGATGAATTTTTACGGGCATTTTCGTGAAACCTAATGCTCGGATAGGACTGTCTAATTCAATTTTCCGCTTATCCAATTTAACATTATGTTGCTTCTGTAATGCTTCAGCAACCTGTTTCGTTGTTATCGAACCAAACAAACGACCATCTTCGCCAATTTTTGCGGACAATTTGATGATTGATTCATCCTTCTCCAGAAGTGCCTTTAATTCTTGAGCAGCGGCTAACTCCTCAGCCTGCTTCTTCTCTTCAGCCTTCTTTTGGCCTTTCAATGCAGAAATCGTAGCAGCATTCGCTTCTTCCGCTTTACGGTTTTTGATCAGGAAATTAGCGTAGCCATCCGCAATATCTTTGACTTCCCCTTTTTTCCCTTTACCTTTAACGTCCTCTAAAAATACAACTTTCATTTATTATTCCCCTTCCTTGATTTTTTTTGGATCTATGACTGCCTTCAATCTCTCAACGACTTCATGGACCGTCGTATTCTCAATCTGCGTGGCTGCATTGGATAAATGTCCGCCTCCGCCTAATTTTTCCATGATAGTCTGCACATTATATTGCCCCAGACTTCTGGCACTGATTCCAACTCTGCCGTCCTGACGTTTTGTAACGACAAATGAGGCGTCTACTGCTTCCATCGATAACATCGTGTCGGCTGTTTGAGCAGCGACAACCGTATCATAGATTTTTTCATCTTCTCCATGGACGATTGCGAGGTTACCGTTCACAAATTCCATCGTTTGCAGCAAATGACTACGCAACAGATAGGTATCCAAGTCCTCTTTCAATGATTTCTGGATCAGAACGGTATCCGCTCCGTTCGACTGCAGATAACTGGCAGCATCAAAAGTTCTGGATCCGGTTCTCAAGCTGAAATTGCGTGTATCGACAATAATCCCAGCCAGCATAGCCGTTGCTTCTATCTTATTGATGGCATCCATCTCATTGGATTGATATTCAAACAATTCAGCGATCAATTCCGAAGTGGATGACGCATAGGGTTCCATATAGACCAAAACAGAGTCTTTGGGAAATTCTTGTCCACGTCTGTGATGATCCAAGACGACTATTTTTTTGGACAGATTCAAAAGTCCAGGGGCCGGTGTCATGGAAGGACGATGCACGTCAACCATCACGATAAGCGTTTGCGGAGTCACCAATGCCATTGCCTGCTCAGGCGAAATGATTCGCTTCGCAATCAAAGGATCTTTGTCTATCTCCTGCATAATCCGATTCACATCATTGGAAAATTGCTGCGGATCCAATACTATCCAAGCCTCCCGACTGTTCATCTGAGAGATTCGGCGGATCCCTAAACAGGAACCGATGACGTCCATATCAGGATAACTATGGCCCATGATGATCACTTTATCAGCATGAACGATGAGTTCTTCCAAAGCCTGGCTGATCATTCTTGCACGGATACGAGTCCGTTTTTCCATCGGATTCGTTTTACCACCATAGAAACGGGCATCTTCATCTTCAGCCCTCACA
>RRZT011801095.1_pt1 | contig 10837 bp, 8 predicted proteins | sample 2165551 | NCBI WGS metagenome assembly RRZT01 (sample SAMN10456910, study PRJNA506462) | wastewater metagenome | biome: wastewater; feature: sludge; material: wastewater sludge; isolation source: wastewater sludge with Escherichia coli K12::gfp cells carrying plasmid... | place: USA: Moscow, Idaho ...
AGCTCAAGCAGTGCTTGCCATGAGGTTTTGGTGTTGGACAGCAGGCGATAAGCCGCTTGTGTTTCGGCCCAGCCGTGACAGGCGCCGGGGATGCTTTCGGTGGGTTTGTTGCTCAGGCGTTCGGCCAGCAGCACGGCGCGAGCATTGAGTCTGGTGTCATCCAGGTTCAGGGTTTTGAATTCTTCAGCTGCCCAGTTCATCGCGGCGCTCGTCGGTGACAAAGGCTTGCATCTTACGGTGACTGGCTACTTGTGTGTAATGGGATGGATTAAAGCCCGTCCTCTCCAACGCCGTACAACGCAGCGTTTTTCAAGTTCTATGCTGATCGGCTGAAGTTCTACATTTGCGGTCTGATCTTCGAATTTCTTGCCGCTATCGGCCTCAGGTTGACTGTTTCGGGTCCGTTTTCAGGTTCCTGTCGTCCAGTTTGGTCGCTCAGGACGCAACTTGGGCTTGCAAGGCCATCAAGCGCTTGCGGGCCATGTACAAATTGGCCAGCGCAAACAGGACATGCAACTGGGCCGTGTTCTTCTTCAAGCCCTTGTAGCGCGCCTTGCGGTAGGCAAACAGGTCCTTGATGACGTGGTACGGATGCTCGACTTTGGCCCGTATCTGGGCCTTGGCCTTCTCCAGCGCCTTGGTCACTTCCTTGAGGCCGAGGTTTGCGATCTTGTCGACCTTGCTGCGTTTGTCCGCTATCCAGAATTCCAGGTTCTGCTACAGTTGGCCTTGCGCCTGGGCTTGCACGATCTCTTCGCGCTTGGGCAATCCGATGTAGCCTGCATCCCCAAACACCATGCTCTCTTGGCCGTGCAGTACGGCATGCGCGTGGCTGATGTCGGCCTCATTGGCGGCTGTGGTGTGCAGGCTGTGCACCAGGCCGGAGTCGGCGTCCACGCCAGTGTGGGCCTTCATGCCGAAGTGGTAGTTGTTGCCCTTCTTGGTGCTGGCCATGTCCGGGTCACGTTCATGAGTCTTGTTCTTGGTGGAGCTGGGCGCTGCGATGATGGTGGCATCCACCAGCGTGCCTGTGCGCATGAGCAGGCCCTTTTGCTCCAGTTGGGCGTTGACCTCGGCAAAGATCGCCTGGGTCAGTTCGTTGTCTTCAAGCAGCCGCCGAAACTTCAGCAGTGTGGTGGCGTCAGGCACCGCCTGCAGGTCTACCCCGACGAACTGACGCAAAGCCGCCGAGTCGTACACCGCGTCTTCCAGTCCTTCGTCGCTCAGGCCCAGCCATTGCTGGGCAAAGTACAGCCGCAACATGCGCTCCAGCCCCACCGGCTGGCGCCCGACTCGCCCTGCGCTGGGGTACTTGGGCTCAATGAGCGCCTTCAGCCGGCCCCAGGGCACCACCCGCTCCATCTCCGACAGGAACCTCTCCCGCCTCGTCACCCGCTTCTTGCCCGCCCACTCCAGGTCCGCGAAGCTGCTTTGCTTGACTTGTTTCATAGCTATGCTAGCATTCATGCAAGATTCGGGCCGAATTGTTTAGCGGTTCCCTAAAAGCTCACCTTGTGATATATTTCAAACGCGTGGATGGCGATATCCATGGGGGCGGTTTTGTCGAGCGCACCTATCAGGTTTTGTCTTTTGAATATCTGACCGATATGCGAACTATTCCCGAACGTACTGAAGCTTTTCTAGGAAAGGTTAATTGCCATGATGATCACCAAAAATGTTTCCGCCCAAGACATTGCTACTCAAAATATGGGTATGGCGGACACGATTTGGCAGCGTGTAGATAAAATAGACCTGAAAGAGGTCAGCAAAAAATTGATGTTGGATAGTTCGGCGCAATGGACTTTGGAAGCAGTGAAGCAGGCAGAGTCCCTGTATCGCCATTTTTTGGTGTTACATGCCTTGTATCCGAATGAAGATCTTGTTCCCACCAAACAGATTGATGAATTTTGGCATCAGCACATTCTTGATACCCGTAACTATGCGCAAGATTGTGAATTTTTGTTTGGCCGTTTTCTCCATCATGATCCGTATTTTGGCATCAATGGTGATGATGATCGTCTGCGCAATAAGCAGGCTTTCACTTGGACACAGGCTCTTTGGCAGTCCACTTTTGGCGAGCCTTTGCTCGGTGACGCCAATCCCTGCAAATCCACTGACTGCCGTTAACATTGGGCAGGGCGGCGCATCACAAGAAGCCTTTTTTGGATGTGCCGTTATGAAGATATAGGGCAAGATTTTTGCCCTATTCAAAGTGCGCCTTTGATAAATAGGCGATAACTCAGCCTGCCGTATGACCGGGGAATGTAATGGAGTTGTATGAGGCTAGTCAGCGTGGGTATAAACACAAAAATCTAATTTTCTGGATGGCGATGATCAAATCGCTGTCACGCCCTCTTGATAAAGAAGACGTCGTTCTGGACTTTGGTTGTGGCAGTGGCCTGTTTCTACAACTGCTCTATGAATACACTCCGTATGGCAGCGGTTATGGTATCGATCTTGATGCAAAAGCCATTGCTCAGGCCAATCAGTATTTGCAGGCATGCACGGGATTTCCGATAACCTATCTGCAAACTAGTGCTGAAAAGTTACAACAAATACTGCCAGCGTTGTACTTTGATGTGATTTTTTGCCAGGAGGTCTTCTGGATGAATGAAGACCTTGTGCCGGTTGCTAAGTCTCTGTTTGATTTGTTAAAACCTGGCGGGCGGTGCTATTGCACAGTTGGTTGTCATGCAGAAAATCCCGTTTGGCCTTTCCGGCAAAGTCGGCTTTTGGACGAAGGATTGAAACCCCATACCCATCGTCTGGATGACATTGCGCATACATTTTCTAGTGTTGGGTTTACCGTGGGCATGAGGCGTTTGCCGCTGGATGGCTTCGTGATGTTTCATCCGCAGGCCACCGCATTGAATGCAGGATCATTTTCGCAATTAGTTTCAAGCACATACGACCACAAAATGCTGTTTTACTTCGGTAAAACAGAACAGGTGGCAGAGCCTGAAAACATTCACGATTAATATGACGGTCTTAATTCTTGAGCCTGATGTGCAGGATGATTTGCAACATGCGTTGTCGCTCTTGCCGGAAATATCTGTAGATGCCAAAGACGATGCTGAGTTGAAAGGTGCATTACACACCATGCCAGCGGCGCTGTTGGCGCAGATAAACCCTATTTTTGAAACCGTTATGCAGGTTTTGAAGGACAACGCGTATGTGCAGCTTCGGGGTTTCCCTCTTGGAACGGATGCTCGTTCGATTTTACTGATTGGCCATGCACTGGGTACGGTATTTTCTGATTTGAGCCACCAATCTGCTCTTGTGAATGAGGCGATACCAAGTCCCAATGCGCACTTGCAGGGTAATCAAACTGAGCCACTTTTCTTACACACTGATTTTGCCATGCTGGACCAGCCACCAGCCTGCACCATCGTCCAGTGCGTTCAGCCGGATCCGTTAGGAGCGCCTTTTGGTGAAAATGGCGTTGCTGTGGCACGCCACATCATCTCAAAGTTTTACGGTACAGAAAAGCTGGCCCTAGTATTGAATACCTTGCTGCCTTTTGCGGGGAAAAAACCGGATGGCAGTAATGTGGTGACTATGCGTCCGATTATGGAAATTCAGCCAGATGGTGCGCCTCGGGTGTGTTTTCATCCGTCACGAATCCATTATGGATTCCGTTTGCGCAACGAAAAGCCACTACCACAGGAAACCGAAGCACTAGCTGTTTTTCAAGAGATGGCTCAGCAAGTTCGTCTTGGTTTGCAGCAGACCAGCGGCGATGTTCTGATTGTGAACAACCGTGCCGCCTTGCATGACAGAACATTGTGCAGTCTTTCCTTATCAAAAAAAGGCTTGCGCGCGCGAATCTCACGCATTCTTTTTTTGCAGGATTTTAAAGAGATTACGGGTTGGTGATGAACAAAAAGGAAATTATCTGGGCGGCACACAGCCGGGGATTGCATGATGGATTCATCAACTTCTGGATGGGTATGCTTGACGATGTACTCGAAGACTCTACGCGGGAACAGCGAGTCTTTGAATACGGGGCGATGAATGCCCGGTTTCTCGAATTTCTTGAGATTGCGCTAAATGTCAAAGAAGGAAAAGGCATTGTGATGCAAACTGATGATCGGGGACAAAACCATACTTGGCCTCGGGGTGTGGGGCAGAATTTGTCATTCATCGCTGAATCAGAAGTTGCTATCGTACAAAATTTTGATATTGGGTTTTCGCAGGAAATTTTCAGCTTGCTTCCCGATCTTTCAGATCATGCGCGCTGTATTTGGGACATGCTCTCGCCTTCAGGGGTTTATTATGCAACATTTGGTTGGCATAGAGGCAACCCCTGTAGTGACAGGCAAGCAAGGTTGCGACAATGTAAAGGCCAGCCTTTTTTTTCATACAACCTTGATGAGGTAGTTGAAGCCTTTCACGGCCAAGGTTTTGAAGTAGGAGTGAAGCGTCTCACGTTGCCGTATTTCATGATTTACGATCCGCAGGTCACGCCTGTGCGTTATGGCAGTGTGGGCGATATGATTAGTTGCCTCCAGGATCACAAAATTTTATTTTCTTTCCGCAAATGGGAACATACTCATGGCTGATATGGCTATCAGTGTGCGACACGCAGTTCAGAATAATCTAAAGGGCATCTCGGTCGATATACCTTTCGGACAACTGGTCTGCATTACTGGCGTATCTGGCTCGGGCAAATCAACATTTGTGGAACAATGTATTGGTGAAGTAGCACTGCATCGCCATCTCGCACTGACTGGCAAAAATTTGCGTCACCTTTATAAAGAAACGGAATTTAGCGCCGAGGTACCTTTCGTATCTTTAATCAAGCAAGGGGTATTAGCGACCTCCAACCGTTCTGTTGTGGGTACAGCACTAGGCATCATACAAAAGCTGAGAGAGATTATTGTTCCATGTGCGGAAATACGTGATGTTCAAGGCCGAAAAATTGAGCCTTTGAACGCTCATACTCTGGAGCATTGGTGTCAGCAGCAACATCCTGAAGCTAGGTTGTCTTTGGCTGTTTGCCTCGAGCACATGGTGCTTGGGTCGGCATCCCGCTACATTAAACCGGCACTGGCAGTATTTCCTGAGTGTCGGATTCAGGTGACTGATGCAGAAACACCTTATGAATATGGCGATGTCTGGGCGCCAGAAAAATATATGGGCAGTGTGTTTCGCAAGCACAAGGATATTTATGCGATTCTGCCCGAACTTTCAGCTTGTCATGGGGAACAACTGAGAGCTGCATTCGATAGGGCCACGGAAAATTATCCTGGTCACGACTTGATTCTGGTGGTGGAAAACCAATTGCAAACAGAGGCAATTAACCTTGTCCATGCTTTGCTTACGCCTGCAGAGCTGCAGGTGTATTACAAGCCATCCGAGAGATTGCTGTCATTCAATTCACATTCTCAGATTTCTGGGCAATGTCCGGTTTGCAAAGGCATTGGAACACAGATTTCTATTGCACGTGCCGCAGTTTTTTTTGAAAGTGAAATACCGATAGCTAGCGGCGGTTTGGGTCTGAGTTTCAATCAAAAAACTGGTGAATATCTCTATTTTCCAGCGTTGTGTGATGAAATTCGTGGAGTATTAAGAACGCTGGGCGAAAAGATGAATTCGACCTGGGCACAGCTTCAGCGTGGTACCCAGGAAATATTGGCTGAAGGTTCTGCTGAGTCTTTTCAACCACTTGATGTTGAAGGTAAGGTAAAAGGGAAAAAAAAGCCTTTTGTAGGCATTGCTCAGCGCATTCAGGATAAGTTAAATGGCAATTCGGGGGCTGTACAAGGGCTGAGCCATTTGCGCCATGAACATGCTTGTTCGGCTTGTGGGGGTACCCGTCTGAACCATGCCGCGCGCGCTGTCTATTTTGCCGGACGTTCCTACGCAGAGTTAATCAATTCAACCCTGTTCGAGATACAGGATTGGTTGCATGGCTTGTTGGAAAAGAAGGTATTTCAAGCTGCCGACTCGGTGATTTCCGCGTTGTTAAAAGTGTGCAGCAGTTGCGTTGATGTTGGCTTGGGGCATCTTCAATTGAGTCGGGCAACAAACACGCTCAGCGGGGGCGAAGGGCAGCGCTTGCGCATTTCCCGTGATTTGTGGGCTAGGTTGGATCACGCCTGCTATGTGATAGACGAACCCACGCGAGGATTGCATACTCAGGATGTTCTCGGTGTATGCCGTTCACTTGAAAAACTGCGCACACCGCAAAATTGCGTTTTACTGGTAGAACATAATCCAGTGCTGGTTTCACATGCTGACCGCGTGATCGAGTTGGGGCCGCAAGGTGGTGCTGGCGGTGGGGAGGTGCTTTATGATGGCCCGCCAGCAGGCTGTTCATTGCTGGATAATTTTTCTGCCCCTTCGTTGCCTGCTGAAATAGGTGAGGCAACTGGCTGGATCGTGGTAAAAAATGCCAACTTGCGAATAATACTTAATCAGTCATTCAGGCTGCCATTGGGCAAGATGACTTGTTTTACAGGTGTTTCCGGCTCTGGAAAGACTACGGTGACGGCGGGCGTGTTACTGCCTGCATTGGAATTGCTGCAAAACGGTCTGGGACATGTGGTGTCACATGCAGGCGAAGTGTTTTGTGAGGGTGTGGAATCATTCCGGTTAGTCTATCTTTCGCAGTCTCCACTCGGCGGAAGTTACCGATCACGTGTCTTGACTCATCTGGGTTTGGGGGATTTGTTTCGGGACTGGTTTTGCGAGACTTCCGGTGCGGTCGGCAGTAGTGTCACTGCCTCCCATTTTTCTTCCAACACACCAGAAGGTCAGTGTGTTACCTGTGAGGGGCGCGGACGTGTGCAGCAGGGTTCTGCCGATGATGAAGTTTGTCCCAGTTGTTGTGGCAGCGGCTTCAACCCAGAGGCAAGTTTTTTTCGTGCACATGACTGGAGCATCACTGAGTGGATGCATTGTAGTTTTTCAGAGTTGGCGCTCAGACAAGAGTTGCCCGCAATCATTTGTTATGCAGCAGCGCGCGCCGAAGAACTGGGCTTAGGACATTTGACGCTGGGACGGCCCGTGCCAAGCCTGAGTGGCGGTGAGTGCCAGAGGTTGCGCATAGTCAAGGCTCTGCTTGATACAGGCAGCCACAGAAATGCAGGCGCTAAACAACACTTAGTAGTGGTAATGGATGAGCCTTCGGCAGGGCTGCATCGCAGAGATGTGCAGCATTTAATCACGGCTCTGAAGAAAAACATTAGCGATAAGGGACATACACTCCTGCTGATTGAACACAATTTGCAGTTAATAGGCCACGCAGACTGGATAGTGGACATTGGCCCTGGCAGTGCGGCCCAAGGGGGAAAGGTGATGTTTTGCGGCAGCCAGCGGGATTTTCTGCAATCCGGGCTTAAAGCCTCACCAACTTATCTGGCACTAAGGGGGCTGCTTGCAAGTCAGTTTCATAATTCCTCTCATAATGCTCACCATTTTTTGCCCCATGAGGGGGGTGTCTTATCGCAGCAGGAATCTGTTGCCAGATTTAATCGATATCTTCACGGAGAAAGCGAAGATTTGGATAAAGACGAAGTCATTAATCAGGTTGTTGTGCCAGCCTATTCATTTGCGGCGAGCAACTTGTCTTCCCGGACTTTCGCCCGCTCCACCCAATTGGATGCAGGGTTGTTTGAGATGTTTGCAGCAGAATCCAATTGTACCCGGCATTCAATTGTGCCGGGCATTGAGGAATTGAAAACCCAAGCAATTGATTTGTTAGAGACAGGGTATCGTATAGGCTGGTTTCCGTCTCCTGCTGGGCATGAAGTCGCCACTTGGATAGACGTGGTGGAAAATATCAAAACCCACTTACAGCGTGGGGAAGGACTATGGTTTGATGGTCAGCGGATATGTACCAAACCACCACATGTGCGGCAGCCTCTCAAGTTGGATGGCCTACGCTTGTTAGTTTCATCAAAACTGACACCTGCCGAGGCTGTAAATCAGGCCCTTGCCCTTGGTAAAGGCTGGGTGTCTCTGATATGTGCAGAAACAGGTGAGATGCGGAATTTATCCATGAGGGCCATTAATTACAAGAAATTACGTCTGGGCTCACGCTGGCAAATCCCTCAAATATTTGATGCTACTGCGCCACTTCATGCTTGCCCATTATGTCAAGGCAAAGGTTTTATTGAATCCGTCGACCAAAATCTAATATTCAAAGATAAGAGCAAACCTTTGGACAACGATGGCCTATTTCACCCCTATGCGCTCGAAGTCCTCAGGTTGGATCGTCGCCAAGCGCTTCTTCCTGCTGCCAGACGACTCAAAGAGTCGGCCTTGGTAGACTTGACTACTCCTTTGAATATTATGGAGTCTGAAGCAGCGACTGCATTCTGGTTCGGCTACCCTTATAAGGCTTTTCTAAAAAATGGGGGGCGCAAACATGTGGCGGGTGACTGGGTTTCTTGGCGAGGCATTAACCAATCAGTATTGTTGAATATGTGGAAATGTTCATCCCGACAATGGGCCGAAAAAGTTAATGCCTCTCGTTCCCCAATGCGTTGTCCTGAGTGTGGCGGCAGTGGCTTGGGTTGGGAAGCTCGCCAAAGGGTGATTGCCGGTGTTTCCATGCAGGACATTCATCTCCATTACACAGCCAGACAATTACAAGGGTGGCTAATGCAATTACACTTAGATACTGAAAAAGGCCGGAAGGTTCAGCAAAAAATTGGATCGTTGATAGAGTTTATGCTTGAAACAACTGGATGTGATTTCAGGTTGTTTGAGCAATTGAAACACCTTCCTGAGCAGGTGCAAATGGCGGCTCTATGCCGTTATCTGCGTGACAATGCCCTAGTTAACGCCACCGTATACTTGCAAAACTCTGCCGGATTGGCCCACAGTCAGTTCAAAGAGATGATTGTCAAATCCGATGCTTCGGCATTGATGAAAGTTGTGTTGGTATAGTGCCTAGATTTGACTTCGTCCGGGCTTCAAGCTATACCCTGACTCCGTGACACTCCGCCCAAAAAAAGACAATTCCCCTTTAAAATAAACAACTTGTATTAAATCTGCCTTTCACCCTGCAGGTGAAGTCCCCGATGCCCGATCTCATTCTCAAGCAGTTGCCCTACGACCTCAGCGGCCAGGCCGGCTTGGCACTCATCGGCAAATACCTCCAGCGCATCAACTTCAACGCCCTGGTCGATCCGGCCTACCCGGTGCAGGGTAAATTGGGCGGCATCGCCAACAGCGACATTTTGAAGAGGTACCTGGGCCTGCTGTGCCTGGGCAAGAACGACTTCGATGCCATCGAAGCCCAGCGCAAAGATGCGTTCTTTGCCCGCGCCCTGGGCTTGCGTGCGGTGCCCTCGTCTCCCACCTTGCGCCAGCGCCTGGACACGCACGCCGTGGCCTGGTTCGATCTGGCCGAGCGGCTCAACGCTGCCGTGCTGGGCATGAAGATCGAGGGGCGCCCGATTGACTTCGGTGTGCTGCCCTGTGGCTATGCACCGCTGGATGTGGACACCTTTGCCATGGACAACAGCGGCACGGCCAAGGAACTGGTGGGGCGCACCTACGCCGGGGTGGACGGCTACTGTCCGCTGGCCGCCTATTTGGGCACGCAGGGCTTTTGCCTGGAGCTGGCGCTGCGTCCTGGCACGCAGCACTCGGCCAGTGAGAGCGAATAGCCTGCATCCAGCAAGCGGCAATGATCGAGGGGCGCTTTTGCGCACTCTTGAGCTTGTTGCGCGCGGTAGCGTGCAACTCGCCAAGGTTGTTGGGACAGTAGTTGGCCAAGGCGTGGCGTTTGAGCCAGGCCGACAAGTATTCGACCGGGTTCATGTCCGGCTCGTATGGAGGCAGGAAGGCGATCTGGATGTGGCCGTTCAGGCCGTCCAGATACTCGCGCACCAGTCGGCTGCGGTGCGCCTTCAAGCCTTCTTCAGCATTACCAGGCCGTAGCTCTCCATCATCCGCAGCGTGCGCGAAAGGTTGGGCACCTGCCGCCCGGTGAGTTCAGCCAACGCCGTCAGGGATGACGGGCGCTGGTCGTGAATCAGCCGCAGCAACGCCCGGTTGTCCTCGGACAGCACTGCAGCCAGCGTGGGCATGGACGGAAACCAGACAGTCGGTATGTCACTGCCCTTGGCAGCAGGCTCAGGGGCATCGGGTCGGCGAATCCCGACTACGCAGCGTTTCATCCCGGTAGTCCTGATGGAAATAGTGGAACCTGAATCTTATTATTAACCCGGCAACTAAGGGTTGATTTTCCAGGAATCATCCCCACCATCGCTGGATGGATAAAGAAGACGGACGCAAGCTGACGCGGCAAGCCCAGCACGAGAGGCGCAAACAAGCGGTGCGATTGCATCGGCGCGGCATGGACATCAAAGACATCGCGGCAGCGCTGGAGATGGCACAAGGCACCGTGCGCAGCGCCATCAAAGTGGCCCAGCAAGATGGCCTCAAGGCCCTCGCTCCCAAGCCCACAGGAAGATCGGTTGGCGACAAGCGCCGTCTGACATCAGAGCAGGAGCTGCACATTCAGCGGCTCATCTGCAAGCACCGACCCGAGCAATTGAAACTCACGTTTGCCTTGTGGAGCCGTGCGGCGGTGCTGCTGTTGGTCAAACAGGAGTTTGGCATCGAGCTGCCCATTCGCACGATGGGCGAATACCTCAAGCGCTGGGGCTTCACGCCGCAAAAGCCCATCACGCGGGCCTACGAACAGCGCCCCGAAGCGGTCAAGGCCTGGCTTGACGAGCAGTACCCGGCCATTGCCGAACGCGCCAGGAGCGAAGATGCAGAGATCCACTGGGGCGATGAAACAGCGGTGGTCAACACGGACGTGCGCGGTCGTGGCTACCAGCCCAAAGGGCAGACCCCGGTGGCCTACGCCGTG
>RRZT012684505.1_pt1 | contig 10837 bp, 9 predicted proteins | sample 2165551 | NCBI WGS metagenome assembly RRZT01 (sample SAMN10456910, study PRJNA506462) | wastewater metagenome | biome: wastewater; feature: sludge; material: wastewater sludge; isolation source: wastewater sludge with Escherichia coli K12::gfp cells carrying plasmid... | place: USA: Moscow, Idaho ...
CTTGCGCTCATGCGGAGCCAACATAGACCAGCTGCGCAAGCAACTGACCGAATTCACCGACGAACATACTCCCGTCGTACCCGGCAGCGAGGACGTCGAAACCCAGCCCACACTGGGTTTCCAGCGGGTCATCCAGCGCGCCATTCTGCACGTGCAGAGTTCGGGGAAGAAAGAAGTCACCGGTGCCAACATTCTTGTTGCCATCTTCGGTGAAAAAGACTCACATGCAGTGTACTTCCTGCATCAGCAGAACATCAGCCGGCTGGATGTCGTCAACTTTATTTCTCACGGCATCACCAAGGACAGCGGAAACAACAAGAAAAGCGAACCGCCTCCCGGCCGGCCGGCTCCCAGCAGCCAGAATGAAAACAGCGAAAACGAGCAGGAAGCCGAAGCCAGCTCCGCCGGTGGCGCACTCGAAAACTACACCCAGAACCTCAACCAGATGGCCCAGGCAGGCAAGATCGATCCTGTCATCGGACGCGACCACGAACTGGAACGCGTCATCCAGATCCTCTGTCGCCGGCGCAAGAACAACCCCCTGCTGGTCGGAGAGGCCGGCGTAGGAAAAACCGCCATTGCCGAAGGCCTGGCCCGCCGCATCGTGCAAGGCGAAGTTCCCGAAGTACTCGCACAGTCCACGGTCTACGCACTGGACATGGGTGCCCTGCTTGCCGGGACCAAATACCGCGGAGATTTCGAGCAACGCCTGAAAGGCGTGGTCAAACAGCTGTCGGAAGACCGCAATGCCATACTGTTCATCGACGAAATCCACACCCTGATCGGTGCCGGCGCCGCCTCAGGTGGAACGCTGGATGCCTCCAACCTGCTCAAACCTGCTCTGTCCAATGGCTCGCTGCGCTGCATTGGAGCTACCACCTACAACGAATACCGCGGCATTTTTGAGAAAGACAACGCACTTTCCCGTCGCTTCCAGAAAATTGACGTGGCCGAGCCGACGGTCGAGCAGACCATCCAGATCCTCAAAGGTCTCAAGTCGCGCTTTGAAGCCCACCACGGCATCAAGTACACCCTTTCGGCCCTGAGCACCGCAGCCGAGTTGTCTGCACGCTACATCAATGACCGGCATCTGCCGGACAAGGCCATCGACGTCATCGATGAGGCTGGTGCAGCGCAACGCATCCTGCCCAAGTCCCGCCAGAAGAAGGTGATTTCCAAACACGAAATCGAAGACATTGTTTCGAAAATCGCCCGCATTCCGGCCAAAACGGTTTCCAACAACGATCGCAATGCTCTCAAGACTCTCGAGCGCGACCTGAAAAACGTGGTCTTCGGACAGGATCCGGCCATCGAAGCACTGGCCGCTGCCATCAAGATGGCACGTTCCGGTCTGGGTAATCCGCAAAAACCGATCGGCAGCTTCCTGTTTTCCGGACCGACGGGCGTCGGCAAAACCGAAGTGGCCCGGCAGCTTGCCTACACGCTGGGCATTGAGCTGATCCGCTTTGACATGTCGGAATACATGGAACGCCATGCTGTCAGCCGCCTGATCGGTGCGCCCCCCGGTTATGTCGGTTTCGAACAGGGCGGTCTGTTGACCGAACAGATCAACAAGCACCCGTACGCCGTGCTGCTGCTGGACGAAATCGAAAAAGCGCATCCGGACATTTTCAACATCCTGCTGCAGGTCATGGACCATGGCACGCTAACGGACAACAACGGCCGCAAAGCCGATTTCCGTAACGTGATCATCATCATGACCACCAATGCCGGAGCCGAAAGCCTGTCCAAATCCAGCATCGGCTTTACCAGCACCAAGGCCAGCGGAGACGAGCTGGCAGACATCAAGCGCCTGTTCACACCGGAATTCCGTAACCGGCTGGATGCCATCATTTCCTTCCGCATGCTCGACGAAACCATCATCCTGCAAGTGGTGGACAAGTTCCTGATGCAGCTGGAGGCCCAGCTGTCCGAACGCAAGGTGGAAATCCAGTTTTCCGACGAACTCAAGCGCTTCCTGGCACGCAAGGGTTTCGATCCGCAAATGGGAGCCCGTCCCATGGCACGCCTTATCCAGGACACCATCCGCAAGGCGCTGGCGGACGAACTGCTGTTCGGACGACTGTCTGAAGGTGGCTCGGTCATCATCGACCACGACGAGTCTGCCGACAAGGTCGTGCTGCAGTTTGACCAGGAGGATATCCATACCAGGCAACAGGCCATCACTGAAGATGAAGCCTGAACTTTTACAGGTCCGGCAACATGAATCATGCCGCCCCACGGGGCGGCATGATTGTTTTCAGAACAGTTCTGCCTGTCTCTTGCCTTGCTCATGGACCAGCAGCCACCGCTTGATCGCCAGCATCCCGTCTCCACGATCATGGTTGAACCCGCCCAGCCCGTTCGCCGCGACCACCCTGTGGCACGGCACCAGCAACGGCCACGGATTATCGCCGCATGCCCGCCCCACTGCCCGGGCACTACTGTCCAGTTGCCGGGCCAGTTCACCATAGCTGCGAGTCTGCCCGACCGGGATGGCCGCAATGGCAGCCCACACCCGTTGCTGGAACATGCTGCCCTGCGGGTAACGTACGATGGATGGCCATGACTGATGCGGACATGACAGATAGCCATGTACGGCATCCCGTACCTGACAGGCCACAGGATGCTCCGGCGCATGCAGCCCTGTTCCGGCATCCAGGAAATCAATCGACAGAAGGGCCCCGTCCTTCACCCGTATGGCCAGAGTACCTCCCCACGGCATCGGAACAATGCAGTCCAGCATGGTTTGCTCCTCACCCGTAACCAAAGAAAAAGGAGCGGTGCTTGCGCACGCGCTCCCTTGAGTTCTGGCTTGCCAGATCAGGCCGGCAATCAGGCAGCCTTGACCTTGCGGACCAGCTTTTCCTTGATGCGGGCCGACTTGCCCGAACGTTCGCGCAGGTAGTACAGCTTGGCGCGACGCACATCACCGCGACGCTTGACTTCGATCGAAGCCACCAGCGGCGAGTAAGCCTGGAACGTACGCTCAACGCCTTCGCCCGACGAAATCTTGCGAACGATGAACGAGCTGTTCAGACCGCGGTTGCGCTTGGCAATCACCACACCCTCAAACGCCTGCAGACGTTCGCGGTTGCCTTCCTTCACCTTCACTTGCACCACAACGGTGTCACCCGGGGCGAATTCAGGGATAGTTTTGCCAAGGCGAGCAATTTCTTCCTGCTCGAGTTGCTGAATCAGATTCATGATGAACTCCTGTTGTTATCCGGGGCATGTTCCTGCTGATACTGTGCCAGCAGCCGTGCCTCCTGTTTGGTCAGTTGCCGGTTCGCCAGGAGGTCAGGACGCCGTTCCCGGGTTCTCCCGAGCGCCATCTTGAGCCGCCATTTGGCGATTTCAGCGTGATTGCCCGAAAGCAGCACGTCCGGCACCCGCACCCCGTCAAAAACTTCCGGCCGGGTATAGTGCGGGCAATCCAGCAGTCCCGTGGCAAACGAGTCCTGCTCGGCCGACTGGGCGTCATTCAAGACGCCTGGCAGCCGGCGCACGACGGCGTCCATCAGGACCATCGCGGGAAGCTCTCCCCCCGACAGTACATAGTCGCCAATCGAGATTTCTTCGTCGATTTCGCTTTGCAGCAAACGCTCGTCAACACCTTCGTAGCGTCCGCACAGCAGTACCAGCCCGTCCAGACCAGCCAGCTCCTGCACCTTGCGGTCAGTCAGCGGCTCGCCTTGCGGAGACAGGTAAATCCGGCGGATACGCGCAGCCCCATCAGCCTGCTGGGCTGCCACGGCCTGTCGCAGCGCCTGCTGCAGAGGTTCGCACAGCATCACCATGCCAGGACCGCCACCGTAAGGCCTGTCATCGACAGTATGGTAGTTGTCCGTGGTGAAATCGCGAGGATTCCACGCATGAAATGACCAGATGCCCTGCTCGGCAGCCCGGCGGGTCACCCCGTTCCGGGTCAGCGCCTCAAACATCGGCGCGAACAGCGTGACAGCATCAATCCGCATCAGAAACCGGCTTCCCAGTCGACCGTCAGGCGTCTGGCCTGAAGGTCCACATCCAGAATGAAAGCCTTGACGAACGGAATCAGCGTCTGTTGCTTGCCATCCCGCACGACCAGCACATCATTGGCACCGGTCTGCATCAGGCTGTCGACGACGCCGAATGCCGTGCCGGCCGGATTGCTCACGGCCATGCCGATCAGGTCGGCCCAGTAGAACTCGTTGTCACCAGTTTCCGGCAGGGCTGAACGCGGAATGGCGACCTCGCAGCCGCGCAATGCACACGCGACATCACGGTCATCCACACCCTCAAGCTGGGCAACCACCCCTTTGGGTTGCGCCTTGCCTTCGACCACCCGGTATTCCTGCCACGAGCCTTCGCGGCCAATCCACCATGTCGGGTAATCAAACAGGCCATCGGCGTATTCGGTATCGGCCTGGATACGAACCCAGCCACGCACCCCAAAAGCGCCGGACACATAACCCATGACTACCAGATCCTGCGTTTTCATGAATCAGTGCGTCCGTTTGTTACTGCAAAATCGAAATCGGGCAAAACGGCTCAGGCAGCCTGCTGCTTCAGCAGTTTGGCCACAGCGTCGCTCACCTGGGCACCGACGCCGGTCCAGTAGGCCAGACGGTCGCTGTTCAGACGGATGCGCTCGGAGCCTTCGGCGGCGACCGGGTTGTAGAAACCCACGCGTTCGATGAAGCGGCCATCGCGACGGTTACGCGAATCAGTCACAACGATGTTGTAGAACGGACGGTTCTTGGCACCGCCGCGGGCAAGACGAATTACAACCATGGTTGTCTCTCTTTTAAAACCGGGTGAACGTGAAACGGCGGATTTTACTGGGCTTTTCCGGCGCAAGGCAAGCTGCTTGCCGACAAAGCCCTGTATCAGCCAGCAGGGTTTGACTGGCTCAGGTCCAGCGTGCAGAGCGTCAGCGAGCGGTCTTCCGGATGGGGTTCGACCCGGAAACCGAGCTTGTGCATCAGTTTGAGCATGCCCTTGTTGCTGGCCAGCACCTCGCCGTACATGGTTTTCAGGCCCTGCTCGCGGGCTGCATCGAAAATCGCCTGCATCATGACCGGACCGATGCCCTTGCCTTGCCAGTTGTCCGCCACCACCAGCGCAAACTCGCAGGTTTCGTTGTCGGACTCCATGAAATAGCGGGAGACTGCGATCTGCTCCGTCCCGCGGGGCGTGTCGTGCAGCATGACAAACGCCATCTCACGGTCGTAATCCAGCTGGGTAAAGCGCACCAGCAGCTGCTGCGACAGTTGCTTGATGCTCGACATGTAGCGGTTGTAGCGGCTTTCGTCCGACAGGTTGCGGACAAACTCCTGCTGCATGTCCGCATCCTCCGGCCGCATCGGCCGGATCTGCACGATGGTGCCGTCCGACAGCTTGGCACTGTGTGCCCGGTCGGCCGGATACGGCATGATCGACATATGCCCGAAACGCCGCTCGCTGCCGGCCTCGCGGATCACCACGCGCGCATCCAGCGCCACCACGCCGTTTTCGTCGGCGATCAGCGGATTGATGTCCATCTCCCACAGCTCCGGCAGCGCGCACACCATTTCCGACACGCGCAGCAGCACCTGACGAATGGCATCCAGCCGCACCGGCGGCATGTTCTTGAACGCGCCCAGAATGGTGCGCACCCGGGTCTGCTCGATCATCCGCTCGGCCAGATAGTCGTTCAGCGGCGGCAAGGCAATGCTGGTGTCGTTCAGCACCTCGACGGCAATGCCGCCCATGCCGAAGGTCATCACCGGCCCGAAGCTGTCATCGTGCGTCACCCCGACCATCAGCTCGCGCCCGTAACGCGGCCGGGTCATCGGCTGCACCAGGATGCCGTTGATGCGGGCATCCGGCCGGTGCTGGCGGGTGCGTTCGAGGATCGCCTCGAACATGGCCCGCACCGCAGCCTCGGTCCGCAGGTTCAGCTCCACTCCACCCACGTCGGACTTGTAGATCACGTCCGGCGAATCGATTTTCAGCACTACCGGATAGCCGAACTCCTCGGCATACGCCACTGCTTCAGCTGACGTCCGCGCCAGCCGTACCTGGTTGACCGGCAGGTTGAAGGCCGCCAGCAGTGCCTTGGATTCCAGCTCGGACAACACCGAGCGCCCCTCGTCCAGCGCCGTGCGGATCAGTTTGCGCGCCCCGGCCACGTCTGCCGACACCTCCTCGAACTGCAACGGCGGCGGGGTCTGCAACAGCAGGCGCTGGTTGCGATGGAAGGCTGCCAGCGCCCGGAACACTTCCACCGCGGCCTCCGGCGCCCGGAAGTGCGCCACCCGGTGCCGGACAAACAGCTCGCGGCTGGCAGCCACCTTGGTGTCGCCCAGCCACGACAGCAGAAGCGGCTTGTTGCTTTCCTTGCGCAGGTCGACCATCAGCTGCGCCGTATTCAGGTGATCGGTACTGAGCTGGGGCGTGCAGATCACCAGCACACCATCCACGTTCGGGTCGTCAAGACAGGCCTTGACCGCCGTCCGGAACCGCACCGGACTGGCATCGCCAACGATGTCGACCGGGTTGCCGCGCGACCAGTTGGAGGGCAACACATCGTTGAAAAGCTGCACGGTATGGTCCGAGAGCGTGGCCAGTTCCACGCCGATGGCGCGGGCCGCGTCAGCCGCCAGGATGCCGGGGCCGATGCCGTTAGTGACGATGGCCAGCCGGTCGCCCTGCGAGCGGTAATTGGCAGCCAGCACGCGGGCGGCCGTAAAGAGCTGCGCGATGGTGTTGACCCGCAGCACACCGGCACGCTCGAGGGCGGCGTCGTACACGTCCTCGCTGGCGGTCAGGTGACTGGAGGTCGTAACTCCGCTCAGCGGTTCGGCGGCCCGGCCGGACTTGATCACCACCACCGGCTTGGTCCGGGACGCCATGCGCAGCGCGCTCATGAAGCGGCGGGCATCATGAATGTGGTGCAGGTGCAGCAGGATGCCCTGGGTCTGGTTGTCGTAAACGAGGTAATCGAGGATCTCGCCAAAATCGAGGTCGACGCTGTCACCCATCGAAATGACGCTGGTAAAGCCGATGCCCTTGGCGTCGGCCCAGTCGAGCATGGCAGCGCACAATGCTGACGAATGCGACACCAGCGCCAGGTTGCCGGCACGCACGGTGCCGTTGTAGTTGCTGGCATTGAGGCCGATGGTCGGCCGCATCAGCCCCAGCATGTTCGGCCCCAGCACCCGGATGCGGTATTCGCGGGCGATGGCCAGCGATTCCTGCATCACTTCGTGCGCCAGCGGGTCGGCGTCGCCGAATTCCTTGGCGAACAGCACGGCCTTGACGCCTTTTTTGCCACACTCCTTCATGATGCCCGGCCACGTCCGCACGGCAGTGGTGACGACGGCCAGATCGATCGGCGCTTCGATCGAGCGCACCGAACTGACAGCCGGCATGCCACCTACGACCCGGTGGTTCAGGTTGACCGGATACAGCCGGCCCTTGAAGCCCCCCGCCAGCAGGTTGGCAAAGACCGCCTGCCCCACCGAGCCTGGGGTTTCACTGGCGCCGATCACGGCAACCGTTTTGGGCGACAGCAGAGGGGTAAGGTAGTGCGGTTTCATGACGATTTTCCCAGAGCAGCACAAAGGCATCATACGATGCCAAAGGTATGGTTATTTTACCGGTTGATGAATACCGCAACACGACCGGTCCGTGCTTGCGCCCTGTCAACCTGCGTCCGGCAACCGGAGCAGGCCGGGACGGGCATGTCGTTTTTTTGCTAAAGTGGCGCGGTTTTCTATTGCAGATTTAGGCAGATATTGCCTTTAGCGGAGACTACCATCATGACCCGTGTCGTGACTCTGGCCCACTATTACACGGCACCCGACATCCAGCGCATGGCCGACAAGGTTGGCGACAGTCTGGAACTGTCCCTGTTTGCCCGCGATGCCGAAGCGGACATCATCGTTTTTGCCGGTGTCCGTTTCATGGCTGAAACCGCCAGGATCCTCAACCCGGAGGCCACGGTCATCCTGCCCGACGCCGGCTCCACCTGTTCACTGGTCACCCAGACCGACGTGGCCGCCCTCAAGGCCTGGCGCGAGCGTTACCCCGACCATGTGCACGTGTCGTACATCAACTCGTCAGCCGAACACAAGGCACTGTCGGACTGGATCGTCACCAGCCGCAACGTCGACGACATCATTGCCCACCTGTACGCCGAGGGCAAAAAGGTCATTTTCTCGCCCGACCGCAACATGGGCGCCTACCTGAACTTCCAGTACGGCTACGACATGCCGCTCTGGACCGCCGTGTGCGAAGTACACGACAAGTTCAACGAGGCTGCGCTGGACGAAGCCCTGGCATCCGTATCCGGCGAAAGCTTCCTGATCGCCCACCCGGAAAGCCCGTTGCCGGTGCTCAAGCGTGCCGATTACGTCGGCTCGACCTCCGGCATGCTCAACTGGATCAGGCAATACCAGGGCAGCCCGCAATCCGTGATCTTCGTCGCCACCGAAGACGGCATCCTGTACAACATGCACGAAGCCCGTCCGGACCTCGACCTGCGGCAGGCACCGGTTTACACCGGCTGCCAGTGCAACTCCTGTCCTTACATGAAGCTCAACACGGTCGACGCAGTACGTCGCGCCCAGGCAGGGGAAGGCACGGTGATCGATTACCTGACTCCGGCACAGATGGATGCCGCCCGCCTGCCGATCGAACGCATGCTGGAATTCAGCAGTCGCTATCAAGGGGCCTGACCGGCAAAGGGGGACGGAACATGAGGTTTTTGCTGAGTAACGATGACGGTTATTTCGCCCCGGGCATCGAGGCCCTGGCAGCCGGGCTGGCAACACTGGGCACGGTAACGGTGGTCGCCCCCGAGCGGGACCGCAGCGGTGCATCCAACTCCCTGACACTGGATCGCCCCCTGATGCTGCGCCGGGCACCCAACGGTTTTCATTTCGTCAACGGCACGCCCACCGACTGCGTGCACCTGGCCGTCACCGGCATGCTCGACCAGCAACCGGACATGGTGATCTCCGGCATCAACCACGGAGCCAACATGGGTGACGACACCGTGTACTCCGGTACGGTGGCCGCCGCGACCGAGGGCTTCCTGCTCGGTGTGCCGTCGCTGGCTGTTTCGCTGGCCGCCAAGCCTGGCGAGCACCTCGATACGGCCGTACAGGTCACGCTCGACATCGTGCGGCGGATGATGGACCGGCCATTCACCGAGCCCACCTTGCTCAACATCAACGTGCCGGACCGGCCCTTCCACGAGCTGCGGGGCACGGTTGCCACCCGTCTGGGCCGGCGTCACCATGCCGAGCCGGTGGTCAAAAGCGTCAACCCGCGTGGTGACGTGGTTTACTGGGTCGGCGCCGCCGGCCCGGCACAGGACGCCGGGGAAGGCACCGACTTTCATGCCGTGCGAGAAGGATTTGTCTCGGTCACCCCGCTGTCGATCGACCTGACGGGATACCGGCAACTGGCGGAGCTTCCGGCATGGCTCAATCCCTGACCCAACGCCCTGCCGTCACCGGCAGCGGCCTGACGTCCGACCGGACCCGGCGCCGCATGATCGAGCGCCTGCAGGAACAGGGCATCCGTGACGAACGGGTGCTTGCTGCGCTCTATGCCGTACCGCGCCACCTGTTTGTCGATCCGGCACTGGCCAGCCGTGCCTATGACGACACAGCCCTGCCGCTGGGTCATGGGCAGACCATTTCCCAGCCCCTGATCGTGGCACGCATGATCGAACTGCTGCTGGAAGGCCGCACACCCGGGCGCGTACTGGAAGTCGGTACTGGCTGCGGTTACCAGGCCGCCGTGCTGTCGCGGCTGTTTCCCGAGGTGTATTCCGTCGAACGGATCGCCGCCCTGCTGGACAAGGCCCGGCTCAACCTGCGTGCTGCGCGCATGGTGACACCACGGCTGGTACATACCGACGGCCGGCAGGGCCTGCCCGAGGCTGCGCCCTTTGACAGCATCATCGTGGCGGCAGCAGCACCGGCCATTCCGGACGAGCTGACCAACCAGCTGGCAGCCAACGGCCGGCTGGTTCTTCCGGTCGGCAATGATCTCGAACAACACCTGTGGATGGTCGAACGCACCGCCAGCGGACTACGGCGCCAGAAGCTGGATCCGGTGAAATTTGTCCCGCTGCTGCCCGGTCGCCAGTGAAAAATAGTTCAATAAAATTCAGCAAATGCTAATTTTGTTCTGGACATATCCGGGGTGCTTGTTTAAACCTAATTTACTAGAAGGTTAGGATGATGTTTTTGGCCTGCAAACGTGTCGCTCGATTCGCCTGGTGTGGCGGTGTACTGCTCCTGTCTGGATGCAGTGCACTGGAACAACCCGCCGCACCGATTGTCCAGCATGGAAATGCCGGACAACAGGCTGATGCAGCCCTGCGCCCCGTCACGGAAGCCAGTACGGCCTATGCCGCACCGGCAGCCAGCCGGATTACTCCGGTCGGTTCAACGCCTGTCGGTGAAAATGCCACCGCCGGGCAGGCAGACATGACCGGATTACCGGAAACCTATACCGTCAAACCGGGTGACAACCTGTTCAGGATTGCACTGAATCACGGCATGGGCTACCGGGAGCTGGCCGAACTGAACGGCATCAGCAATCCGGCTGACATCAAGGTAGGCCAGACGCTGCGGATCCAGGTCAAGGACGACGGTCGTGCACCGGTAGCTGCCAGTCCGCAGGCAGACAGCAGCCAGCAACCTGCTGGGGCGTCTGCCGCACCGGTTTATGCCACAGGGGCGACCCAGAGCGGTGACGGTAGCATCAAACAACATCCTAAAGGACTGAAACTGCCGTATTCACCCGCAGCAGCCGAGCAATTGGCACGGGACAGCCAGGCGGCCGGCAATAC
>RRZT010019880.1_pt1 | contig 10836 bp, 9 predicted proteins | sample 2165551 | NCBI WGS metagenome assembly RRZT01 (sample SAMN10456910, study PRJNA506462) | wastewater metagenome | biome: wastewater; feature: sludge; material: wastewater sludge; isolation source: wastewater sludge with Escherichia coli K12::gfp cells carrying plasmid... | place: USA: Moscow, Idaho ...
CGGGCAAAGCGCCCTTCGGTGGCCTCTTTTGGGGCCGTGGGAGCGCATTCGCGTTGGTCGGTCAACATCAGGGTGAGCCTGCGCCGTTCCTCGGCCTCTTGATCCAGCCTCCGGCGCAAGTCATCGATGGTTGCCTGCGCGTCCCGGCGTTCCCGTTCCCGCTCGGTATCAAGGGCCTCAATCTTTTCAAGTGCGCTCTCAAGTTTAAGCTGTAACAGGCTTGTATCTTTTGGTATATCAGATTGTCCCTTGTTGCCTATATCACATTCCCATTCTGATACGGGCTGAAAAACCCGGTGCAGCTCCGCTGGGTCAATTTCATAAGAATTGTTGTCCTTACGTTGGGCCGAAATCCTGCCGCTTTTTATGGCGCGCAAGATGGTCATCTTGCTTTTTCCGGTGGCTTTTGCGGCATCGCCTAGGGTGTAACTCATGGGCACTCAGGGGTTGTAAGCCCAAACCCGATAAAATTCCGTCAGCTTAAATCTAGCCCTGCCACGATCCTATCCAGGTCGATGATGTGCCCGACGCTGCGGAACGTGTAGTGCCCGTTCAGATGGACGTGGCGCCACGCTGCCGGTGAGATCTTCTTGATCATGGCCAGGACTTTCGCGTTCCCACTCGCCTCGTGCTTGGCGAGCAGCCGCGACAAAATGGCGGAGTTGTAGTAAATGAGGGTGTTCGCGATCAGCCGCGCGCACTGGTTGCTGATCTCGATTTCAATGTCGGTTCTGCCCGTGAGTTCCTTTTTGCCGCCGACTTGAGCGATGGCGGAGCGTAGCTGATGGTAGGACTCAATCCGGTTCTGCGAGCGGTGGACGTTGCGCTGCAACTGAGGGTCGCGGAGGTAGCGCAAGGTATAAATGCTACGGATCATCTGATCGAATGCAAAGATGGCCCGTCGTGTCGGGTTCGGTTGGGTATAGGTGCACAGCTTGCGGATCAGTGTGCCCTGGGTCATCTCCTTAAGACCCAGTGTGGCCACGATCCGGTCGATGTTGGCTTTCTCGTCGGCAATGACTTGTCGGTCAATCTGGCCGACAGGACGCACTAGACATTTCTTGTACAGTGAGGGGTCATCGGCGCAGTAGAGTTGCTTCAGTTGCGCTTCGAGATCGGTGAAACACGGCTCGAAACGCCGCCCGAACCAATGCAGGATCGCAAAGTTGGCTTTGTTGACGCTGTGCATGTCGCCGGTAATCACCGTCGGCACGATGTCGGATGTGTTGCGATACCCGATGTCGAACACAGGGTGGGCTTCGAACTCATGCGCGCCGATCAGCCAACCCTGCAGCGGTACATGGTTACACAGCAGGGTGTAGGCGACGACCCCTTTGCCACGGCCGAAATACTTGCGCGAATGGCGCGCCTTGACGGTCGGCCGCTCCACACCGAACTTCTGACCGTCGACGCTACCATAGAGCGCATCGACATCAAACGAATAGTGCGGGAAGATCGGCAGTCCGGCAATGCCATTGCTGATCCGGTCGTTGGCGGCCTGGAGCGACGCTTGGCGCAGGTACTGCTGGTAGGTCGCCTCCAACACAGGATAGGGAATATCGCTGGTACGGGCCATGACCCAGTTACCGTGGTTCATCGCCTGGGCGATGATGACCGCCATCAGACTGTCCGCGTCGGCGACCTGCTTTGCATAGCGGGGCTGCAGCGGTGTCAATGCCGACAGGAACGGGCATTGCTCGTTCACAAAGCGGAATACGTCGGCCACGTCGCAGAACGCAAGTTGTTCGTAGAAGTTGCCTTGCTGCGCGGCAACATCACTGCTCTTGGGTCGGCGCCAGGTGAGGTTCTGGGTCTCACTGTCATAATCAAGATGCTTCAGCTTTCCTTGGCGCAACTCATGGTTGAATGCCAGCCATTGCTTGTGGAGTTCGACCGTCAGTGCATTGAGCTGGGTGTCGATCGGTTGGCGCAGCCAGAGGATGTTCATCGCCCTGAGTACGTTCGCCTTCTCGTCGAGAGAGACGAGTTCATCGGTGAAGCAGCGGTGCTGCAGACTGTCGTCCAGATAGATTTCGCCCGATTTGAGGCGCTTTCTCAATTGGCGGTATAACCAGAATTCGTAGCGGTCGGCCTGGACGCCCGTCGGCTCGCCATCCTCATCGAACGTCAGCAAATAAGGCCGCAGGCGCTTGGGTAAGGTGGCTTGCGGATATTCGGCCAGCGGGCGGTGCGAGAGACGTTGCTGTTTCCCGAACACGCTGTTCACCCGAGCGAGCGCTATGAGCCACGGGTTGTCCGGCACGACCCCAGAAAAGTCGAGCGCCCCATAGAGCGGGCGCAGGTGACGCCGAATGCGTCCCGCGAGTCCGTCGACGGTCTGCCAGCGCAGGGCCAACTTGCTCACCCGCTTTACGCTCAAGCGCTCCCCCGTGATTTGCAGGGTGTCCTTGGGCATGATCTTGAACGCGCGCTGGCGCACCTCGCCAAAGGGCGTCGCATCGGCCACCGTGTCATCGACATAAAGCAGCAGCAAGCGTCCGACTTGTGGCGTTTCCTGGTGGTGTCGCCCCTGCTCCGCGAGGAAGTGCTTGTTGGCCCGCGCCTTGCCCTCGTCTTCGAGCTGCTTCATGTGATAGCCCAAGGCGTCGACGAGATTGTCGGTGAGTTGCCGGTAGCGCAGCCAGGCATAGCACAGCAGGTACAGATGGGGCTGCTCGGCTTTGAGGCGGCGTAGGTCGTAAATGGTGTAGAAGTTCGCCAGGCTCGCATAATAGTGAAGATTCTGCTGCGAAATTGCGAGCTTGGGCAGCAGTGTTTTGGCTATCTCGTAGAGCGGTTCCAACTGGGTGCGCTTCTCTCGCTCCTGTGCCATCTGCCGCCAGCCGAAGTCCTTGGCGTCTTGCTTGAGGGCGGCCAACGCCGATAAGGTGTCGTCGCGCACGAGGAGTTCGGCCAGCGCATTCTTCGCCGTTGCGTCCAGCACCTCGGTGAGCAGGTTACCCAAGCGCCTGCGCTCGGCGGACAACGCCTCGCTAATCAGCCTCTGCAAGGTGGCGTAACCTGGCCGCACAATCTTGTGCTCGTTGAGGTAGGCCATCAGCTCGGCAACGACGAAGCCGGGCGTAACATCGCGCTGAACGATCGGCGCGGCCTGTTGCATGAGCGGCAGGAGGAAGTCCGCCGACCAGACCCGATAGCCGAACTGCTCCGCGATCAGGGTGCGCTGCGCGTAATACTCGTGCTGGGTGATGGCGCACGGCTCGAAGGTCTGGCCGTCGAAATAGCAGGTCAGGACGAAGGCACAATCGTCCTGCGCGTCGTCCCAGGTAAAGCGAAAGAAGGCGTGCTTGGCTTTGAAATAGCCGATCTGCAGGACGCAGTAGACCTGTACGGGCAGGCCGGTACGACCGCAGGCGAGCGCCAATTCCGCTTCTGACAGGGATAGAAACTCCAATTGTTGCCCGTCATCGAAGTCGGGCAGGCCGTATAGGGCGAATTGCTCGGCGTCCGAGAGGACCGTCAGTAACTTGTTCTTCGTCGCCATCGTCCTTCTATCTTTATCGAGGGGATGGACGAAAACGCCTAGACGATCGTCGGCATTAGGACTGCACTCGGTGCAGCGCCCATATCCGCTTGGCCTGGCTGATGCTGCACCCCGCCAACTCCGCAGTGCGTTTGATGGTTTGGCCAGCGCTACGCAGAGCGACGATGCGCTGATGGGTAGCGGTGTCGGCCTTGCGACCGGTGTACTTGCCAGCCACCTTAGCGAGCTGGACACCCTGGCGCTGTCGCTCGCGCCGCGTCTCGTAGTCGTCCCGGGCCATCTGCAAGGCCAGCTTCAGCAACAGCTCCTGCACCGACACCAGCACGATCCTCGTGACACCATCGGCCTCGTCCGCCAAATCAGATAGATCGACCAGCCCTGGCACCGCCAGATGAGCGCCCTTGGCCCGGATCGAGGCGACCAATTGCTCGGCTTCGGCCAACGGCAGTCGGCTGATGCGATCCATCTTCTCGGCAACCACCACCTCACCCGGTTGGAGATCAGCGATCATCCGCAGCAGTTCGGGCCGGTCAGCGCGGGCCCCCGATGCCTTCTCACGGTAGACGCCCGCGACGTAGTAGCCTGCCGCTCGTGTGCTGTGTTCAATATCGAACTGACGGGTCAGGTCCTGTTCGTCGGTACTGACGCGGAGGTAGAGGCGAGCGACTTTCATGGAAAATGGCTAAGATGGGTATACGTCACTTGTCCATCCTAGTTCACCTAGCCAACAATGACCAGCAGGGATGTTATTTAGCCTATAGCGACTGGGCTATTCAAATTGGCTATCGGGCGAGCACTGTGAGGCTTTCGCGGTGACTTCAAGAGTGCCTCAGTATGACGCCAGTGACCTGAACTCGGTTTTTCGTTCCATTGGACTTCCAACCCCAGATTTAGGCTAACGGAATTTTATCGGGTTTGGGCTTACAACCCCACTCACGGGCATAACGGTTTGTAACATGATACATCTCAAATGACCGTAACACCGTCATATCAGCCCGGCAAGGCGGGGCGTGCGCCTTGCTCACAGGTTTCTTGTTCAATCCATCGGCCACGGCACGGATTCATTCCCGTAACTCACCGTGGCCGGGTCAATCGTCGATTCCCGCCGCCGCCAGAGACAGCCTAATTTGCTCGTCCACGAGGGCGCTGAGTTTTTCCAGCAAGGGTTCCAGTTCGGGCGGGGGCCGCTGCCCCGTCTCGTGAAACTGCCGTGTCATCTGGTTGAGGTTCACCCCGAGGCGGCGGAGTTGGTCAAGGGTTTCACCGTCCAGCTCCCGGCTCTGCCGCACCTCGATCTTGCCATGCAGCGCCATGCGCCGGACGTACTCCGACAAGCTGAAACAATGGGTCCGCTCGGCGCGGGTGGTGATGGTGCGGTGTTCTTCCTCCGACACACGAACGCGAATCAGACGGGCGCGATTTTCGCTCATAACGAGAGTCCTTCGGGGGGATGCAACGGGGGCGACAGCCCCCTTGGCAAGGGGGTTTTAGGGGCGGGTGGCGTAGCCACAGTGTAGCCACAAAAACACACTCGCTATCCCTCTCAAAAGAAGTCCGGCCCGTTGGAAAGACCGCGCGCACGCTCCCGTAGGGAATGTATAAATGCGCCCTCTCTACCTCCCAAAACCGTTGCGCTCCTCCTGCGCCTTCTATGGGCCGCTGTGACCCCGCGCGGACGTTCCCCCCGGATATTTTTATTCTCTGGTGATGGCGTGCTCAGTTAACTGCCGGGCACGCTCACGCAACTGCTCGAAAAACCTTGGAGGGACCTCTTGGAAATTTCCTTCTTCTAAGGCTTCCAGCTTCTATTGCTCTTTGCGCTTCTGGTCGTTGTGAATCGAATCGTCAATCATTGCCCTTTTTCCTCTTCCTACCGCCCTACGGGTATAGAAAAGTTCCCCCTGCACAAGCAACACCTCCTCCTGAAAGCAACGGGGTGGTTGCCGCGCGCTCGGTTTCCGCCCTTTTGCCGAACCGTCTTTTGTCTTTTTGCGAGGCCGATTTTCACGATTGGCGAGTTTTCCACCAGTGGCCCCGCCCAACTACAGGTGTTTTTTAACTATAGGGTGCTATAGGGAGGGGAAGAAAACGCTTTATAAACTATGGGGTTGCGTGGAATCTGCGCGACCGTTTCAGCGTAAAAGCGCGACCGTTTCAGCGTAAAATACATCTTAAAGCGCGACCGTTTCAGCGTGGATAACTTCTCAAAACCTCTCGCCTCTGTGGATAAATCCGGCCTATGATTTGAAGGGCGGAAGGGGCAACAGGAAAAGAAGTTATGCGCGACAAACTCGACATGCTGATTGCGGAATCCATGGCGATAGAAGCGGAAGACGCCAAGCAGGCCGGGGCCGTGGGCTTCATCGCTCGCGCCCTCACCCAAGCCACCATGCCGCACAAAGCCCAATCAGACAATGAATTCACCCGCCAGAATGGGCATTTCACGCTTACCATTTGGTCCCCCCGAAAAGTCGGATTGCCTTACGGGTCGATTCCCCGCTTGCTGCTGTCATGGATGACAACAGAAGCCGTCCGCACAAAATCCCCAGTTCTTGAGCTTGGGCCTACCCTGTCGGCGTTCATGGCAGAGTTGGGTTTGACGTGTCGCGGCGGGGAAAGAGGGGATATTACAAGGCTCCGTAACCAGACCCTGCGCCTGTTCTGTTCAACGGTCTCTTGCCGGTATGAGGACAAAACACACGATGAGGGGGGCAATCTCAATATCGTTGAAAAATATTCTTTGTGGTGGAACCCAAAAACGCCGGATCAGATGCCGCTCTGGAAATCCACGGTGACGCTCGGCAACACCTTTTTCAATGAGATTATTGATCGTCCGGTTCCGATAGACATGCGGGCGCTCAAAGCGCTCAAGCGCTCGCCCTTGGCCTTGGACATTTACTGCTGGCTGACCTACCGCCTGTCCTATCTGCGCAAACCTACAGAAATCCCGTGGCCTGCCCTGCAAATGCAATTCGGCGCGGATTATGGCCGTGAAAGGGATTTTAAGGCGGCTTTTCTGGAACACCTCCGGGCCGTTCATGTCCTTTACCCGGAAGCCAATATTGAGGAGGGGGAACGGGGTTTGCTCCTCAAGCCCAGCAAGCCGCATGTGGCGCAACTGCCGCCCGCGCTTCGCCGTCTCAAGAATCCGCCCGCGCCTGAACCGCTGTTGCTCCCGCTGCCTATCCATGAACATGAGGGGAATACCGGGCCGCACCTGCGAACCGTCACCTATGAACACGCGAAAAGAGCCGCTCCGGGGTGGGATGTCTACGAACTCGAAAGGCAATGGCGCGAATGGATCGAAAAGAAAGGACCGCCACAAAAACCGGATGCGGCTTTTGTCGCGTTCTGCCGCAATAAATTTGCCCGCGAAAATCGCTAAAGGATTTGAAAACGGCTCTCCTTAAGCGAATAGCCCAAGGCGGGCCGTCTCCCATTCATAGGGTCATAACCGCACAAAACGGTTCCTTTTTGCGCGGTTGTCCACGGCTTTCTAAGCCATTGTTTCGCTTAATGCTGGCAAGCGACAAAAGGTCTGTGCAAATGGACAGACCATATCAAAATGTCTCAGGTTCTTCGGAAAGTTGAAGCACTACTACTTATAGTGTTAATGCTTATCTTCGCGGCCATATCTTCAATGCACGTTGAAATAAGACATCTGAACGATGCTCAATTGTATTTTCATCCCACACTTCGACTTCGAGAAGTTGCTGGTTAATTGGCAAGAGCGAATTTCTCAGAAGCTCTGGCTTCTTATCCTTCCAAGCACCATTAGATACCGCTGAATTGAGAGCTTGTGTGAGAATAGTAAGATTGCCAAGAGTTTGAAGGGCAGTATTTCTCTTTCTTGTGGCTGCCGCACGATGATCGCCTTGATCAACTGTCCAAAGCTCAGTCGAGGATAGCCCCTTTCCACCATCTGGGAAAAGCCAGTTTTCAATCCACTGCTGCGGAAGAATATGCTCTACCGTTAGTGCACTTTCGATTGATACAACTTCCGTTTTGCTTCCGATATATGTGTCATTTAGGCGTTTAAGAATATGCACAATTTTCGGGTTGTTCATTATTTGGTAGGCGTGACGCGAACGCCATGCATCGCCAAAAGCCTCATCTGACGGCCATTCAGTTGACTCTCCTACTTGCTCGGCTAGCTGCTTCGCGAGGTTTTCCGGTGTCATTCCGTCACGCCGCAGATTCCGTGTTAGAGACAAAAATACGCGGTTATAATTTTTCGTGGTTAATCCGCATACTGCTCTGCGCAATAGATACGATTCCAATGTTGTCGAAATCGCTGCCCATTGTGTTTCGTCCAATCCCACATCCAGCATCGCCAATATAAGTGGGTAAGACGTTCGGATGTCATAGCTATCGAGAAACGTAGCTAAGCCAAATAGCGAGTCGTCCTTCTTTGGTTCTATGATGCGGCGGAAATCGTCACCCTGCCGCGACAGCGTAGCAAGCTCGTCTCTGATAGATGAAAACGGTTGCTGCCTTTCGATCCAAAATTTGTACTCCACGAAAAGATGCTTGATAGGAATATCGACTGTCAAACGGCTAGCAAGAAAGTGTTGCATGAATAGGTCGCTACGCGGCCTCAATAGCCTACCCTGCTTCACTTCGACACGCCAAAACGGATCGTCGAAACGTGCCCAGAACTCTTTGTACAAGGTCTCTTGCGGTTCGCCACGGCGTGCCGCACGCAGAAAGATGAAATTCCTCAGTAAATCAACTGGAAGTAACGGCTCACCGCGTGCATTCAACGTTTCAAAAATGACCTGCGCATCATCATCTTGCTCAAGGTCAATCGCTACAACCTGAAGCGCATTCTTCAGTGCCTGAAAGCACTCATCCAAACGCTGCGCCAAGGGAATATCGGCAACCAGCGGTTTCTCGTTTTCTGTACCGATGAAAAATTCATTTAGCTGTTCATAAAAAAACAGATATGCCTCGATCATCTTCGGACGCGGCTCCGGCTTTCGGGCGTATTTTCGATAAGTCAGCGGATGTTTTTTCAAAACATCTGACCGAGACCCTGATTCAATTACATCCGAAAACTGACTACGATCAAGCTGCGTTGGCCATACCTTAAACTTGTCAACCTCAGGCTCCGCCATCATCCCCTTATTCAAGGTGAAAGCGTCGCATTCTTTCGTAAGGTCTTCGCAGTTCTGTTCACGGCAAAAATCCCGTAGTGCTGCGATAAAAATCTGCAAGGTCGTAAGTCGTTGCTGACCGTCTATCACTTGCCGTTTTTCGACGTGGGTTGTCGGCGTTTGTTTTTGGTCAAGTACCATTGCACCAAGGAAATGAATCGGTGCGTCTTTCCTGCCTTCAAGGTACTCGGTGAATTTTCGAGAAATATCCTCCCACAGTGGCTCCCATTGTTGCTCTTTGTTCCATACATACTGACGCTGAAACAGAGGAACCTCCAAGCGCATTTTTTTCTCGAAGATTGCGAGTAGTGGAACAGCGTTAGCTTTCATTTTTATTTTCCATCATTAAGACATTAGAAGGTAAAACGATCTTAACTTTTTATTCCACGAAAGTGGAATGAATTCGTTTTCCCTATAGTGTTTCAGTTTTTTCCTGATTTTTTGCAGTCAGACCTGAGACAAAATGTTTCCTTTTGTCCAATGCTGCGATGCAACATAGCCCGCAAGCCCTTGTTTCGCCAATGAGAGTAAAACCCCAACATGGGACAAAAGGATGAAACTCCATTAGAACGGCGTTCGTTCCCTCGCTCCATGCTTCACATGAAGAATCTGAACCGCCTCGTCTTTTACGCGGAATAAAACCCGATAGCTTCCGAAAATCAGGTTTCTGATTTCGTAGCTGTAGAAGCGGCTTTCAAAAGCCACCGGGCAGCGGTTCGGCGACTCCTTCAGCGTCTGGATTTTGTCATGGATGGCAAAATACCAACGGGCCGCATTACCGGGAGAATCCTGCGCAATATACAGATAAATCTCCTCGATCTCGTTTCCAGCTTCTGGGGCAATCTCAACCCGGTACGGCATCGCGATTCAAACCATGCTTTTGCTCAAATTCACGAAAGAACCCGTCTACAGGAATCCCTTTCCCTTCGTCATGCGCTTTGGCGGCTTGGGCGATTTTCTCAAGCGTTCCCAGTAGATCAACCATTTCTTCATAGGCTTTGGCAGACTGAATCACAAGCTCAGCCTTGCCATTCACGGTCAGGATTTCGGGCCGTCCCGTTTCTTTCAACCGCTTAATGTGCTCGGCGGGCTTACGGCTGAAATCTGAAACCGGGTGTATCGAGTCCATCGTAAACATGGCGGCACCTCAACAGAAAATTTACAGATAATTTTCAGCTTACAGGATTGGCCGTGCTACTTCAAGAAAAATCAGCGTATTTAATCGCTTACCTTCACATAGACCTTTGGCGTTTTTTCTTGCCGCAAGGCCCGGCTTCATGCTATGAATACATATGATTGCAATGCAAACATATGAGGTCTAACAATGGCTGGTGGCACGATTACGGTACGAACAGACCCGGAGATCTCGGCAAAAATCGCGGCTCTGGCGCAAGTCATGGACCGTTCCAGAAATTGGGTGATCGAAGAGGCTCTAAAGCAGTACATCGAAACCCAGGCATGGCAGATTGAGGGGATCAAACAGGCGCAAGCCTCGCTTGCACGCGGTGAAGGCATTCCCTTTGAGGACGTGATGGACGAAATGGAGGTGCTGATTGATGAAAAAGCCAAGGAACGCGAAGGCCGCAGCAAATGAAAGTTGTTTTATCGCCGCAAGCTCGCGAAGACCTACGGGAAATTTTTCTCTACATCGCTGAGGATAGTCCCCACGCCGCCCGCCTCGTCCTGACCCGCATCAGGGAACGAGTCGCAGAGCTTAAAGACAATCCGCACATCGGAAGGCCGGGGCGCGTGCCCGGAACGCGGGAACTGGTCATTTCAAAAACTCCTTACCTCACCCCTTATCAGGTGAGCGACGACACCCTTCAAATCCTGCGTGTCTATCACGGCTCCCGGCAATGGCCGGAGAGTTTCAATTAAGCCCTGTTTGCCTTCAGGAAGCCCGTACAGCGGTTTTCAGGCTTTGCCCTTCAGAATGGGCCCATGCACGGGCAAAGCGCCCTTCGGTGGCCTCTTTTGGGGCCGTGGGAGCGCATTCGCGTTGGTCGGTCAACATCAGGGTGAGCCTGCGCCGTTCCTCGGCCTCTTGATCCAGCCTCCGGCGCAAATCGTCGATGGTCGTCTGTGCATCCCGGCGTTCCCGTTCCCGCTCCCGTTCCAAGGTACTGATTTTTTCATCCCTTACTTCAATTTCACGCTGCAACAAGCTGTTTTCGC
>RRZT010246565.1_pt1 | contig 10836 bp, 8 predicted proteins | sample 2165551 | NCBI WGS metagenome assembly RRZT01 (sample SAMN10456910, study PRJNA506462) | wastewater metagenome | biome: wastewater; feature: sludge; material: wastewater sludge; isolation source: wastewater sludge with Escherichia coli K12::gfp cells carrying plasmid... | place: USA: Moscow, Idaho ...
ACATCTGAAGCTAAAAATATTCCTGTAATAGCTTTTATTTCTCATATGGACACAGCCCCTGACTATAATGGTGCATATTGTAAAGCAAAAGTAATAGAAAATTATGATGGAAAAGACATAAAATTAAATGACCAAACTATATTAAGTCCTAAGGATTTCCCAAGCTTATTAAAATATGAAGGTCAAACTCTTATTACCACTGATGGTACTTCTCTTTTAGGAGCAGATGATAAAGCGGGAATTGCCGAAATTATAACTGCTATGGAATATTTAATAAATAATCCACATATTGAGCATGGAACAGTAAAAGTTGCATTTACTCCAGACGAAGAAATTGGTAGAGGAGCAGATTATTTTAACGTTGAAAAATTAGGAGCTAGTTATGCATATACTTTAGATGGAGGAGAAATTGGAGAGTTGGAGTATGAAAACTTTAATGCTTCAAGTTTAACATTGAAAGTCACAGGTAGAAGTGTCCATCCCGGTTCTGCAAAAAATGCTATGATTCATGCAAGTCAATTAGTATTTGAGTTTAACTCTATGCTTCCTGTAAATGAAAGACCAGAGTATACTGAAGGTTATGAAGGTTTCTTTATGGTAACTGATGTTAAAGGTTCCATAGAAGATGCTGAAATTTCTTACATAATTCGTGATCACTCTTTAGAAAAATTTAATGAAAAAAAAGAATTAGCAAAAAATATAGTAGCTTTCCTTGAGAAAAAATATCCTAATGCTAAATTTAAACTTACTATGGAAGATTCTTATTTTAATATGAAAGAAAAAGTTGAGCCACATATGTTTTTAGTTGATTTGCCTAAGAAAATTATGGAAAATTTAGGTATTAAACCCCTTGTAAAACCAATTAGAGGTGGAACAGATGGTTCTAGACTTTCATACATGGGATTACCTTGCCCTAACATTTTCACAGGAGGACATAACTTTCATGGAAAGTATGAATACATTTCACTTGATTCTATGAAAAAGGCAGTAGAAGTAATAGTTGAGATTGCTAATAAAATTACTGAATAGGAGATGAAATGAAAGCTAAATTAGATTTAACAGAAGGAGATATTTTAAAAGGGTTAATATCTCTTTCTCTTCCAATAATAGGAACCTCATTTATTCAAATGGCTTACAACATGACAGATATGATTTGGCTTGGAAGGGTTGGAGGAAAAGCAGTTGCTTCAGCAGGAACAGCAGGATTTTACTTGTGGTTAAGCTTTGCTTTTATTTTAGTAACCAAAATAGGAGCAGAAATTAAAGTTTCCCAGTCAATTGGTAGAAAAAATTGGCAGGAAGCTAGTGAATACTCTTCTACCTCTATTCAACTAAATATAATAATTGCGTTTATATATTTTTTAGTTATGCAAATATTTAAAAACCAATTAATTTCATTTTTTAAACTAGGAGATAGAGAAGTAATTAGAAACTCCATAGATTATTTAAATATAGTTAGTTATGGTTTAATTTTTAATTTTATTAATCCATTATTAACTGGGCTTTTCAACAGTTATGGAGATAGTAAAACACCTTTTTACTTTAATACTGTTGGACTTATAGCAAATATAGTTTTGGATCCTTTATTAATATTTGGATTTGGTATTTTCAAACCTATGGGTGTTTATGGAGCGGCAATAGCAACAGTTCTTGCTCAGTTTATTGTTACACTATTATTTATTTGGTATATTTTTAAAGGTAATAGTTTCTTTAAAAATATAAAAATACTAAAAAAAATAGATACCAAAAAATCTAAAGAAATATTTAATTTAGGAATTCCTTCTGCCTTACAAAGTGGACTTTTTACAGGAATTAGTATGGTTATTGCAAGATTGGTTTCAGGATGGGGTCCCTACGCTATTGCAGCTCAAAAGGTAGGAGCTCAAATTGAGTCTATCTCATGGATGACTGCAGGAGGATTTCAAGGAGCAATTGCGGCTTTTGTTGGGCAAAATTATGGTGCTAAGAAAATTGACAGAATAAAACATGGATTTAATATTGCAATTAAATTAATAAGTGGAATAGGTATTTTAGCAACTGTTCTTTTATACTTTTTCTCAAAAGAAATATTTGAATTTTTTATACCAGAAAAAGAAACTTTATTTTATGGTATTGATTATTTAAAAATAGTTGCATATTCCCAAATATTTATGTGTATTGAGCTTACAACAGCAGGAGCTTTTAATGGTATTTCCAAAACCTTACCTCCTTCAATAGTTTCAATAATTTTTAATTTATTAAGAATTCCAATGGCAATTTTATTAATAAAGATTATCGGAATAAATGGAATTTGGTGGGCAATAACTATTTCTAGTATATTAAAGGGAATAATTCTATTTGGATGGTTTGAAAAATATTATAGAAAAGGGTTTTAAAAATTAAGGGTGCTAGCTGTACGAAGCTAAGCACCCTTAAAAACATAAATTAAAATCTTTTCACTTATCTAATTTTTTAAAATTCCTATTTTCTCTCCCATAAGTACAGATGTCTCGTATCCTTTTTTCGTATTCAAAAAGATGTCTTCATCTATATTTATTTTTCCTTTTTCAAATAATAAAATTACTGTTGAACCACCAAATTCAAAATACCCTTTCTCATCACCTTTTGATACATTTGAATTTTCTTTAAAAGTAGGAATGATACTTCCTACCATAGTGGCACCTATTTCTGCCATTATAACTGTCCCTGATTTTTCAGTTTCAATTTCGTTATATGACCTTTTATTATTAAAATAAATGTCTATATTTTGCTTAACAGCATAAGGAGATACTGATAAAAAATCTCCTCCAATATCTACACTTTTTTTAGCCAAACCATCTACTGGAAAATGATATCTATGATAATCTGCTGGGCATAATCTCACTATTAATAAAGTTCCATTCTCATATTTTTTATAAATATCATTTCCCAAAAAGAATTTTCTTAAATCAAATTCCTTACCTTTAATAAAAAAAGTTTCTGTATCTTTCAAATTTTCAAAAGCAAGAATTTTCCCATCTGCTGGAGAAGCAACACTGTCACTCTCCAAAGCAATTGGTCTTGCATTTTCAGTTAACTTTCTAATAAAAAAATCATTAAAAGATTCAAAGTCCTTTTTTTGAGATTCATTAATATTAATCCCAAAATTTGTTATAAATTCATTCACTTTGTTTTTTGATGATGGACTTTTCATCTTAGTTCCATAATATTCAGACAAAAATTTATTTGCTACTATAGTTTTTGCTGTAATTTTCCCAAAAGGATTATAATATAGCCATTTTAGATATCCTTCCCCCGGAACTTTTTCTACTCTAATTTCTCCTGTTTTTCTATCAATATATTCAATTTTTTCAATTACACTATTCTTATAAATAAATATAAAATATATAAAGACAAGAGATACTATTAACCCTATATACATAAACACCTTCCTACTTAACAAATATTTCATTATTATCTACAACTAAAGTTTTACTTTCAGTTTTCCCAAATAAAATTAAATCAACAAATTTATCTTTAACATTTTTATCTATAAATCTCTCAATTTCTCTTGCTCCATAAATAGGTGAAAATGCTTTTTTTGTAATAAAATCATAAACTTCATCTTCTACCTTAATATCTATATTTTTGTTTTTAAGTAACTTTATAAAATCAGAAAGTTTATTAACAACAATGTCTTTAGCCATTTTTTCAGATAAAGGATTGAATAAAACAACTTTATTAATTCTATTTCTAAATTCAGGAGTAAACTGTTTCTTAATGGCATTATCAATGCTACCTTCTCCATACTGAGTACTTCCAAATCCAACTGATAAACGAGTACTATCGCTTGCTCCTGCATTTGATGTCATAATTATAACAACATTTCTAAAATCAGCTTTTCTTCCACTATTTTCTGTTAATGTTGCATAATCCATTATTTGAAGAAGAATATTATAAATATCTTCATGTGCCTTTTCAATTTCGTCTAAAAGTAAAATACTGTGAGGATTTTTTCTAACTGCATCAATTAAAAGCCCTCCTTCTTCATACCCTACATAACCAGGTGCAGTCCCTATTAATTTAGCTATACTATGTTTTTCTTGATATTCACTCATATCATATCTTAATAATGGAATATCCATGTTCTTAGATAGTTGCCTAGCTAATTCTGTTTTACCTACTCCAGTTCTTCCAACAAAAAGTAAAGAAGCTATAGGTTTAGTTTCTTCATTTAACCCAGCACGAGCTCTTTTTATGGCTGATACAACTGATTCTATTGCTCCATCTTGCCCAAAAATTACAGATTTCATTTTTTCTTCAAGTTTTAATAATTTATGAACTTCGCTTTCTTCTACCTTTTCTTCTGGTATACGTGCCAACTTAGCAATAGTTTTTTCAATTTCTTTTACTGTAATCTTAATTTTTCTTTTATTATTTTTTGTAAGTCTAATAAAAGCTGCTGCTTCATCAATCAAATCAATAGCTTTATCTGGTAAATGTCTATCACTTATATATTTATTTGAAAGTTTACAGGCTGCTTCTAAGGCTTCATCTGTATAAGTTACATTATGGTGTTCTTCATATTTACTTTTAAGCCCTTGTAAAATTTTTATACTGTCTTCTACTGATGGCTCTAAAATTTCAATTTTCTGAAATCTTCTTGCAAAAGCTTTATCTTTTTCTATAAATTTTTTATATTCATCATAAGTAGTTGAACCCATAAATTTTATATTTTGTTCTGCCAAATATGGTTTTAATAGATTCGAAGCATCCATTGCTCCATTATTATTAGCTCCTGCTCCCATCAAATTATGAATTTCATCAATGTATAAAATAACATTTTCTTCTTTTCCTAATTCTCCTAATAATTTTTTTATTCTATCCTCAAAATCTCCTCTGTACTTAGTTCCAGCTAAAAGAGCTGCAATATCAAGCGAGTAGATTTTTGCTTGTAAAAGTCTATCTGGTACCTTCCCTTGAGCAATTAAAAGAGCCAATCCTTGAGCTATTGCAGTTTTCCCTACCCCAGCTTCTCCAACATGTATTGGATTAGACTTACTTCTTCTTAATAAAATTTCTAAAGTTCTATTAAGCTCTTTTTCTCTTCCAATAACAGGGTCAAAATTTCCATCTATTGCTCTATCTGTTAAATTTACACAAAATTTTTCCAAATAAGAAGTAAACATTTCATCGTTATCGTCTTCTTCATCATATTCATCTTCATAATACTCAGAAGACTCAACACTATCAACATTTTTATTAACAATTGAGTCTAAAATTGTTATTCTTTTTAATCCTTGTTTTTTAAGAAAATAGCTTGCATGAGTCTTATCTTCTTCAAAAATTCCTAAAAATATATCTGTAAAATTTAATAGTTCTTTTCCTGCTGCTGCTTTCTGGAAAGCAACATTATTAAGTATACTGTCAAGTAAAGATGAATTTATTGGTTCAATATTATTATGGCTAATATTTACTTTTTCTAAATATTCTTCCAAATCCATTTTTAATTTTAAAGGGTCAATATTCATATCAAGTAAAAATTCAAAAAACTTTCTACTATCTAATGCTACTAACAAAACAAATTCTGGTGTTATATATTCAAATTTATTTTTTAATGCTGTGTCATAGGCTTTTGTAAAAACCTCACTTGCATCTTTATCTAATCTCATTATTGAGCCTCCTCTACTGTAACTTTAAGCGGAAATCCTTGGGATCTTGCAAGCCTTGTAACATGATTCAATTTTGTCAAAGCTATATCATAAGAATAAGTTCCAACTATAGAAGCTCCCTTATTATGAACTTCCATCATTAATTGCTGAGCTTCATTAAAATTTTTATGAAAAATTTCAACAAGAACTTCTATAACAAACTCTTGTGTTGTATAATCATCATTATGAAAAATCACATTATATAAACTAGGTTCCTTTAATATTTCTTTTATTATTTCCTTTTCTTTTACTTCAATACTCATAAACCACCTCATCATTTTCTTCTTACTATAATAACATAAAATTCAAAGTATTTAAATAGTTTTAAGTTAAATATATTTCACAATTCATATAGAATTATTTGGAAAAAACTTTTTATTTTCGGAAAAAATTGGTATAATTAAATTATGTTAATTTGTAAATGTTTGGGTATAGTGAAAATTAGAAGTATTGAAATTTTAAATGCACCTTTAATATAATTACCTTTTTAAAATTATAATACTTAAGGTGTTTTTGTTGAAAAGGTTGAAATGAAGTGGTATAGTTGAGGGTAGAAGATTATGCAAAATGAATTAAGTTCAATTTTCTACTAAAGGAATCTTATGAATACTGGGTGAATTTATATAATAATCTGTAGAATAAAATAAAAGATATTTTTTCAGAATCAAGAAAAAATCTCGTAAAAATTCATAATTCCCCCTTTATCTCAAAAACACATAGCCGGCGGACATCGTGTCCGCCTTTTGTGTAAATAGACACCAAAATCCAAAAGTCATTTTTAATATAGTACAAAATTAATGTTGACAATTTTCAGATGCAGGAGTATAATTTTGTTGTAGGCTATAAATGACATAGGAGGTGTGCTATTGAAATTAAGAAAAATATCTAAAATAAACACTGGGTTAGTTTTGAATAGAAAAAAGTCCGAATCAGAAGAAACAGCTGAAAAGAAATATAGTCTCCTAACATTAAAAAGTATTCAAAATGTCGGGAAAATAGAAAAAGAACATTTAGATGAATTTTATAGTACTGAAGTTTTATCTGAAAACTATATTACATCAAAAGGAGATGTTGTAATTAGAATAAGTGAACCGAATACAGCAGTTTTTATTAATGAAGATTTAGAAGGAATACTTGTACCTTCTCAATTTTGTTTAATAAGAGTTGATGAAAAGAAAATTAATCCTGAATTTCTTACATGGTATATTAACAGCGAGTATGTAAAAAAGGAGATACAGAAATCATTAATAGGTTCTGCAATTGGAATTATTAAAACAAGCTTTTTAAATGAATTGGAAGTAAAAATTATTTCAATTGAAAAACAAGAAAAAATTATAAAAATTAATGAATTAAAAAATAAGGAAGAAGAACTAACGAAAAAACTAATTGAAGAAAAACAAAAAATGTATAGTTATTTGATTAAAAAAATATTTGAGAAAAGGGAGAAATAAAATGGAGACTAAACAAGATAGAATAAATAGTATAGTATGGAATGCTTGCGACACGTTTAGAGGTGTTATTAATTCAGACCAATATAAAGATTATATTTTGGTAATGTTGTTTGTTAAATATTTAAGCGATACATATAAGGAGCATTTGGAAGAATATACAAAAAAATATGATGGAGATAAAACAAGAATAGAAAGAGCAATGAGCCGAGAAAAATTTTTACTTGATGAAACTTGTACATTTGATTATTTATATCAAAATAGAAATTCTGAGAGTATCGGACAAATTATAAACACTGCATTAGAAAAAATAGAAGAAGAAAATAAATTAAAATTAGATGGAGTATTTAGAAGTATTGATTTTAATAATGAAAATTTACTTGGAAAAACAAAAGAAAGAAATGCAATGTTAAAAACTCTTTTAAGTGATTTTAATAATAAGGATTTGGATTTGAGACCAAGTAAACTTGGAACGCAGGATATTATCGGTAATGCCTATGAATATTTAATAGCAAGATTTGCAAGTGATGCAGGAAAAAAAGGTGGAGAATTTTTTACTCCATCAGAGGTATCAGAACTTATTGCAAGAGTTGTAAAACCTACGAGCGGAGATAGAATATATGACCCAACTTGTGGTTCAGGTTCATTACTTATAAAAGCATCAAAAAAGATAAATGATAATAATTTTAGTTTATATGGGCAGGAGAGAAATGGTTCTACTCAAGCATTATGTAAAATGAATATGTTTCTGCATGGAATAGATGATGCAAAAATAAAATGGGGCGATACAATAGCAAATCCTCTTCATTACGAAAATGACAGATTGATGAAATTTGATGTAGTGGTAGCAAATCCGCCATTCTCATTAGATAAATGGGCTAATGGTTTTGCAAGTGGAAATGATGAAAAATTTAATTTTGAAGCAAGTATGGATAAATATGGAAGATTTACAAGAGGCGTACCTCCAAAATCAAAGGGAGATTATGCGTTTATACTTCATATGATAGAGAGTTTAAATGAAAATGGAAGACTTGGAGTAGTATTGCCACATGGAGTTTTATTCAGAGGTGCAAGTGAAGGAAAAATCAGAAAAGAATTAATTGATGAAAATTTACTTGATGCTGTAATAGGACTTCCTGAAAATCTTTTTTACGGTACCGGTATTCCAGCTGTTGTTTTAGTGTTTAAGAAAAACAGAGAGAGAAAAGAAATACTTTTTATTGATGCAAGTAATGAGTATGCAAAAGAAAAAAATCAAAATAAATTAAGAATTGAAGATATTGATAAAATTGAAAAAGTATATAATGAATTTGAAACGGTAGAAAAATATTCTTATAAAGCAACGATAGAAGAGATAATAGAAAATGATTATAATTTGAATATTCCGAGATATGTTGATACTTTTGAAGAAGAAGAACTGGTTGATATAGATGAAGTAAAGGAAAATATATCAAAGATTGAAGAGGAATTGAAGGAAGTTAAAATTCAAATGAATAAATATCTTGAAGAATTAGGATTATAACCCTCACCACCAACCCCTCTCCCTGAAAAGGCGTGGGGAGAAAATGGATAGGTCTGAAAGGAGAAAAAATGGAAATTAAAAATTATAATCAAAAAATGTTTGAGGATATAAAACACTATAATGATTTTGACATAGAATTTTGGTATGCAAGAGAATTACAGGAAGTATTGGAATATAAAGAATGGAGAAATTTTTATAAAGTAATAGAAAAAGCTAAAGAGGCTTGTGAGAATAGTAAAAATAATGCGTTGGAACATTTTGTTGAGGTCAACAAAATGATAGATTTACCAAAAGGAGCTAAAAGAAGTATTGATGATATAATGTTATCAAGATATGCTTGTTATCTGATTGTTCAAAATGGAGACCCGAGAAAAGATGTTATTGCATTAGGGCAGACTTATTTTGCAATACAGACAAGAAAGCAGGAAATACAAGATGAATTTGCAAAACTTGATGAAGATAAAAAAAGAGTAGCAATTAGAAAAGAATTAAAAGAACATAATAAATATTTGGCTGATGCTGCAAAAGATGCAGGAGTTGAAACACCACAGGAATATGCAATATTTCAAAATTTTGGATATATGGGATTGTATGGTGGATTAAAGGCAAAAGATATTCAAAGAAGAAAAGGACTAAAAGCAAACGAAGCTATACTTGACCATATGGGAAGTACAGAGCTTGCGGCTAACCTGTTCAGAGCTACTCAAACGGAGGAAAAATTAAGAAGAGAGAATATACAAGGAAAAAAAGAGGCTAATGATACACACTATGAAGTTGGAAAGAAAGTAAGGCAGACAATAGAAGAATTAGGGGGAACAATGCCAGAGAATTTGCCGACACCTGAAAAATCTGTGAAGAAGATAGAGAAAGAGCAGAAAAAATCATTAGAAAGTAAGGTGGAAAAATGAAACAAGATATAAAAGATAGAATAGAGCATATAAAAAAAGGACAAGTGCCACAAGGATATAAAACAACAAAATTAGGGATAATTCCGCAGGAATGGGAAGTTGCACCAATGAGCAAAATTTTTAAAGAAGTAAGTAATAAAATTGGTAATCAAAATATTGAAACATATAGTATAACGGCTGGAATAGGTTTCGTTTCACAAAAAGAGAAATTTGGAAAAGATATTTCTGGTAAGCAAAATGAAAATTATATATTATTAGAAAAAGGTTGTTTTTCGTATAATAAAGGAAATTCTAAGACTTACAACTATGGTTGTATTTATTTAAATGAAAAAGGAACAATTGCCGTTCCAAATGTGTTTATAAGTTTTAAGCCCTTGAAAAATAATATTAGTTCTGTATTTTATGTTAAATTATTTGAAAATCATTTTTTGGATAGAGGGTTGAGACAAATTATATCAAGTTCAGCAAGGATGGATGGCTTATTAAATGTAAATAAAGAATCGTTTTTTAAGTTAAATATTCCTAACCCAGAATTAAAAGAACAAAGCAAAATAGCCTCAATCCTCTCAACTTGGGATACAGCCATAGAAAAACAGGAAAAACTGATTGAACTGAAAAAAGAGCAGAAAAAATGGCTGATGCAGGAGCTTTTGACTGGGAAAAAGAGGTTGAAGGGGTTTAGTGGGGAATGGGAGAAAAAATATTTAGGGGAGTTATGTGAAATAACAACTGGAAAATTAGATGCAAATGCAATGGTTGAAAATGGAGAATATTACTTTTTTACTTGTGCAAAAGAAGCATATAGAATAGATAAGTATGCATTTGATACAGAAGCGTTATTAATATCAGGAAATGGAGCTAATGTTGGGTATATACATTACTATAAAGGGAAATTTAATGCTTATCAGAGAACATATGTATTAACTAATTTTTTCAATGATATTATATATAATAAATATGTATTGGACAAATATTTAGAGATAAGAATTAATAAAGAAAAAAATGATGGAAATACACCTTATATTAAACTTGACACATTATCAAAGATGAAAATTAACCTTCCATCAATACAAGAACAAAAAGCAATTGCAGAAATATTATCTACAGCAGATAAAGAAATTGATTTACTTGAAAAAGAGCTTGGAAATATTAAGGAACAGAAAAAAGGATTGATGCAGTTGTTATTGACTGGGATAGTGAGGGTTTGATAGATTCCCTCACCCCCAACCCCTCTCCCTTAAAAGGAGAGGGGAGCAAAAATATTTTCCTTCTCCTTTTCAGGGAGAAGG
>RRZT011209129.1_pt1 | contig 10836 bp, 9 predicted proteins | sample 2165551 | NCBI WGS metagenome assembly RRZT01 (sample SAMN10456910, study PRJNA506462) | wastewater metagenome | biome: wastewater; feature: sludge; material: wastewater sludge; isolation source: wastewater sludge with Escherichia coli K12::gfp cells carrying plasmid... | place: USA: Moscow, Idaho ...
ACTTGGAATAAGAGAATGGCAGTGTGTGGAGTGCGGTACGCTCCATGATCGGGATGTAAATTCCGCACTGAATATTCTTGCGCTCGGGCATGAGCGTCTAGCAGTAGGAATCTCCGTCCTTTAGGTCGGGGAGGATGTCAAATTTCTGAGATGCTCAAATGAAGTCAACGGATATGACATGAATTTGAAATTACTTAGCTTTGAAATATGATGCTACGCCCAAATAACCAACATTGCCGCAAGCACGACCAATCCCAATCCCCAATGATCGGTACGAGCAAGTTTTTCTTTAAAGAAATACGCTGAAATAAGTAAGCTGAATAATATTTCAATTTGTCCGAGTGTTTTCACAATCGCCACAGTTTGCATACTCATGGCACTAAACCAGCCCAATGATGCTAAAAAACTGCAGACGCTCACTTTAAAAGTTAATCCAACCCGCTGCCACATGGCATATAAGGTATGTCGTTTAAATATACCTAAAAAAGCCAATAAGATAAAACATTGTAAGCCAATGACCCACACCAAAACCCATGCAGCACGGTGAATAAACGGTAAGAAATCCAGCTCTAGACTGGCTTCACGCACCAATAAAGAAGTCACCGCAAAGCTGAGTCCACTACCGATTCCAATGGCTAAAGTTGTGAATGAAAAATCACTACGTTGATTGCCTTTACTCAGTAGAAATACCGCAATACCGCCTATCGCAACACCTAACCAAGCCAATGCGCTTAAATGTTCTTGTAGGAAAATCACGCCTACAATTGCGGCTAAAACTGCTTCACTTTTGGCAAGTCCGACACCCACCGCATAATTTTTCTGTTGAAACAGTTTTACCATTAAAGCTGTGGCTAAAATCTGACTCACTGCTGCAGTAATGATATACAGCCAAAACATCGAACTAAAATGCAGTTTTGCTTGTACAGGCTGCTGCCATTGTAAAATGCTTAAATACGCCAGTGCAAAAGGCAAGGCAAAAATAAAACGTGCCAAAGTCACGCCATAAACATCTACACTTGTGCTGAGTTGTTTTTGAAAGGCATTGCGCCATGCCTGCATAAATGCAGCCATTAAGGTAAAGAGCACCCAACTCGAAATCATTGCAACCACAAATGCTTTACTGATAAAGTTATAATTTACGCCTATTCCGTTATTTTTGCGATCTTTATTGCTTTTGAGTTATGCGCTTACGATCTCTTTTATAAACAAAAAAAACATTCATTAAAATTCAAATGAATGTTTTTCATATCTTGAAGCGATTATAGGTGTGCTGTTATTCAAAAACTGTTTAGAACTTATCTAAATTCACCACAACAGCCACGCCGATACAAAATAAAGCTACATACACGGTAAACCAAATAATCATTTGCTTAAATGCTTTGTCTGAAATACTGCTATCGGCATATTTCTGTGGTTTGCGTGAGTTATCTTCTTGCATATCGACTCCAATCTAGCCAGATTATGGGGATATACAGATTATGTAAAATTCTAAAGCATTGCTGTAGATACAAAATATTCATTAAAAACTATAACAGTTGATTTTAGATACATACCAATCTGTTATAAAAAAAGAAATTATTTAATGTTTTAAACCTAAAAATAGATCAAAATAAGTAACAGCTGCAAAAAATGCTTGAGTCATACCATGTATAAATCTGAACAATTGGCGTTGAACATTCGGCAACTCATTGAAAATGGTGCATGGAAAGCACATAGCAAGTTACCTTCGTTAAGAGAACAATCACAAATCAGTGGTTATAGCTTAATGACCGTGCTAAACGCTTATCAAGAACTTGAAGCTCAGGGATTGGTTTACGCTAAACAAAAGTCGGGGTTTTATGTCGCAGAACGTCTCAATCAAACTGAACGACCTGTACCAAGCAGTTTGAGTTTAAATGCACATATTCAAATGAACTCTTTGGTCTTTGGCTATTTAAAATCAATTCAGTCTGCAGATGTCAGTCCTTTAGGCTCTGCCTTTCCCAATGCAGAATTACTGTTTAACCCAAAGTTAATGCAAATTTTAGCGCAGCACGCCAAGCGAAAAAGCAGTTATTTTAGCCACGACCACATGCCACCGGGCAATTATGAATTAAGAACCATAATTGCAAATCGCTACTGTTTACAAGGCATACCCACCCATGCAAATGACATTGTCATTACATCTGGCGCATTAGATGCGCTCAATTTGTCATTACAAGCTTTGACCAAACCTGGAGATTTTATTCTATTACAAGAAACTATTTTTTATGGTGCATGGCAAGCGGCTGAACGTCTTGGTTTACAGGTGATTACCATTCCAGAACACCCTGTTTCAGGTTTCGATTTAGACTCATTTGAACAAGCCTTAAAACAATACCCAATTAAAGTCTGCTGGTTGATGTTGAATATTCATAACCCTATTGGCTTTAGTGTCAGAGATGAAATTAAGCAACGTATTGCGAGTTTGCTTGAAGAATATCAAGTGTATTTAATTGAAGATGATGTCTATCAAGAATTGTATTACGGAACGCAAAAACCGCTACCCATGAAGTATTTTGACCGACAACAACGGGTACTGCACTGCGCTTCTTTTTCTAAAACTTTGGGTTCTGCTGTGCGGGTTGGTTGGGTTTATGCAGGACAATTTTCCAATGCTATTCAGCATTTGCAACTCATGAGCACGGTTTCTGCAAGTCCCTTACTGCAAAACACTTTGGTCGATTTTCTGTCACATCATCATTATGAAAAACATTTGCGTCAATTACGCAAGCAATTAGAAAAACACAAAAAAGTGTTTTATCAGCAGTTGAAACAACGCTTAAACCCAACCTGCAAAATTCACTACTATTCTAGTGGATACTTTTTATGGATTGAACTGCCTGCATATATAGATGGCTATACGATTTATCAGCTATTGATTCAAAACAAGATTGGCATTGCGCCAAGTCAGTTATTCCGTTCTGAACAGGTCAGCCAGAACTTTATCCGTTTAAACTGCTCTTTTGCTTGGAACAGTGATATTGCTGCTGCATTGGATGTTTTGTCTGAGGTGATACAACAGCACATCACGCAATATACTCATGCCTAATTGCCAAGCCGATCACCCGACAATAAAAAAAGAGCTGAGTTTTTGGCTCAGCTCTTTTGTGGTTTACAGTACAATTTTAGAAGTTATAAATTGCGACTGCATTGATTCGGTTATCTTCACCTGTTTTGCTGCCATTTGCTGCTTCACCAAATGCTTCACGCTCACCATAAACATATTCTAAACCAAAGCTTAACGGTTTACGTGGGCTATAGAATACGTTTGCCCAAGCTTGCCATAAGTCTTTGTTAATCGTGGTTGTGTCTTTCGTTGCTGCAATGTAGTTAGGGTCTTTGTCAAAACTCATATAACCATAACCCAAAGTGCCATGCACTTTGTCACCAAACTTTTGTGTAATACCGACCATAATTGAATCGAATTCACTTTGCGCTGCGATAGCACTCGTTGCAGTAATCGCACCTTTGTCATCAAGGTTAGTAACAGCAACACCTTTGTTGGTAAATGATACAAAGCTGCTATCACCTTTTACATGGTAATAATCGGCTTTTAAAGTCGTGCCCGGTACAACATCGTATTTAGCACCTACACCGACACCCCATGCCATTTCTTCATCAGAATTGACACGTTTTTCATGTCCCATCGCACGTACGCTGACATTTAAATTATCTGCAAATTGATGATTTAAACGCGCAGTTAATGCAGGTAAACGCTGGTTGATTGAACTGTCTTTAGGGTCTTCAGCTGCAACCACCAAATTGGTTTGTGGGCTAAACTTTGTTGTATAGCGTACTTGTGGTGTACGTTTCACCGCACCACCAACATACGCCAAAGCATCAATGGTTTCTGGCATATAGTCTGGAATCGCAAAGTTTGACCAAGTTTGACCAATTAACCAGTTGCCGTAGTTCAAGTAAGCATGACGAATACGTAAGTTATCAAGATTTGCTCCACCCAAGAAGTCAACTTCAAGTTTACCTTTTACGTCTTGTTCACCCACAGGGCTTTTAAAATCTAAACCTAAACGGGTTGCAGAAAGTGTTGATCTTAAACGATCACTTTGTTCTTTATTGCCTTCAAGTGGTACACCGTTAATTTGGTTATACGGCATATCTTTAGCGCCACCTTCTACCTGATAAGAAGCATCTAAACGCACATTACCATATAGATTAAATTCGGCACCTTTGGCAGTTTTTAACACAGGATTAGCAACTGGCGCTGCTGCAGTACGTTGCACATTGGCAATTGCTGTTGCAGTTTGTGCATTTTGTACTTTTTGCTGCTCAATCAAACCACGTAAAGCCTGAACTTCTTGTCTAAGTTGTTCAATTTCTTTTTGCTGTTGAGTTTGCGCTTGTGCTGCAACACTCATACCGCCCATGCTCAATGCAATCATGCTCATCATGAGCGTACGCTGCATTGTTGGTCGAACCGTTGTAGATTGAAAATGTGTAGATTGGGTTAATATTTTCGCGTTCATCCTAAACTCGCTTGTTATTGTGCCATCAAATTCTAGCAACAGATCACCATCTCTTACGATGGCGATCTATATCATTGATGACTGTAGATTAATGGAAAGGTAAAGAAATTATTGGGTTGCTTTTTGTGCGACTGGATTGCTTTCTACAGCAGGCTCCACAGCGGCTTTAGCTTCTACAGACGTTTTTAAATTCACCATGAAGATTGCTAAGGCAGCAATTACACCTGGAATCGCAATAGCAAAGAAGTTCATTTGGTGCGGTAAATTCATGGTTAATAGTGCACCTGTGAGTACTGGCCCAACGATTGCACCGATGCGACCAATACCTGACGCCCAGCCCATACCTGTAGAACGTACAGTAGATGGGTAATATTGTGCGACGAAAGTATAAAGCAAGATTTGTGAACCAATTGTCGCTGCACCTGCAACTGCAATTAAGGTATACAACACGATTTGCGGGCTGTTGAAACCAAGTAGAATTAACGCTGCTGCACCACAGATAAACATAATGGTCAGTACTTTTTTGATATGGAAACGGTCAGCCAGCGCACCACCACCAATCGCGCCAATCATCCCACCAATGTTCAAGGCGAATAAGAAGATCATACTTGCACCAAGTGAGTAACCTGCTTGGATCATCAATTTTGGTAACCAGCTGCCCAAAGCATAAACCATTAACAAGCACATGAAGAATGCGATCCAGAACATGAACGTACTGAACATACGGCCTTGCTGGAACAATGCTTTTACAGGTGCTTCATCGCCTTTAGTCACTTCATTCAGTACAAACTCAGTGTCACCATTTAATTGTTGGCTTGGTGAAATTTTTTGCACAATGCTGCGAGTTTGCTCAATTTCTTTCTTGTTGGTCAAATACATGAGTGACTCAGGCAAGAATTTCCAAATTAATGGTAAAGCCACCAATGGAATAATTGCGATGTAAAACATGATTTTCCAACCAAACTCTGGCACTAACCATGCACCCAACAATGCTGAAGTCATACCGCCAATGGCATAACCACTAAACATCAGCGCAACCAAAGTACTACGAATACGCTTTGGCGCATATTCTGTCATAAGGGCCACAACGTTTGGCATTACACCGCCAATACCTAAGCCTGCAAGGAAACGTAAAATACCAAATTCAACAGGGTTAGTCGCAAATGCGCCAAAGAAGGTAAAGCCACTAAAAATAGCCACACAGATCATAATGGTTTTTTTACGACCCAACTTGTCCGATAACGTACCGAAGGTCATGGCACCAAACATCATGCCAAACAATGCCGTACTGGCCAGTAAACCTGCTTGTACCGCACTGAGCGCCCACTCTTGCATAAGTAATGGTAATGCAACCCCATAAATGACCAAATCGTAACCGTCAAAAATAATGATCATCAAACACCAAAACAATACGCCCCAATGGAATGGCGTGAACTTGGCCTCGTCAATCAAGGTATTAATATTAATTTTATTGCTTTGCATCTTGCTTCACCTCCTAATTGTGAAGTCCGTTACTCCAACTCAGATGCACACAATGAATAATAAGTTAAAATTTGTCCAAAACTGAATAGGCATGGATACATACCTAAAAAGTCTATAATTTGTAAGATATTGATTTTAAAATAGATAAAAATAACAAGGCGAAAAAAATACTGTAATGTGATGCTTAAAAAAGTTTTTTCAGGCAATTCACATAACAGTATTTTGTTAAAAATATCTGTGCTTTTATATAAAAAATATAGTTATAAATATTTGTTTTATATGGCTTTACTAGAATACATTGCGATCATAAGTAAATGCTTCCAAATCATAAACTTGATAAATGCAGTCAAACAAAGATCGAATGTCTTCACTTTCATCCATATTACGAATTGCCATAAACACAGGACTTACAGCCGAGTCATCTAATAAAGGTATAAAGTGCAAATGTGCCAAATGAATACTTTGTGCGCTTTCTGGCACGATACACAAGCCCTCACCTGCAGCAACAAAACCCAACGCCAATTGTAATTCACGCACTTCACGAATTTTGCGAGGTTCTAAACCATACTCAGAAAACACGCCACGAATTTGGGTAGAGAAGTTTGGCTTGTTGTGATTTGGATATAAAAATACTTGTTGATCAACAACATCCGCCAAATATACACCTTCTTTTTGTGCCGCAAATGGGTGGCTCGAATGTACTGCAACCATCAAGCGTTCTTCACGTAATAAGATACGTTTAACTGCAGGATCAGAAATTCTTAAGCGTCCAAATCCAACATCTATGCGCCCTTCTTTAAGTGCCTGAATTTGGTCATTGGTGGTCATTTCCACCATTTCTATTTTTAAATGCGGATGCTGCTGCTTAAACAAATATACAATTCTTGACAATAAACCGAACAATAAAGAACCAACAAAGCCAATAGTCACGGTACGATCAGCAATACCTACCCGTTTAGTCATCGACTTAATTTCTTCAGCATTAGACAAAAGTTTAACAGCATGCTGGTAAAAAAATTGGCCTGCTTCCGTGGTCTTAAGCGGTCTGCTACCGCGCTCAAATAGTTGAATTCCAAGCTCTTGTTCTAAATTTTGGATCTGTCTGCTCAAAGGTGGTTGAGCAATAAAGAGTTTTTCTGCTGCCTTGGTGAAACTTTGCTCTTCTACAACAGCAACAAAATAACGTAAATGTCTGAGTTCCATAGCTCAAAATACCTTTTAAGTATAAAAAAATGCAAATTTGATCTTCGACCAATGCAATTTATTCTTTTAAGGTATATCACATAACTGTAATAAAGCAATGATATGAAGGGCAAACCATGTATAAGTCAGTAGAAACTTTGCTGGTGGAAATACCAACCATCCGTCCACATAAGATGGCGGTTGCAACCATGCAAACCCAAACCCTGGTATTAGTCAAAATCACCACTGAAGATGGTTTTGTTGGCTGGGGCGAAGCGACCACAATTGGTGGCTTGGGCTATGGTGAAGAAAGCCCAGAAAGTGTGAAAACCAATATTGAAACATATTTCGCACCATTGCTAAAAACTTTAGCTGGCTTGAACGTTGCGCAAACTTTACAGGTCATTAAAAAGAATATCAATGGTAACCGTTTTGCGAAATGTGCCATTCAAACTGCTTTATTAGATATTCAAGCTCAACGCTTAAACCAACCTTTAAGTGAAATTTTAGGTGGTCGTCTACGCAACTCTGTTCCTGTGTTATGGGTGCTTGCATCTGGCGATACAGAAAAAGACATTGCTGAAGCGCAAAAAATGATTGCGGCAAAACGCCATAACACTTTCAAACTCAAAATCGGTTCACGCCCTGTAGAGCAAGATGTTGAACACGTATTAGCCATTAAACAAGCTTTAGGTAAAGACGTTTCTATTCGTGTAGACGTTAACCGTGCTTGGTCAGAACTTGAAGCCATTAAAGGTATTCAACTTCTACAAGATGGTGGTGTAGACCTGATTGAACAGCCATGTGCAATTGACAACATTGATGCCATGGAGCGTTTAACTCGCAAATTTGATATTGCCATCATGGCAGATGAATCATTGATGGGCCCACAAAGTGCTTATCAATTGGCGAAACGCAATGCGGCATCTGTATTTGCAGTAAAAGTTGCACAGTCTGCTGGTCTAATCGAAGGTTGTGAAGTTGCAACAATTGCACAGTTGGCAGGCATCGACCTATATGGCGGCACAATGCTTGAAGGCCCTGTCGGCACGATTGCATCTGCGCATGTGTTCTCGACCTTCCAGAATTTAGCTTATGGCACAGAATTATTTGGTCCGTTATTGCTGACCGAAGAAATTTTAAAAACTCCACTTCAGTACCAAGACTTTGAATTACACCTTCCAACAGGTGCAGGTTTAGGTATTGAGTTGGATGAAGACAAAATTGACAACTTGCGTCGTCAGTAATTAGGAGAAACCCATGCTTTTCCACGTACGTATGGATGTAAACATTCCATTGGATATGCCAGCAGAAACTGCTAACGAAATTAAAGCCGTTGAAAAAGCATATTCACAGGAATTACAGCGTCAAGGTAAATGGCGTCATATTTGGCGTATTACTGGCCAGTATTCAAACATCAGTATTTTTGATGTTGAGAGCAATGAAGAACTGCACAACATTCTGCAAGGTCTTCCGCTCTACCCTTACATGAATATTGAAGTGATGGCATTGAACCGCCACCCTTCATCAATTCGTGAAGATGACACCTGATTTAATTCGGAAACTGGAGTAAGCACCTTACTCCAGCACCAAAGTAAACATTTAGCAAACCAAGTAAACAAGGAAAGTGGCAGCCAATTATCTCGTTTTTAGTCCAGAGATATTCGCCACCGAAGCACACCTCCAAGGAGAATGAAAATGGATCGTCAAACCATTGAAAATGTAGTTAAAGCTTGTAACGTGGACACTTCTGAAGGTCCAGTAAATGCACGTGTACAACAAGTACTTGTTCGTTTAGTTACAGACTTATTCCAAGCGATTGAAGACTTAGACTTAAGCCAAACGGAAGTTTGGAAAGGCATCGAAACTATTATTGACATCGCAAAAGCTGATGAATTTGCATTAATGGGTTCTGCAGTAGGTCTTGAGCACTTCCTAGACTTACGTGCTGACGAAGCTGACGCGAAAGCAGGCTTGACTGGTGGTACGCCACGTACAATTGAAGGTCCATTGTATGTTGCTGGTGCGCCTGAATCTACTGGTTTTGCTCGTATGGACGATGGTTCTGAAGAAGGCAAAATCCCGACTCTAATCATTGACGGCACAGTAACTGACACTGACGGCAACATCATTCCTGGTGCTAAAGTTGAAGTATGGCATGCAAACAGCCACGGTAACTATTCATTCTTTGATAAATCACAAAGCCACTTCAACCTACGTCGCTCAATCTTTGCTGACGAAAACGGTCAATATGTTGCACAAACAACTATGCCTGTAGGTTACGGCTTAAACCCTGAAGGTCCACTTCAAGGTGTGTTAAACCAAATTTCTCGTCACGGTCAACGTCCTGCGCACGTTCACTACTTCATCTCTGCACCTGGCTTCCGTAAGTTGACAACTCAGTTCAACATCGAAGGCGACAAATACCTTTGGGATGACTTCGCATTCGGTACTCGTGAAGGTCTAGTAGCAGAAGCTGTTGATGTAACTGACGAAGCTGAAATCGCACGTCGTGGCTTGAAAGGTCCTTTCAAACACATCCAGTTCAACATTGTTCTTCAAAAAGATCAAGCTGGCGCTCCTTCTACTGAAGTTGAACGTCGCCGCGCAAGCGCATAATTTGAAATGGAATCGGGATGTGGTTATTGCCCCATCCCGATGACTGCCCTCCTTGGAAAGTCGGAGAAAGGACATGCCTCGTATTCCTGTTATCAATACTAGCCACTTAGACCGTATTGACGAATTATTGGTTGATGATTTTGAATCTGGTGAATTTAAATTACACCGTTCAGTATTCACAGACCAAGCCCTGTTTGACCTAGAAATGAAATACATTTTTGAAGGCAACTGGGTTTATTTGGCACATGAAAGCCAAATTCCAAACAACAATGACTACTACACCACTTACATTGGTCGTCAGCCAATCATCATTGCGCGTAACCGCAATGGCGAATTGAATGCCATGATCAACTCGTGTTCACACCGTGGTGCACAATTATGTCGTTACAAGCGTGGTAACAAAGCAACTTATACTTGCCCATTCCACGGTTGGACTTTCAACAACTCTGGTAAGTTGTTAAAAGTGAAAGACCCTGCCGATGCGGGTTATTCAGATTGCTTCAACAAAGACGGTTCACACGACTTGAAAAAAGTTGCCCGTTTTGAAAGCTATAAAGGTTTCTTGTTTGGTAGCTTAAACCCAGATGTTCCTTCTTTAGAAGAATACCTAGGTGAAGCAACTAAAATCATTGACATGATTGTAGGTCAATCACAACAAGGTCTTGAAGTTTTACGTGGTTCTTCAACTTACACCTATGAAGGTAACTGGAAGTTAACTGCTGAAAACGGTGCCGATGGTTACCACGTGTCAGCAGTACACTGGAACTACGCTGCAACAACTCAGCAACGTAAAGAAAAAGAAGCTGGTGACAACATTCGTGCTATGAGCGCAGGTTCATGGGGCAAACAAGGCGGTGGTTCTTACGGCTTTGAAAATGGTCACATGCTACTTTGGACACAATGGGCAAACCCAGAAGACCGTCCTAACTTTGCCAAGAAAGATGAATACACCGAGCAATACGGTGAAGCAATGGCGAAATGGATGATCGAACGTTCACGTAACTTGTGTATCTATCCAAACGTGTACTTCATGGATCAGTTCGGTTCA
>RRZT012143635.1_pt1 | contig 10836 bp, 8 predicted proteins | sample 2165551 | NCBI WGS metagenome assembly RRZT01 (sample SAMN10456910, study PRJNA506462) | wastewater metagenome | biome: wastewater; feature: sludge; material: wastewater sludge; isolation source: wastewater sludge with Escherichia coli K12::gfp cells carrying plasmid... | place: USA: Moscow, Idaho ...
CCAGAAGAAGATCTATACTGTAACAGGACATGGAGAGGACTCCCTTTCTACAACGATCACGGATCTGATGACAAAGAATAATTATACAACCGAGGAGCTGAATCTTCTGATGACAGATTCTATACCGGATGACTGTGACCTTCTGTTAATGGATGGTCCGACCAATGATCTTTCTGATGATGAAGTCAGCCTCTTAAGCGGATATCTTGGAGAAGGCGGCAAGGTGATGTGTCTGCTGGGAGATACCGGACTTGCTTCTTTACCGAAACTTGCAGGACTTCTGAAAGATTATGGAATTGAAGGAGCAGACGGTTATATCGCAGATCCACAGAGATGTTATCAGAATCAGCCGTATTATATCTTCCCGGTAATGAATTTATCCGGTGATATGGCAGACGGAATCAGTTCCCAGATGGTACTTCTGATGAATTCCCGTGGACTGACGACAACGGATCCGGCAAGAGATACGATCACAACGAGTGCCTTTATGACAACTTCTGAGCAGGCATATGCAGTGACAGAAGAAGATCAGAAGCAGGGAACGTATGATCTGGGAGTGGTTGCAACTGAAACGATCAGTTCCGACAGCAAAGAGAGCAGACTGACGGTTATCTCTGCAGGCAGCCTGATCGATCAGCAGATCACGGATGCATTTTCACAGCTTGAAAATACGCAGGTATTTATGAATGCAGTGACAGCAAACTTTGACGGTGTGACCAATCTTTCTATTGAGGCAAAGAGCCTTACAACAGAGTACAATACTGTTCAGCATGCAGGTGGATTCAGCATTCTCGTTGTATTTGGTATTCCGGCAGTGGTTCTGATCGGTGGTTTTGTCGTATGGTTCAGAAGAAGAAAGGCCTGAGGTGTCAGTATGAAAAAGAAAAAAGGACCATTGATTTTAACAGGAGTGCTGGTCATCCTTCTGATTGTTTATTTTGGACTAAGCTCCTGGAATAAAAAGCAGGATAAAAAAGAGGAAAAAGAAACGGTCAAAGTGACGGATCTGGATGAGTCAACGATCACTGCGATCAAGTATCAGGTGGCAGCAGGTGAAATGTCTTTTGAAAAAGAAGGAGATACCTGGTATTATTCAGAAGATAAGGATTTCCCGTTGAAGCAGAGTAAGCCGGAGGCGATTGTAAAGGCGGCTGCCCAGATCACCGCGGACCGGAAACTGGAAGACGGAGACAGCCTGGACGCATATGGACTGGATGACCCGAATTATTCCATTGAGATCACGGAAGAAGACGGAACAGTAACAACGGTCAGCTTTGGAGATTCTACCGGAACAGATTATTATGTAACGGTGGGCGATACCGGTACAGTCTATACGGTCGCATCCAGCGTGCTGGATGATTTCAAGACGGAGTTGTCTGATTTTGCACAACTGGATGAATATCCGAGCATCGGAAGCGGCAATCTGAAAAAAGAAGTAATCACGGAAAATGGAACGACTACGACCTATGATTCAGAAAATGAAGATCAGGAAGAAGAAATCGCTGCGGTTGCAGGCGGACTGGGTGCGGTGTCACTGACAAAGGTTGCTGATTATTCTGTGGAAGATGCAGACCTGGCAGGCTATGGACTGGATGAAGCCAGTCGGATCACGGTTGAGGCTACTTATACAAAGAATGAGGATGAAAAGACGATGAAAATGTATATCGGCAGTGACGATGGAAACGGAAACCGTTATGTGATGCTGGATGGATCGAAGATCGTCTATCAGATTTCAGACGAAGTATGCAAAAATATTCTGAATCAGGAATAATTTTAGATTTATTTAATTGACTTTGATTGAAAAACGGAGCAGAATAGAGTCCATATCAATTTAAGACAGGAAGTGCAGATCATGAAAGAAAAGTTTATGAGGTTTATGCAGGGAAGATACGGTGTGGATCAGTTATCGAAAGCATTGCTGGTGATCGGTCTGATCAGTGTATTGCTGGCTTCGTTTTTCAGGGGAAGTCTTATAGGGACATTTTTTTACTATGTCGGATGGTTTCTGATCATTTACTGTTATTTCAGGATGTTCTCAAAGAATGTATCAAAGCGTTATGCGGAGAATCAGGCGTATCTTGCAAAGTCATACAAGATCCGTTGCTTTTTTGCAAAGCAGAAAGATCTGTTCCGGCAGAGAAAGCAGTATCATATTTATAAATGCCCGGGATGCAGTCAGAAGATCAGGATTCCAAGAGGCAAAGGAAAGATCGAGATCCGTTGTCCGAAGTGTGGCACAAAGTTCATGAAAAAGAGCTGAGCAAGTATTTGTTATTACTTGTCACTACCTTCTGTTGTTATGTGGAACAAAGTTCATTAAAAGAGCTGAGAAAGTGCAGGCAGAATGTGGGAAAGCGGACAGTGGAAAAAGAGAATGAGAGGAAATTAAGAAAAAGATGTCAGATCCATATCAGATTTTAGGAGTAGACCAGAGTGCATCGGATGAGGAGATTAAGAAGGCATACAGAAAACTGAGCCGTCAGTATCATCCGGATGCGAATATCAACAATCCTCATAAAGATGAGGCAGAGGCTAAGTTCAAGGAAGTCCAGCAGGCATATCAGCAGATCATGGATGAGCGGGAAAAAGGCTACTCTTCGTCGGGAGCAGGAGGCGGTTCACAGGGCAGCGGATACGGTGAGTATGGTCCGTTTGGCGGCTTTGGCGGTTTTGGAGGTTACGGGAATTTCGGTGGCTACGGAAACGGGACTTCCGGAAGAACAGCAGGTATGAGCGAGGAAGATGCACATCTGCAGGCGGCAGCCAATTATATCAGAAGCGGACATTTCAGGGAGGCACTGAATGTCCTTGACGGAATTGCAAACCACAGTGCCTTATGGTATTTTCTGAGTGCTTCTGCAAATTCGGGACTGGGCAATAATGTGACGGCACTGGAGCATGCCAGGGAGGCTGTCCGGCTTGATCCTCAGAATATGCAGTATCAGATGCTGCTGCAGCGGCTGGAAGGCGGTGGAAGCTGGTATCAGACACGACAGACGATGTATGGATTTCCGGGTACATTTGATAACAGCTATTGCGTGAAGTTATGCGTGGCAAATCTGATGTGCAATCTTTGCTGTGGCGGAAGCGGCCTCTGCTGCGGCGGAGGTAATTATGGCGGAGGCACCGGAACATTTCTGTAAAGTGCAGGAAAGAAATGTAACAATTCTTAATGAAAGCGTTCATCTTTTTTAAAATTTGTATCTTATAATAGGCATCAGTCGGGTAAGAAGCATCAGTCAGGAGTTTTCCCCGGCTGATGTTTTTTCTATATGGATTGATTCATGATCCGGGAAAACCCTATTACGAATGAGGAGCAGATAATAGATGGAAGAACACAGAAGAAATCGTCAGAACCGGTATGGAAGGATTTTATGTGGACTTGTGTTTTTTGCACTTTGCGGTACAATTTTCTGCATGGGATTGAATGCGAAAGAAGCAAGACAGGAGGCCAGAAAAGCTGAGGCTGTAAAAGAGGCAGAGGCAGAAAAGAAAAAGGCAGAAAAAGAAGAAAAGAAGAAAGAAAAAGAAGCAGAGGAGCAGCGGAAGAAAGAGCTTTCGGTGCAGCCGGGTGTTGCAGTGGGGACAACGGAAGCGAGTGATGAAAAGATTGTATATCTGACATTTGATGACGGCCCTTCGGAGAATACGCAGAAAGTGCTGGATATACTGGATCAGTATGATGCCAAAGCAACTTTTTTTATTACGGGGCAGAAACCGGAGTACCGTCCGATGATAAAAAAAGCATATGATGCAGGGCATACGATCGGTCTGCACAGTTTCTGTCATGATTATGAGATCGTATATTCTTCAGAAGAAGCGTACCTGAAAGATCTGGAAGAAGTGGGAGAGATCGCAAAGGAGCAGATCGGATTCGTCCCGTGTTTTATCCGTTTTCCGGGTGGCTCGTCCAATACGGTTTCAAGGAATTATACGGAGGGAATCATGAGTGTACTTGTGCCGAAAGTACTTGAGCTGGGATATCAGTATTATGACTGGAATGTCAGCAGCGGGGATGGAGGAACAGCTACGACAGAGGAAATCATTGCACAGTCGGAGACAGACAAGTATCATCAGGTAATGCTGCTGTTTCATGATGCAGCAACAAAAGAGACAACGATCGAGGCATTGCCGACCGTTCTGGAGTATTATAAAAATCTTGGCTATTCTTTTAAAGCAATCGACAGAGAAAGCCTGGTTGTGCATCATCAGGTGAATAATTAAGGAGAAGGAGAAAGAGAAGATTTATGAGCGGACAGGAAAGAAAAACAGGAAAAAGAGTACTCAATGTTGGCCTGCTGGCTCATGTAGATGCAGGAAAGACGACCCTTTCGGAAAGTATTCTTTATCAAAGTGGTGCAATACGAAATTTAGGCAGGGTCGATCATCAGGATGCTTTTCTGGATACAGATGAAATGGAACGGGAACGTGGAATTACGATCTTTTCCAAGCAGGCGGTGCTTACCTGGAAAGATACGGAGATCACATTGCTGGATACACCGGGACACGTTGATTTTTCAGCGGAGATGGAGCGGGTACTGCAGGTGCTGGACTGTGCGGTGCTGGTGATCAGCGGGGCAGACGGTGTGCAGGGACATACGGAGACTTTGTGGAAACTTTTAACAAGATACGGAATACCGGTGTTCCTTTTTGTGAATAAAATGGATCAGGAAGGGACGGACTGTGGAAAACTTCTTGCAGAACTGAAATCCCGGTTTTCAGAAGGATGTATTGATTTCGGCAGAGTGGAAACCGGAGCAGAAGAAGTGATCGAAGAGATTGCAGTGTGTGATGAACAGACGATGGAAGAATATCTTGAGAAAGGCAGTGTCGCCGCTGCCTCGATCCGCCGGCTGGTCGCAGAAAGAAAGATTTTTCCATGCTATTTTGGTTCGGCGTTACATTTGCAGGGTGTGGAAGAACTGATGAACGGGATCTGCACATATCAGATGCAGAAAGAATATCCGGCAGTATTCGGAGCGAAGGTTTATAAGATTGCGAGAGACGGTCAGGGAAACAGGCTGACTTACCTGAAAGTGACCGGTGGCACGCTGAAGGTGAAGGATGTGATCGGTGAAAATGGTGATAAGGTAAATCAGATCCGTGTATATTCCGGTGAAAAGTATGAGCTTCTTTCGGAGGCAGATGCGGGAAAAGTCTGTGCAGTGACCGGTTTGGCGGAAACATATCCGGGGCAGGGACTTGGAGCAGAAAAAGATTCTGAGCTGCCGATCCTTGAGCCGGTGCTGACGTACAGGATCATTTTGCCGGATGACTGTAATGTTCATACGATGTTAAGAGATTTGAAGCTTTTGGAGGAAGAAGAGCCGGAACTGCATGTCGTATGGATCGAAAAGAGTCAGGAGATCCATGTGCAACTGATGGGCGATGTGCAGATTGAAATCCTTCAGAGAATCATAAAAGAACGCTTTGGAGTACTGGTTGAGTTCGGGGAAGGCAGCATTGTCTATAAAGAGACGATCGCAGCACCGGTGGAAGGTGTCGGGCATTTTGAACCGTTACGCCATTATGCAGAGGTACATCTGCGGTTAGAACCGGGAGAACGCGGATCAGGAATACAGTTTGATTCAGAATGCAGTGAGGATGTGTTGGATCGGAACTGGCAGCGGCTGGTGCTGACCCATCTGGAGGAAAAGGAACATAAAGGAGTTCTGACGGGATCGGTTATTACAGATATGAAGATCACACTGACTTCAGGAAAAGCCCATCTGAAGCATACGGAGGGCGGGGATTTCCGACAGGCAACTTACCGGGCTGTGCGGCAGGGACTGAAAAAAGCAGAAAGCGTACTGCTTGAACCGTATTATGAGTTCAGGATCGAATTACCTTCTGAAAATGTGGGACGTGCCATGACGGATATACAGAACCGTTTCGGAAAATTTGAGGCACCGGAAACGTTGGGAGAAATGACTGTGCTGACGGGAATTGCACCGGTATCGACTTTAAGCGGTTATCAGAAAGATGTCATTGCATATACAGGTGGAAGAGGAAGAATTTCTCTGACCCTGAAGGGGTATGATCTCTGCCATAATCAGGAAGAAGTTGTAGCGGCGAGAGGGTATGATTCAGAGCTGGATCTTGCGAATCCTACCGGTTCGGTCTTTTGTGCCCATGGTGCAGGATTTGTCGTGGACTGGGATGAAGTCGAAGAATATATGCACATGGAACGCACACTGGATCAGACGGGAGAAGAAGGACTTGCGGAAGTCACACTTCCGAAGCGGCGGCATTCCAGTATTGAACTGACACAGGAGGAACTGGATGCAATTTATGTAAGAACTCCTGATCCGGTGAAGCAGAATCATGGTCCGGTGACAGTCTGTGCAAAGGAAAAGGACAGAGAACCGGGCAGTGCCTATACAGATCCGAAATGGGAAAGACGCAGACGGGAAAAGGAAGGCCGACAGGAATATCTTCTGGTGGATGGATACAATATTATTTTCTCATGGGAGGAACTAAGAGAGCTGTCCGAAAAGGATATTGGTGCGGCACGCGGGAAACTTGCGGATATCTTAAGCAACTATCAGGGATACAGAAAATGTACGCTGATCCTTGTGTATGATGCATATAAAGTTGAAGGCAATCCGGGTGAAGTGATGAAATATCATAATATTTATATTGTCTATACCAAAGAGGCGGAAACGGCAGACCAGTATATCGAAAAGACTGTAAGACGGATCGCAAAGGATGCTGCTGTAACTGTGGCAACTTCAGACGGACTGGAGCAGGTGATCATCTTAGGACAGGGTGCGAACCGGATGTCTGCTCCGGGACTGAAAGAGGAAATTGAGAGGACGCTGGCAGAAGTCAGAGGTGAGCATCTTGGAAAGAAAGGCAGTGTCGGAAATTATCTTTTTGATTATCTGGATGAAGAGACTGCAGAGGAGATGGAAAAAGTCCGACTGGGGAAAGCAGGAAAGAATGGACGGGATAAAAAATGACAATCGGGATTATTGAAGATGACCGCCTGTTAAGCCGGTCTTTGAAAGTCGTGCTTGAGAAGGAAGGTTATCGGACTTTGCAGGTTTATACAAAGAAAGATGCAGGGCAGATTCTGCAGGGAACAGAGGAGCTTTTACTGGTTGATATCGGTCTCCCGGACGGAAATGGTATGGAACTGTATCACACCCTGATGAAAAAATGGAACAGAAAGATCCCCGCAATTTTTCTGACGGCAAGGGATGAAGAGCAGGAAATGCTGAAAGCATTTGACCTGGGAGCAGAAGATTATGTTGTGAAACCATTTTCCATGAAAGTGTTATTAAAAAGGATTGAAGTAGCTTTCAGACGAAACCGGGGAGAAGATGCCGGTGAACAGATTCTGAAATGCAGAAATCTCACTCTGTATCCACAGCGAAAAAAGGCAGTGTCAGGGGAGAATGAGATCTCTCTTACGGCAAAAGAGTATCAGCTCCTGGAATATCTGATGAAAAATCAGGGGCAGGTTCTGACCAAAGAAAATATTTTGGAGCATGTATGGGGAATTGATGGTCAATATGTAGTTGATAACAGTGTCAGCGTGCTGGTCGGCCGTCTGCGGAAAAAGATTGAAGCTGCGGGAGAACGGCCGTATATTCAGAACGTATTTGGACTGGGATACCGGATGGAGGAAGAGTAATGGATCTGACAGAAATTTTGTGGTGGAGTGCTGGGATGTTTCTTTTGGGGATTCTTGCCGGGGCGGCCGGAATGTACCGGGTTCAGAGAAAAGAACGAAGCCGGGAATTAAAGAAGATATCAGATACTGTGCAGCGAATGACCAGCGGAAAAGAACTCCCCGATTTTTCTGACTGCGAAGAGACAATGGATTCCAAAATCCGGCATCAACTGCTGCGGCTGCAGGAAATTTTAGTCAGTCAGAAACAAGATGCACAGAAAGAACGGAAAGAACTTCAGGAACTGATTTCGGAAATCGCACATCAGATGCGGACACCATTGACAAATCTGAAAAATTATCTTGACTTTTTATCAGAAGAAATCGAAAAGAAAGGGACAGAACCGGAACTGTCTTATCTGAAAGCCATTCAGAGCAGTGAAGAAAAAATTTATTTTCTGACAGAGCATTTTATCCGTATTTCAAGATTAGAGCATGGTCTGATTCAGATCAGAAAAGAAGAGCGGGATCTTCTTAAGACTCTGCGGAATGCACTTGGTCAGATTTTGGATCAGGCAGAGAAAAAAGAGATCCGGTTCGAGTTTGAACTTCCTGAGAAAATGCATGTGATGCATGATGCAAACTGGCTGGGAGAAGCACTTTTTAATCTGTTGGATAATGCGGTGAAATACAGTCCGCAAAACGGAAAAATAAAGATTAGCCTGCAGGAAAATGAAATGTTCACAACTTTCAGTATCAGAGATTACGGAATCGGAATCGAACCGGAGGAAAAGAATCTGATCTTTCAGAGATTTTACCGCGGAAAGCGGGTGACGGATGAGGAAGGCTTTGGAATAGGTCTGTATCTTGCAAGAGAAATCCTATTTTTACATGAAGGACTTTTAACGGTAAAGCGGTGTGAACCGGGAGTAGAAATGAAACTGTCTTTGCCACGGCAATAAAAGATTTTGCATTGTTAGAAATTTGTTAGATTTGTTCTTTAAAATAATGGCAGGAGAAAAAGAACAGATCAGAGGAGAAGAAGGACAATGAAAATCGTAAAAGCGGTGAATCTGAAAAAATATTTTGTTACAGAGAATTACGAAGTACATGCAGTGGATGGTGTTACACTGGAGATAGAAGAAGGAGAGTTTGTGGCTGTTGTCGGAACATCAGGGAGTGGAAAAACTTCACTTCTTAATCTTCTGGGAGGCCTGGATGTGCCGGACGAGGGCGGAGTATGGATCAGAGGAAGCAGTCTGAAAGATATGGAAAGCGAGGAACGGACCATTTTCAGACGAAGGAATATCGGGTTTATTTTTCAACAATATAATCTGATCCCGATGATCAGCGTCTATGAAAATATCGTGCTGCCCCTCCGCCTTGACGGTGCAGAGATCGATCAGGAGTTTTTTGAAGAACTGACAGGAACACTGGGACTGAAGGAAAAACTCGGGCAACTGCCGGAAACGCTGTCAGGCGGTCAGCAGCAGAGAGCAGCGATAGCAAGAGCCTTAATGACAAAGCCGGCGATTGTCCTCGGAGATGAACCGACGGGCAATCTGGATTCTGTGACCAGTATGGAAGTTGTGGGACTTTTGAAAAATTGTGCAAAGAAATATCATCAGACTGTGATCCTTGTGACACATCAGGAAGAAGTTGCACAGATGGCGGACCGGATCATAAGGATCGAGGACGGGAGGATCGCAGAATGATTCCGAACAATAATCAGGAGGTTCTGTCCATGCTGGCAGAGAAATTAAGGAAAAAGAACCGTGGGCGTAATATGGTACTGCTCTGTGCGGTGGCGGTCGGAATTGTTACACTGACACTGATTTTCGGAACTTCTGCCGGAAAGATCCAGGCAGAGTATACGAAAGCGGTACGCCGGGCAGGTTCAACAGCATCAGCAGTACTGGAAAATGCGACAGAAGACCAGTACCGGCAGATCTGCTCCCTGAGTTATATAAAGAATGCAGGGAAAAGAGTGAGAGCCGGGAGAGCAGAGAGCGGGGAAAAGAAGCTCGGTGAGATCAGTCTGTTAGATCAATCTGCATGGGAAAAAATCATCCGTCCTGCTTATACAGATCTTCAGGGGCATTACCCAAAAGAAAAGCAGGAGATCATGGTCTCTGTAAAAATGCTGGAGGATCTGGGAATCACTGAGCCGACGGCAGGAATGAAAATCCAACTGACGGTAGTGACCGGATGGCAGGAGAAAAAAGAAGAACTATTTTACCTGAGCGGGTGGTATACCTCATATACAGATTCGGGTTCTAAAGCTCAGCAGGGATATATTTCTGAAAAAAAGGCGGCAGAGTGGGGAATCATATCGGAGAAAAATTCGGAGATACTGATCTGTCCATCAGACCGGATGAGCCGTGAAGAGGCAGAAGAACAATTATATAAAGATGTAAAACGGACGGATACAGGACAAAGAATTACCGTGACAGATCCTGCATTTCTGACAGCGGTAGATCAACTGACCGGAAGTTATGAAATGGCAGTTCTCGGAGTGATTTTGATTCTGGGCGGAGTCTGGTTTCTTATCCATAATATTCTCGAGATTTCCATGATCGGGGATATCCGTCAGTTTGGATTGCTTTATACGATCGGAACAACGAAAAAGCAGTTGCGGAAAATCTGCCACAGGCAGATGGCAGGCTGTATGCTTGTGGGAAGTGGACTCGGAGTGGTGTTTTCAGTGCTTCTTTTATTCTTTGGTATTCCCGGTCTGCTGGGGCAGGAATATCTGCGGGAATATGGCGGCACAAAAGAATTTTCCGTATTTCGACCTGAAATCCTGATCGCAGCAGTTGGTTTTACCCTGCTGATCATTGAAGCTGCCATTCAAAAAAATATGAATCGGATGATCCGACTTTCCTGTATAGAAAGCATGCATTATACAGGAAAGCAGAACCATAGACGGAAAAGACGAAATACAGAAAAGCAAAGAACAGAAAAGCAAAATGCGAGGAAGCGACGAAAGATACCAGCAGAGCTTCCATTACTGGCATGGAGAAATGTGACAAGAGAGAGGGCAGAATTTGTGCTGACGGTGCTGTCACTTTTTTTAGGAGTAGAAACCCTTCTTTGTACGGCTGTGGCTACGGGCCGAAGTGATGCGCCGAATATCTATCTGCAGAAACCGCCTCTTATCCTTGCGCGGGACTTTCGCGAGGCGGCCAAACAACGGACCATACGCGAACCGGACGAAGAGG
>RRZT012831571.1_pt1 | contig 10834 bp, 9 predicted proteins | sample 2165551 | NCBI WGS metagenome assembly RRZT01 (sample SAMN10456910, study PRJNA506462) | wastewater metagenome | biome: wastewater; feature: sludge; material: wastewater sludge; isolation source: wastewater sludge with Escherichia coli K12::gfp cells carrying plasmid... | place: USA: Moscow, Idaho ...
CGGCGTAGGCAATCCAATAGGCCAAATACAAATCCGCAGCGGTAAACTTTTCACCCGTCAAATATGGATTGGCCTGCTTCATGCCCTGCTTTAAAAATGCGAAAACAGCGTCTTCATTGCCCATACTCAGCGCGGATCGGCATTTTTCGATTTGCGCTTCCGGCACCTGCAAATATTTGAGATCCATATATTCGGTCATTGGCCCGTGACAAAAAAACAGCCACTTCAAATATTCGCCGCGCATCGGATCATTCAACGCTGGCGCTAGGCCTTTTTCATGATATTTATCCGCCAAATAGGCATAGATAGCGGCAGTTTCACTAATGACGGCCGGCCCATCCACCAGACACGGCACTTTGCCCATTGGGTTAATTTTTAAATATTCGGCATCATGAATTTTGGCATAATCCACTTCAACTATTTCAATATCATTTTCTATGCCCAGCTCTTTAAATAAAGGCAGCAGCGTATTTCCGCGGGATTGTTTATTGCTGTAGTATTTCATTGGAAAGTTGACCTATGCTGTTTATTTTTAGAGTATAAAATGCAGAAAAATTAATCTGTATGAATTTATTGTTTTGTGCAGTTCAATATATTCAAAATAAAAAAGCCAGTCTTTCGACTGGCCTCAGTTCATCAATTGCTTGTTAAAAAAAGCCCATATAAAACTGCTCTTTCAGCACTTTTAAAATCAGCTCAATCGCTTCATTTTTCTTGTCTTTGCGGTAGCTGGCGTACAGCCCAATCATCGGCAGCGGCTCAATAGTGCTTTTCACCACAATTTTATCGCCCAGCAGCGGAATCACATAAGACGGCACCAAACTCCAGCCCACGCCCATGCCCACCAAATTCACATTCAGCAAAATATTGGTCGAATACTGCACCACATTGACATTTAATTTAGACTGCTTGAAAAATTCCTGAATAATGCGGAACAATTCTGGCGATGAATGCTCATCACTGACAATAAACTCCTGCTGATTAAAGCTTTTAATGCTGATATGGCGCAGCATAGCCTCAGGACAGTCTTTCGGCATAATTAAAGCCAGCGGTTCAGTAAATACCTGCACAGACTCAATATCTGGAGCATCTTCCGCATAGCGGGTAAACGCTATGTCAATTTCCCCTTTATGCAGTGATTTAAGCTGATCTGCATCCGTCAGACTATGAAAATGGATTTTCAATTCAGGAAACTGCGCACGGATATTCGGCATAATGTAAGGAAAGACTTTCATTTCCGCTACAGGCACAAAGCCAATGTTCAGCTGCTCTTTAGTCAGATGTGCAACTTGACGCGCATCCAGTATGGCTTTTTCCGCATGCTCCAGACTCAGGCGCGCCTCTTTCAAAAAGGCTTTGCCCTCTTCCGTCAGTTCAACTTTACGGTTTGAACGCAACAGCAGCTGTACACCCACTTCCTGCTCTAAATCTTTAATCTGCTGGCTTAAAGATGGCTGCACGGTGCACATGCGCTGCGCGGCTTTGGTAAAATTCAGCTCTTCAGCAACAGCTACAAAGTAACGCAAATGTCGTAATTCCACACTGCACCTCTATCAAATGGATGTCTGAACAGGCTTCTTCAATGCCGCAGACGCCTTGTAAATAAACAGCGTTACGATCACGATGACCGCGCAGCTTAAATAGGTAAATTGATAGTCAAAGTAGGCGATGAGCAAGCCCATAATGACGGAACCGATGGCCAGGCCAATATCAAACAAAGCAAAGAACGTTGAAATCGCATGACCCATGCGCTGCTTGGACACGGACTGTATCGCCAGTGTTTGCATGCAGGGAAATAATGAGCCATAGCCCATGCCGATAAACACCGCGGACAGCCACAGCACCCATTGATTATCCATAAAACTGACAATCACCAAACCAATGGCAAATGATATAAAGGATGGATAAATAACCGAACTTGGCCCTTTTTGATCGTACCATTTGCCCACCCATGGACGCACCGCGATCATGGATACAGCAAACACAATAAAAAATAAGCTAGCGGCGCTTAATAAATGCCGGCTGTCAGCAAATGCCGTAATAAAGCTGGTGATGCTGGAATATGCAAAGGCCACCAACAGCGCAATCAGGCTGATTGGCAGAACCTTCACTTCGACAATATCATGCCAGCTTAGCGTCGGTTTTGGCGCATCCGCGTCTTGAACTGCTTTCGGTGATTCCTGCACCTTTAAGGTTAAACAGAATATATATCCAATGCAGGTCACAATGCTCAGCAGCGCAAACAGCGCGGTGAAGCTGGCAAACTGAATAACGGTTAATGCAATAAGCGGTCCAAAGACCACGCCCAAATTGGTCGACATGACAAAATAGCCCATGCCCTCGCCTTTACGGTGTTCTGGAATAAAATCATTCACCACGGGCACATTGACTGTAGTCAAAATACTGAACCAGAAGCCATGCAAAAAACGCGCAAGCAGCAAAGACCCTAAACTGTCGATCAGCAAATAACTGAATGCAAATAATACAAACAGCAGCCCAGCGCCGCGCAGCGCATTTTTTTTCCCCAGCCGTTCTACAATCAGCCCTGAAAATGGGCGAATGGCAATAGAAGACACTAAAAACAGCGTCAATGCTAAACCGGCTTCTTTAATTGTACCGCCTAAATCCTGCATGATGTAAATGGGCAGCACCGTGAGCATGGCAAAATAATAAATAAACAGAAACAGGTTATTGCACAGGCACAGCATGAATGCACGGTTCCACAGCTGTTCAGCAGGCGTTAGAGATTCAGGCATCCGGCTCATGCGCTGCCGCCTGCCAGTGAAGGCGTAATAAGAATTGGCTGCAGCGCCAGATGCACCAGCTGCTGAATATAGCGCTCATCGGGCATCCAGTTAAAAAAGATAATTTGATAATGGATCGGGCCGTAAAGCATATCCAGCATTAATTCAAAAGGATAATCCGCCCTAATTTCTCCGCGCGCGATGGCCTGTGCAATCAGCTTGCGGGTCTGTTCACGGCGCGGCAGCAGGTATTGTTTAAAGAATGCCCCTGCAGCCTCACGGTGTTCCGCCATCACCACCAGCAGCGCCCGTCCAACATGCTGGTTCAAGGCGCTGGACAGCTTAAGCAGCTGCTGATTTAAGTTGAATTCCAGAGACTGGTTAAAATCCAAATCAAAAACAGACACGGTATTTTCTTTAAAAGCTTCAAACACCAAATCCGATTTATGCTTCCACCAGCGGTAAATCGTCGACTTGCCGACGCCTGCCCGCGCGGCAATATCTTCGACTGTCAATTTGCTATAGTCACACTCCGCTAAGGCGTCATTCACGGCGCGCAAAATGCATTGCCTGCGCCTTGAGCTTTTTTCAGTTTCATTTGCTCCAGACAGTTCTAGCGCATTATTCACTGCATTCATGTGCAATCCATAGATAGGTATAAAACGAAACGTATCGTTTCATATTACGCTCAATTGATGCGGTTCTCTATCCATTTCTTGCCGTCCTGAATAAAACTTTAGTTGAATACCCGGAATTGAGGCTGTTAAAATTGCAGGCGCTGATCTTCAGGCCTCCGCCCAGAAAAATCACAGATACTAAATAAAAAAACCATCGTGAAAAAAACAATAAATTTCAGGAAATTTCTATGTCTAAATCGGCTTTGCCTGCAGGCTTATGCATTTTACTTTTAACCGCATGCAGCGAACCGCTTCCGCAAGATAAGCGCCACTATGCAGGCACTTGGCAAAACGATGACAGCAGCACCATCTTCAAGATCAGCCCGTCAGGGCAATTGCATTACATCAAGCTTGAAATGCACGGCAAAAAATCCATCACAGGCAAAATCCAATCCTTTCACCACAATATCATCCAAATTGGCTTTTGGCCTTTCAGTTCTGAATTCAGGGTATCTGCCGCCCCCCATCTCAGCAGCAGCGGGATCTGGAGCATGACGGTAGACGGAGAGTATTTGATCAACCGCCAGCCATAAAAAAAGCCGCCAAATGGCGGCTTTGATTGCATCAGCAGAAAATCAGCTGTGCGATGATTTTTTATAGATGCTGCATGACGGATGATGGTTTTCCTGCAGGCGCGCAATTTTACGCTGTTCAGCCGCTTCAAAACGGCAGCGCTTCCAGTCATTATTCAGATTCAGTTCTGGAATCGGTTTCGGTTTGCCGTTTTCATCCACAGCCACCATCGTGAAGTAACAGCTGTTGGTATGGCGCACGGTGCGCTTTTGAATATTCTGCGCTTCAACGCGGATGCCGATTTCCATCGACGTGCGGCCCACATGATTTACGCTGGCCAGAAATGTCACAAGCTCGCCCACATGAATCGGTTCCTTAAAATTAACCTTATCTACAGATAATGTTACGACATAACTGCCTGAGTAACGGCTGGCGCATGCATACGCTACTTGGTCCAGCAGTTTTAAAATTGTTCCGCCATGCACATTGCCTGAAAAATTCGCCATATCTGGGGTCATCAGGACGGACATGTTTAATTCAGATTGGTCTTCTAATATCGGAGCAATTTGATCTAATGGGGACATCGCGTTTCTCTAGACTTTATGAAAGGACATTGATAAGTGTGATTATTATATCGGTTTTACACTCAATAAAATGTTCTATTCGGCAAAAAATTCATCACTATTATTTATAGTGATTTAGACATCATTCAAAAAAATATATAGTATTTAATTAAATGGTTGAGTATTAAGCATATTTATGAATATCTGCGCATTTCACGAAATCGCCTCATTTTAAAGGCATGACAAAAAATAAAGCGGCATCCATCATATCAGCCTCTATGTTCCTCATGGAGCACTGCGCTAAATGACACACATGCTAAATTTTAGGCGGGAGAATTTTCAGCATTTCAAAGGCGACGTTGTTATAGCTTAATTTCTGCTGATTGGCCAACTCAGTTTCAATACAAAAAGAGCCATCAACCTGAATGGCAGTGACAATAAAAACCTGCTGTTCCATGGCCGCCAGAGTGACTTTCTGACCAATTTTCAATGTATGCATTTGGTTTTACTCATGCTTTTATTAATTGATTTCAGCTATAAAAAGCTCGCAAAAAGTGTAGCGGGTTTACACACACAGGTAAACGGAAATCTCTGCAGTAAAAAGCTAAATAGAAAATTTATATTATACTTAATGTTTTATGAATTAATTTTATTATTAATAAATTTCAAAAACTTAACATCAATTCAAAAAATACCGCCCTGAATGCCCTGCGCCCGTTCTAAAATCTATAACTATAAAGGCTAACAGATTCATAAAAGGCGGCATTCACCAGCCGATCATATGGAAAATGTGTAAATATGCGTTGAAGTGCAGCCAAAAAAACTGACCGCTTCAACGTTTTTTAAAGTCTATGCCTCAAAACAAAAATAGCAGCGCGTTCAATTATTGCTGCGCGCTGTACTGTACAGCGCCGCGTTCCAGCGGATGCTTGTGGTCTGCAAAAGTTTTAATAATGTCATTCAGCTTAAGCTCAGCGGCTGTAACTCCCGCCTGCATGGTCGCTTCACGGCCAGTGACATCAAAGATATGCGCTTTTTCACGGATATCCGGCTGAATTACAATATCAGCCCGCTTTAATTCTTCTTTTGCCAAGTAGTACTGCATGATATTGATGTTCTGGTTAAACAGCCCCCAGACATTGCTGGTTTCGGTATGAATCGGCTGCGCTAAAATATCCACGGCAATAATAATGTCTGCCCCCAAATCCCGCGCAACATCTACCGGAACGGGGCTGACTAAACCGCCATCCACATATTCCTGATGATTAATCACTGCAGGAATAAACATGCTAGGAATAGATACCGAAGCGCGCACCGCCTGTCCCGTATTGCCGGCATTAAACACCATTTTACGGCCTTGCTGCAGTTCGGTGGCCACCACATACATTGGGGTTTTCAGCAATTCCAGCGGGGTGTTGTTCACCTGCTTGTTGACATATTCCTCAACTTTTTTGCCATCCAGTACGCCTTTTTTAGCCAGGCGGATTTCCCGCACATCATTGGGCTTCATATTCAGCGCAATTTCACGCATTTCTTCTGCATTTAATCCCGAGGCATACAGCGTACCGACAATACTGCCCGCACTGGTGCCCACAATAAAATCCGGCTTAATGCCATTGGCTTCCAGGACCTGAATCGCGCCAATATGTGCGTAGCCCCGCGCGCCGCCGCTGCCTAAAACCAAGGCAACAATTGGCCTTTTTTCTTGCTGTTTCAGTTTTTTAAAGTCAATACGGTCCTTGCCCGCATAGGCTTCAACCATATTCAGGGCAGGCGCGGCGCTTTGCTGCGCTGCCGCCGGCACTTGTTCAGCAGGTTTCGCTACCACAGTTTGAGAGGCTGCAAGCACGACGCAAGTCAACGCAGCAAAAGCAGATTTCATTTTCACTACAGAGATTCCAACATTCATTATTCATTTTCTTTAGACTCCAACAGTCTAAAGAGATCAGATCACCACCATTGTTATGATTCGTTAAACGGCGCCGGCAATTTCACATTTTCTGACTTCGCCATATTCTGAAATTATAATCCAATCCGCTTTGCTTCACAGTGTTTACCGATGCACTCCGAATCACTGCCGCATATATTTTGGGTCTGTCTAAAACTCGGCGGCACCTCATTTGGCAGCCCAGCTGCCTATTTGATCTTTTGCATTAGGACCTGATCCAAAGAAACAAATGGCTGACAGATAATGAATATTCGCAGATCATGGCTTTGGCTCAGCATAATGGGCGGCTTTACCTATTAATCCCGCGGTATAAGCAGTCAGCCTGCCATTTAAGTTGCATGAATATTCGCTGCTGCATAAAAAAATACCCAAGTTTCCTTGGGTATTTTTTGAAAGCTCATTAAATTTCAAACAGTCTTCAGTTAGGCAAAGAATTTTAAAATAAATTGAATGACTGTCGCATTAATCAAGTCAACAAAAAATGCGCCGCAGAGCGGTACAATCAAGAATGCTTTGTGTGAAGGCCCATACATATTGGTAATGGCCTGCATGTTGGCAACAGCTGTCGGCGTAGCGCCCATGCCAAAACCGCAATGCCCTGCAGCCAAAACCGCTGCATCATAGTTTTTACCCATAACACGGAAAGTGACAAAGGCGGCATACAGTCCCATCGTTAAGGTTTGCGCGCCCAAAATAACAACCAGCGGGCCAGCCAAGTCAGACAATTGCCACAGTTTTAAAGAAAGCAAAGCCATCGCTAAATACAGTGAAAGCGACGTATTTCCAAAAACATCAATCGCGCGGTCGAAAATTTGAATTTTAAAAATGCCTTCCAGCACATTGCGCAGAATAACGCCGCCTGCCAAAGCCCAGACAAATGTCGGCAATTCAAACATTGTCCCTTTGCTGTAGCCTGTCATAAATTCAGCAAATGCCAAACAGCCTGCAAATAATCCCAATGTCGTAATGGCATTATCCGCCGTAATTAAACGGACACGGTGCGGATGTTCAAATGGAACATATTCTGCAGAATTTATATCGGCCAAAGGGGTGCTGTCACTTTTTTCGATTTGTTCATTGGTGCGCGGTGTAGCTAACTTATAACGGTTAATCAGCAATTTTGCTAAAGGCCCGCCAATAATGCCGCCAATAATCAAACCAAAGGTCGCACTCGCCATGCCAAGCGCCAATGCGCCCTGTATGCCATGCTGGGTTTCTAAAATTTCACCCCAAGCGCCTGCTGTGCCATGTCCCCCAGTCAGCGTAATAGAGCCCGCAATCAAGCCGATTAATGGATCAATGCCCATGATTGTCGCCAGGCTAATGCCGACAAAGTCCTGCACCACAATAAACGATGCGACAGCCACAAGGAAGATCACTAAGCCCAAGCCGCCTTCTCTCAACTTAGAAAAGTTGGCGCTTAAGCCAATAGAAGCAAAGAAGATCAGCATAAAGCTGGTTTGCAGCTGACTGCTGGTGGTAATGCTGTATCCCCAGAGCTGATGCACAACCAGCGATAGAACAGCGGCGACTAAGCCGCCCGCAACGGGTTCAGGAATATTATAGCGTTTTAAAAAACCAATTTTGTTAACGAGAAACCGCCCAAGCAATAGCACGATCACGGCAGCAATTAAGGTATAAAATGCGTTAAAAGTAAATTCCATAATAATAGTCCATGCAGGTAATGAACCAGAGCAATTAAAAATTTACTAAAATGAATAAAATCCGGCGAGGTTTAACCCAATGCCGAAATTTTATTCCAAATATTTATGCTGTGGCTCATTTGATGCTTCTCATGTAAATGACTTGCAATACCATACTCCCCTAATGGCATATGTATTGCCCAAATATTCCGCCCACTCCTAATGATTTAGACTTTTAACGAATATCCTTGTCAAATCTTTTGATCAACCATCAATATGAATAAAAGTGCGACATTATGCATAGTTTTTGTGTAAAAACTTTATTTTTTTACAATAATTCATATCAGTAACAGTGATAGTTTTTTTATATTTATTTTCTAAAAAAATGGCGTTTGATTTATAAGCGCTAAGTTCAGCCTTCTCAAATGAAAAACAGGAGCTTTATGCTCCTGTTTTTTAGGCAATTTAAAAATCCAGATTAGAAGCTGTATTTAGCCATTAAGCCAACACGGTCATCGTGGTATGAGTTGCCGCCAAATGCTTTACGCTTACCATTGATGTATTCCACACCCAGTTCAACTGGTTTTACTGGTGCGTAAATAATATTCAGCCAAGCCTGTTGAACTTCTTCGTTTGCGTTGCTGTTTGACACATCTTTAGCATAAGCGCTGCCATCATCAGCAAATAACGCGCCATACGCTAAAGTTGAACGCAATTTTTCGTTGAACTTATAGGTAGCGCCGACTTGCACAGCTGTAAATTTATTTTGTTCAACACTGCCATTCACTACAGAGTATGCAGAATTTGAACCGTATAAATAGTTGCTGTTGCCTTCCGCGTATGAAACATCGCCATTCAGCTTCAATTGATCCGTCACTGCATATGATGCGCCAGCGGCAACGCCCCAAGCTGTTTCAGTTTCATTGGCAGCGTCTGACTTGTAATTTTCAACCAGTGCGCGCGCAGATGCTGAACCCTTGCCCTCAGCAAAACCTTGAGTCAGTTTAGCGGTCAAGTTCGGAACGCGGTAAGACGTATCTGCCGCAACTGTACCTTTACTGTCACCTTCTTCAGCAGAAACAAATAATTGAGTTTGCGGCGCAAGTTTAAAATTATAGCGCACTTGCGGTAAACGCTGAGTGCCGCCGCCAATGTTGGTGCTGAAGTCAATCATTTCAGGCGCATGGCTAGACAGGAAGTTCGACGTTGTTTGACCGAATAGCCAGTTATTGTAAGTCAAGTACGCATGACGGATACGGAAACCTTCACCTTTAACGCTGTCAGGGTCAGCAAAATCCGCTTCAATTTTACCGCCGACTTTATTGTCAGCGCCTACAGGAGCGCTGAAGTCCAAGCCAATACGTGTAGTTTTTGCTGTCGCGCGCAATTTGTCTTTTGTAGCGCCAGTTGAAGTATGTACACTGCCGAAATCGCTATCTGCACCTTCAATGATGTAGTTGGCATCACCGCGTACAAAACCATAAACATTTACATCCGCGCCAGCCTTAGATTTCAGCCCAGCAAGCGGCGCAACAGGCGCTGCCACAACAGCTACTGGAGCAGGACGCGCTTTGACCTGCTGAATATCAGCTTGCTGCTGTACTTGAACCTGCTGCTGCTGTTTGATCAATGCCTTCAGTTCTGCAACTTCAGCCCGCAACTGCGCAACTTCTTTTTGTTCAGCTGTGGCTGCTTGCGCAGAGTTCAGCATCAGTGCTGAAACGGCAATGGCTAAGCTGTATTGAGCTGCAGGTTTTTTAAGTTGAGCGAAATTCATATATTCTCCAGATGAATTCTAGTTTCACGCAATCATTTTCAATCCAGATGAAAATGTATTTTTTGTGACAATTTTTAAGTTTTTCCTAATTGCACATTTATACAGGAAAAATTAACCACTACTTTGCTGATTTTACGCATTTGTAATTTATATAATGAATAAGCAATTTTGCTCAGTTTTTCACAGCAATAAATTTCCAAACACCTAAACAGCACCATGTTCACCATTTTGCAATGGCTGCATTGTCTTGCAATAATTGGTCCTGTTGAACCGCTCCTTTTTATAAATCCATTTCATCTTCAGTATTTTTAAAATTGAGCTGATCTTCCTGACACCTCATGCTGATTATTTGAACGGACAACGCCGCGAATGACTATCTGTGCTTTAGTAGCATGCAGTTGACGCTCAGCAATACGTTATTGCACAAAAGCCGGATTTACCGAGCTGTTAATCTTCATGGAAGATATAAGTTCTTGAACACGGTCATAGAATTAGACAAGATACCCAAGCTGCCACTCACCGAATATGCCATCATTATACATTAAAGGTAAATATTTATACCTTTAGAGTATTAAAACTTTATCGCCTTTTTCACAATTCAGCAGCGAAGCTTGTTCTAAAACGCATATTAATGTTAAACATTTGAATGAAAATTTAAAAATTAAAGCATTCACAGGTAGGCATATGGACCAGCAGCTGCAGCAAGCCGTAGATCAAGTTATCACCTCGCGTCATTCTGTACGTGCGTTTTTGGACACTCCAATTGATCAGAAAACACTCAAAGAAATCCTTCAGGTGGCCAGCCGCGCTCCGTCCGGAACCAATCCCCAGCCGTGGCGAGTTTATGTCGTACAGGGCCGAAAACGGGATGCATGTATTGAAAAAGTCAGCACCGCGCAATCTGCCTTATTTTTAAACCCTGAATTGGCAAAAAACTATACAGAAACATTCCCTTACTACCCTGAACAA
>RRZT010468225.1_pt1 | contig 10831 bp, 12 predicted proteins | sample 2165551 | NCBI WGS metagenome assembly RRZT01 (sample SAMN10456910, study PRJNA506462) | wastewater metagenome | biome: wastewater; feature: sludge; material: wastewater sludge; isolation source: wastewater sludge with Escherichia coli K12::gfp cells carrying plasmid... | place: USA: Moscow, Idaho...
ACCGTGATTCGTCGCACGGAGGAGACGTTAGCCATGCCAAGCTCGCAAGGGTAAAGCATGCATCTCCGATGAAGCAGGAACCCACCGAAGTGATTCTTCAAGATGAATAGCTTGAAGAACGCCGTAGGAATCCCCGTTCGAGAATGGGCCGATGGCCCATGGTCTCTCGCGTCGCGAGAGAAGGGCGGGGAGGATGTCAAGAATTGGTTTGAATTTCACACGCTGTTGGCGTCTCCCGCTCCGCACGTTGCTCTTCTCGACATGCAACGCCGGGGTACATTGCAAGAATGGCTGCCGGAGGTGCATGTGTTGTTCGGTGTGCCGCAACCTCCAGAGCACCATCCGGAAATTGATACGGGCGTGCATACGCTGTTGGTGGTGGAACAAGCCGCGAAATTGAGCGGACAAGACCCGCGTGTGGTATTTGCCGCATTGGTGCATGACCTTGGTAAAGGCCTGACTCCTCCGGACGTATGGCCCAAGCATACGGACCACGAGACCAATGGCGTTCCGTTGGTGGACGCCGTATGCGACCGTCTGGGCGTTCCCGATGATTATCGGAAGTTGGCCGTTCTTGTGTGCGAATACCATTTGCACAGCCATCGTCTGTTCGAAATGCGCCCCGGATCGGCGATTCAATGGATGGAAAAAACGGGGCTTCTTCAAGATTCCGATCTACGGCGACGTTTTTTTCAATCGTGCGAAGCGGATGCACGGGGCCGAACCGGATTTGAGCATCGGGAGTATCTCGGTCCTTTGTTGGCGGAAAAAATCGCGGAGGTGGCCAACGGTGTAACCGACGAGCCCACCCGGGAACGCTGGTTGGGCACTGCCATCTCGGCGGTCAAAAAACATTACGCACCGTACCACGACAAAGAGAACGTGAAGGCCGTTGTGCGCCAGGATAATGGGATGGCGGCACCATCCAACTACGGAGAGGCTCCAGTATGCTAACACCCAGTCCAACCTCGACGTCCTTGAAATTGCATCCCAACGATAAATGGAAAGCCGTGTCGCATCTTCAAAAATGCATTCGACGAGGATGGAGTCATCGTATTGAACCCATTACCAAGGCATTGTGGGATGTGGACAACGCCTATTTGCGCTATCGATTGGCGGTGATTGCCGTGGAAGACGTGGGGATTGCCAACTTGGATAAGGTTCATTCCCTTTTGGAAGACAAAATCAACAAACGATGGGTTGTTGCGCACGGGGGGATCGACGGTCTTGTTGCGACCATGCAGGAGTTGGCCGAGGGTGTTAAAGACCGTACGGCGTGCTCCTGGGGTTCGAATGCTTCGCGGAGTGCTTTGGAAAATCTGACGGGGGAGCCGTGGGATGCACTATCTCCCACGCGGGCAGCGGACATGGCATGGGACACCACCTTGCCGCATGAGGTTCGGGCGGCGGCGGTGTTTCGAGCTGCGGGTACGGATCTTTTTCCTCATCATGATTTTCCAGTCATGGCGGGGGATTGGGCATCCTGGGTTGATGCGTGCACAACGCGGGCTGGTGGAATGAATGCGGCGATTGAGACCATGGTGCGTTCGCAGAAAGCCATGAAAGAATGGCATCCTGCATTTCTTCCGTTGTGCCATCAGGCGCGCGTGGACGCACCTCGGCCCGACACGTTGAGTCCCCCAAAAGATTGGGGTGATGCTGGAATGTTTTGCGGTGCGTCCATTGACGGGCACACCGCCGAAGGAAAACGGGCCATAACGGCCTTATGGAGGTCATGCCCCGAATTGCGCAAGGGTTGGATCGACTTGGGGTGGAGCGGAACGGACTCGGAGGCCATCGCCTTGTTATCCAAAATGGTCTTTTTGCTGGAGGGGGGTGCGGTGGACAAACGATTGGGGTACGCAACGGCCCATGAAGCGGAGACCATGCAAAAAACACGGTGGGCGAAAAGGGCCGCGATGGAGGGAAAACCTGCGGCGACAGTCGTTTGGCGGCACATGGAGCAGTTGACCGCATTGCGCAAGCGGGAAGTGGAGCCTGCCTTATCATCGAATATTGGGATGGGTTGGTAGCGAGTTCGGTCTTTTCACCATGACAGACATGGTCGTGAGATCACCATAAAGGTTCCCGCTACGCGTATCTCTTGCCGCGCAAGAGACGTCTCGCTATGCGAGAGATTCTTCTTCTCTTCACCATTCCAGAGAATGAACCCGGGAATCAAAGGTTTCTATGAAACCTTTTTCGGTTCATGGATCCGCGATGCGGAGGGCATCGAGTTAGCCATTGCGCCAGAAACACCATTGCCGTACAATCGCGGGCATGGCCTTGTCTTTTCTAACTCCTTTGCAATCGGTGTTTGTGGAGCATCACTTGAACACCGGAGAGCATGCGTTGGCGGATGTTCACGCGTGCGTCAAAGGCGGGCTTCGCGTGCGGCTACCGCACGGCATCGAGGCGTTTATGCCCCACAGATTAACCGCCATGCAACCCATGGTCAAACTGGACAGTCTGGTCGGTACGCAGATGAAAGTTCGCGTCATCAAGGCTCATGCGAGACCCGCTGATGTGATCGTGAGCCACCGAAGCGTGGAAGAGTTGGAACTGGGCGAACGGCGAGCGAAACGATGGAAAGCATTGCGCGTGGGGGATGTCGTGCAAGGCATTTTGATCAACGCCAATCCCAAGCATAAGGGGGCGATTGTGGATTTGGGGGATTCCCTTCAAGCCATGGTCCCGGTACGCGAAATGGGATGGACGGGCGATGCGCGCAAAGATTGGTATTTGACTCCAGTGGGAACGGCTTGGACGGTGAAGATCATCGGTAAGGACGAGGCGCGAGGGAGGTTTACGGCAAGTCGAAAAACGGAAGACCCTTGGGAGACCTTGAATCCGGCGAATCTTGTCGGCATCTCAACCCATGGCCGTGTTTCGAATGTGGTTGATTTTGGTGTATTTGTGGCGGTGCCCATGCTCGGAGTGGAAGGCCTGGTACACAAAAACCAGTTGCCTGCGAACCGAGAAGAATGGCCGAAGCCGGATACCAAGCTGCGTGTTGTCGTGGAAGAGGTTCGAGCTCTGGAGCAACGGTTGAGTCTGTCGTTGCTGTGATAGTTTAGGACCTCGGCCCATTGCGCTCCCGACAAAGCCCGGTTATAATCGCCCATGCGCACAAAAAACGACATTGTACAAAACTGGCTGCCACGTTACGTCGGCATGCCGCTGGAATCGTTCGGTGAATACATCCTCTTGGTGAATTTCTTTCCTTATGTTCGGATGTTCGCAGAACACTACGGTGTCCCCATCTACGGAGTTGGGGACACCAAGCCCATGCAAGCCGCAACGGCGAACAACATTACGATTGTGAATTTTCCCATGGGCTCGCCCATGGCGGCGCTCATCATGGAAATGTTGACCGCGATTCCCCATCAAGACCCTGGTAAACAAGGACCCAAGGCGGTGCTGTTTCTGGGCAAATGCGGCGGTTTGAAGGATAAGCATCTATCGGTGGGGGATTTGCTTCTGCCTACGGCCGCCATTCGCGGGGAAGGTACATCCAACGATTTTTATCCTCCAGAAGTTCCCGCTCTGCCCGCGTTTGCCCTTCAAAAAGCGGTGAGCACGACCATTCGGCAGTACGCCAAGGACTACTTCACGGGCACGGTGTATACGACCAACCGGCGGTTGTGGGAACACGACGAGGCATTAAAGGAACGGCTTCGTTTGTATGGATCCCATGGCATTGACATGGAGACCGCAACGTTATTTACCGTCGGTTTTTACAATCGTATTCCAACGGGGGCCTTGCTCCTGGTTTCGGACATGCCCATGACACCGGAGGGGGTCAAGACATCCGAAAGCGACAAGAAGGTGAGCGCGGAGCACACCTTGACGCATTTGAAAATTGGTGTGGACTCGTTGAAGCAACTGATTCATCGAGGCGAGACCGTTCGGCATTTGAAGTATTGATATGGGTTCCTTGTTGCCACCGGCGCTGCAGAAGACGTCCACCGAAGAGTTGAAGTTGGCGGGGCTTAATCGTGCATTGGCCGAGGCGCATAGGATCGTTCGCGACAGTGGGGGCGGCAACGAAGAGGAAGTGGACGCATGGTTCACTCGATGGATTACCATGCCCTTGCCGGGATTGGGGGGAAGAACGCCCTTATCGTGCATGGATTCCCTCGAAGGTCAAAAGGATGTCATGTTGCTCTTGGGGCGTATCGAACACGGTGTGTATGGCTGAGGTCTTCCCCACGGGAGCATCGTTTTCTATACTTTGGGTATGCCTTTAATTCCCACCTCTCCCGAAGAAGCTCGTTTGGCCCAATTGTATTCGGTGTGGTCAGAAGACCAGCGCGATGAATACAAAACGACCTCAGTGGTATTGGCCATCGTTGGGAACGGTGAAGACAATCATGCGCTGTGCCGCGTCGATTTCATGTTGGCGATGCTGGAGGAGCATTTTGTGCGGAAACGAGCGCTGGATTTGTTGCTTTTGCGGGCGTTTTTCGTGTGGTGGACTCGGGCTGAATTGCAAACCCGTGAGGTGGAGCCGTTGCTCACGCAGGTGCACGGACCGGTGAAAACCATTCTTCAAGCCTCGGTCGCCAACGCGTGGTACAAATCGTGGAACTGGGCGTTGTCCGAACGACCCGAAAACGCGGGCCTGTACGAAGCATCCGCGCGGCTTCATTGGGATAGCACGCTGGACTTATTTCGGCGTGAGTCGCAAGTTCCGGCCCTCCGTGGAATCTTGCAGATTGCCCTTAAGGACGAACCGTGGTTTGAAACCAAACGAAACATGGAAGCGGAAGCCATCCGAATCAAGCCGCAGGCGTGAAGCGCGGGAATGGACCTAGCTTAGATATTCGCAGCACGGTATAATGCGGCGATGTTCTCCCCATTTCAACATCTTCAACGTGATCCCGAGTCGGTTCGCTGGGAGCAAGCCGCGTACGCGTCGTTGACGGCCATGACCGAACACTCGGCGGCGTTGCGTAAATGGCAAGCCGCGCAATGGTTCGAATCCGGACATTGGCGGAAGAGTACATCCATTGCGCCGCATCGTTGGGCAGAAGCATTCGCCAAGCGCGCTACGTATTTATGCCCTTTTCAATACAAGTATGCGTTCAACGATGGCAGCGTTCCCGACAAGTATTCGCCACGAAACACGAGGACAAAACCCACGGAGTCGTCGTACCAACGCAAAACGTACACCCTGGATATCCAGGCGTTGTCGGTGCTCGCCCGTATTCTGGATAGCCCCAAGGTGGCCCCTTTTCTCATGCGCCATTTTGAGCGGATTGTAGTCCACCTGGGTATGGACGATCCGTTGGCACGGGGCATGGTGGCCGCGTACTGGCCTCCCCAGGCGCAAATTGAGCGTTGGCGACAGTATTTCCCGGAAGACCCGCTTGCCAATTTGCTGGGGGTTGCCTTGGAGATGAACAGTATTTCGCCCCCAAGTTTGGAAGGTTATTTTTTGAGTCGCAAAGGATTGGTTCGCGCCCAGACTCAAGGAATGGCCACGTTGGACTTGAGCATCTTGACGGAAAGTGTCGAGCCATGAATCCCCTTAGCGTATTGGGCAATGTGGATAACCAGAATCTGTCGCCAACATCCGCGTGGGAGATGGCGCGCGTTCATTTAAGTGGGCATTTTGCATGGCCGGTTGTTGCGGCACGTATTTTGAAAACGTACCCCGCCGTTCAGCCCGAGCTGCACGAACGTTTTGCGGGTATTTGCAAGCTTCGCGATCGTTCTAAAGTAACGCCGGCGGTGGAAATTCGGCGGGTTCGTGCATCGTATCGTCGCTTGCAAACGTGGTTGACCAAAGAAGAGCCGGACGCACTTTTGGCATTGGGGATTTGGGCGGCACAAACGCAACATCTCGGATTGGGCGTGGACGACCTTGTGCAGCATCTGCCATGGCGGAATTCGTGGAATATTGCCAAAGCGCTGCATAAAACGAAGCAGGGACTGGACGACGAGTCCAAGGAAGACCTGCTGCGGTTGTTTCAACAATTTGTGCTACTGGTTCAAACGCAAGCCCACGACATTCAGCCGTGGGAATTGAGTATTCCTGAGGCATCCCTTATTGAATGACTGTATAGCATGTCGTTGTCTACATCTATGGCGATGGGCGCCTGGTACGGTTTTTTGATGAACGCGGAGCCTTCGCAATTGTGGGACATGAGCCATCGTACGCTTGGCTCGGGATTGAGTGGGGACATGGCGTACGCGGCGCTTCTGCGAAGCGAGGGCGCGGTGGCTCCGGAACTATGGGCGTTGCTACCAATGGACGGTGAGCCTTGGAGTAGTAGCCGTCTGCTGCAATGGATGGAGACGCAATCGGTGTCAACCGCGTGGCTTGGATTTTGCGTGGTGGAGACTTGCCTGAAACGTTGCTTGATTAGACCGGAGTTTCAACGGGAGGCGTTTCTTGCGCAAACGGCGTTTGCACCCTTGTGGACGTTTTCGGCATTGCTGTGCCAAGAGCACGAACGTTTGGTCTGGTGCGGAGAGCGCATTCAAAATCAAGAGCAGGGAACGCCAAAGGTTCATCTGGTGCCGCCCGAAAGTTGTCAAATTCCTAGTATCTAGGCGAGAGTCTCTTGCATCTCACCCTCTGGCTTGCTAGGTTGAGATGGTAAAACCGCGAGCTTGCCCCCATGAAAAATCACACTTTTACTCCTGCCCGCATTGCGTTGGCTGTTGCCGCTGGATTATCCGCGCATACCGCTTTCGCGCAGGTTCCTTCTCCTTCCAAAGTCAAACCGAACGTTAAAGGATTGGAGACCACGCCCAGTTTGGACCCGGGCAATACCGGAGCAGCATTTTTTGAGAACGGAAGCGGCGCAGTTCGGGATCCGATGTTGCCCGTTGAAATTGTGGATACGGCGGAATCGAAGAATACGGTCAATACCCCCGCTCCAACGGAGTCTGCGGAAGTAGTCGTGGGCAAAGAAGAGAAGACCTTGGGCGCAACGGAACTTGAAAAAGCCGCCAAGAACGATAAAACCGAAGAAGCTGGGGCTGTTCGTAAAGAGGTTGTTGAGGAGGCCATCGCCGAATCGAAAAAGACGGACCTTCCGGTTAAAACGGCCTCCAAGAAGGTTAAACATCGTAAACATTCGGTGGTCGCGGCCAAGGAGTACAAGCCACGGTCATCGATTTCGCCGGTTACCGATATTCCGGATTTGTCCCAATTCCAGCGAGCCGAAGCTGTTGCGGTTGAAGAACCGCCCGAAGACGTGACGGTGGTTGACTTGTACGCCGCGCAGCCAGGTACGCCGGTGGTGGTTACGGAAGTCGTGCGCGTGGATTCCATTGATTTAGGTGTTCCTACCTACGCTGAGTCAGAAACAAAAGCCTTGCCCGTTATTCCAAAGACGGATCGCGTGGAAGTTGCGACCGTTGCCGAAGTAGAGGCACAGGAACGGACAACTTCACCCCGTGAACCCAATTTTTTTGAACGCTTGTTTGGGTTGGGGACCGGTGAAAAGGAAAAAGAACAGGTCGTGGCGCAATCGGTGGCCAATCCCGTCGCGCTGCAAGGTACGGACTTGAGCCCCATGGCAAGTGAGAAGGCTCCGGTGATAACCGAAGCGAAGGGCGCGGACGGTTGGACACCTCTGGCGGTGCGGGCACCCGCGCATGTTCCCACCGAACCCTCCAGCGTATCGCTGGACCCGCGTGATGCACGCATTGCGGCCCTTCAGGCGGAATTGGCGGCGCTTCAGTCGACCCCCATGCCGGTATCGCACGTTGAGCCGCCTGAAGTGTTGAGGCCCGCGTTGTATCCGGATGTACCCACGATTGATCCGAAGGCATCCATACAGATTCCTGGACCTGCGCCGGCTCCCAAAGCAATCAAACCGACCCCCAAAGCGCCGCGCACGATGATTTCGGCGAGTAAGCCCGTGGCTCCGGTTGATACGCCTCAGACGGTGGCGATCGATGCACCGCGCAGCATCACCCCCGCGCCCGAGGTGATGGTGGTTGAAAAGAAACAGCACCGCGTCGCGCAACCCAAGTGGCCTGGATTGGCGGAAACGGGAGATTTCATTACGTTCTTGGAAGGGTCTTCCCGTGTGAGTCTGGAAACCGAAGCACAATTGCGCACCATGGTGGGAATGTTTCGTGAACATGGAATCCGCAAAATTGTGCTGCAAGGCACGGCACTTCGCGATGAGGATTCGGAAGGATTGGAATCGTCCGAATTTGCTATGCAGCGGGCTCGAAACCTCAAGAGTGCGTTGCAAAAAGCAGGATTTAAAGGCGTTATCGCGTTGGATGATCCCAAGCGAGCCCGACCGGGTACAACGCCGCGCGTTGGATTGGTCGCGTTGCGATAAAATCAAAGGGCCTTCGGGCCTTTTTTCATGACCGAAAGGCGCATCCGTTGCTAATCTTGAGGCATGCATACCCAGGGCTTACTCCCGATTAACGTTCCCACGGAGTGCGAACCTTTCTTTACTGCGCCCTTTCCATCGGCATGGGACTTTCGCATGGGGGCGTTGGGTAGCCAGATACAAGAATACCTTCGACGGTACCCCACGACGTTTGCCGCGTACGAAAAAGGTATCTCGACGTGGTCGACTCCTTTTTCGGTGGCATTTGAAGACTGGTATCTTCCGGCAATGGTGGAGGAATTGTCCGACTGGACCTACCAGGAAGATATTCTTTGCGCACGATTGAACGCATCGCCGCATCCAAAACTTTGGGCCCAGTTGCTCCCGTATGCGTTTGGTATGATGCAGCCGTTATCGCTGGAATCGGCTCTTCGTTGGGAGAATGCCATTGCGAATTTTTCCAACGACATCAAGACCGCGTTCTACGCGCGGATTGAAGAGGATGCTGGTCATCAATTGGCTCAAATGGAATTGGAACGGCCTCTCCACGAACAAGGGTACTGGGAGCGGCTGGCCTTGGCGTTGCCGCATATGCATGGGCGCCTTCTTTCGAGAAAAGAGCAGGCGTGTTTTTGGGAACGCGTGTGGCGATTTTTGACGCAGCGGACATGGACCCATTCCAATGGCATGCATGCGGCACGGATTGGTGCGTTGTGGGCGCAATACGTCCCCTTGGATTGCGTTGAAGACTATTTGCGAAGGGCAACCTTGTTGCTGCAGCACCCTATTGTTCAGTGGGACGCGGCGTTGCTGGATTTGGTTGTTTGCCGGGCGCGCAACGAAGACGAAGATGGTGCCATGTTGTTGCGTATGTGGCTGGAAGTGGAAGTGGACGCGCATGCTCGGGGAACATTGGGGCACCAGGGCCTTATTGTTCCCTGGCACTACATATTGCCCAAATGGACGCATTGGAACGTCGATGCGTTGATGGACGTGATCGGCGGGGAGGCTACCCATCAACTCGCATTGCAGTACCTGGTACTTCGCGATTCCAACTATAGGCTTTCGCTCAAAAAAGCCGTGCTTCTGCATCAATGCGAACACGACACGGTGCATGTGGATACCTTGGAAATGGTGAGAGCCATCCCAGAATTGCACTACATGGTCCATTTATGGACGTTGTTGCGAGCTGATAGTGTCGATCTCTCACGCGAATGGATACGAACCTTTCAAACCGTGTTCGGTTGCCATCCCTTGTACGAACGCGACGCCTTGGGCGCGCGGGTTCCTGGCTGGTCCGCCCTGCATCGTATCTTTGTATCGATGGATATCACCTACGTTCCGGCGTTGAGGTATATCGAACAGGCCATGGGCGCGGAACGCGAAGTGTACGCAACGATCCGGGGCGAACAACTGGGGGATATCTTGGAAGGCTCTTAACGGCGTGCTACGTTGACTCATGGCCCAAGAAAACCACTTTTTGTGCGCAACGGCATTTCGAGAGGCAATCCGAAAGTACCACGACGTGGAAATTGACTCCTACCGGATTCGCACCCTTCTTGCGAGGGCACCCTTGAATCCCATCACACTGGAGGTGTATACCCGGGGACTTGTCCGGTTGCTTCATCTGACCAAGACGGAGCACGAACTTTTTTATGTTGAAACCGACGGTTTTTTGTTGGGAGCCTATTTGGAATTTGCTACCGCTCTAGGGGCTCGACTGCAATTACAAGAGCAGCAGGACATGGAGCAGGACGAATTATCGTTCGCGGAACAAGCCTTCGACGCAATCAACACGTACGAGGAACCCATGCGTCAGGGACTGGACTTCATTCGCGTGTACCTACGAGCGTCTTTACAGTGCAACGCAAAGAAGGCCCACGCATTATTCGATACCCCGATGTATTCGACAGAGCCTATTTTGATATCTTCCCGATATATCGAATTATGCTTAGCCGAGGTCTACAAAGTTTTGAACGACTATTTTAATGCGCACCCCGCGTATCTATCGATGATGCGACAAGGCATGGGTCCAAAACTCGGGAATATTGCCCCGTTGGCATTGCCAGAAATCGTTTGAGCAATGGCCGCAAAGAACCATTTCTTATGCTCCACGGCATTCATGGACGAGATCTTGGCAGCCAAGAGCCACCCGATGGCAGCGTGCATGAATGCTAACGGTCGGTCTCGCTTCCTGCTAATTTCGAAGCATGCTAACACCTACCAATCCATTTATATCCGCGTCAGAATTTAATCGTGACGCACTGCTTCTTCGCCATGCTGGCGGTGATGCCCATCGCATTCGTTTGTTGCTCTCGCAGGCCAAGGTTGAACCGGCCACGTTCACCGCGTACGGGGCTTGCCTGGCCGCGCTTTTGCGTGAAACGTGGCATGAGCCGGACCTGTTCAATCGGACGGTGGACGCCAGTTTGCTGGGCGATTTTTTCAATTACACCGGGCTTGATTTGGAAAAAGTGCGAACCTATTGGTTTGAGAAGGGCGCTGTAACAGAGGAAGAT
>RRZT010193836.1_pt1 | contig 10829 bp, 16 predicted proteins | sample 2165551 | NCBI WGS metagenome assembly RRZT01 (sample SAMN10456910, study PRJNA506462) | wastewater metagenome | biome: wastewater; feature: sludge; material: wastewater sludge; isolation source: wastewater sludge with Escherichia coli K12::gfp cells carrying plasmid... | place: USA: Moscow, Idaho...
CGGCGGCGGTCATCGAGCTGCTGGCGGTGGGCGCTGAGCCGCGCGTGCGCAACCCGGGCCGGCTCGACGCCGTTTCATCTGGCGGTTCAGGAAATGGGGCGCGGTGGTTCGGGTGCGCCGCTGGCGCGGCAGGCGCAAGCAAAGACCGTGACTGCCTTTCTGGCAGCGGGCGTGCGCGCCGATCTGCCGGATGCGCGCGGCCGCACGGTGCACGATTGCGCGCGCAACGACCCGGTGCGCGCGCTGCTGGCGGGCGCCGCGCCGCGTCAGGCCGACTGATCGGCCAGCGCCGGCGCGCGCAGCGCCTCGCGCACGCCCGTCACCACATCGCCGACCACCATGATGGCCGGGCTGCCCAAACCGGATTGCTGCAAATCCGAGAGCAGCTCACGCAGGCTGGTCAAGCACTGGCGCTGATTTTTCAACGTGGCGCGCTCGATGACGGCGACCGGCGTATCACCCGGCAGCGCGGCCAACAAACCCGACTGGATGCGCGCCGCACTGCTGATGCCCATGTAGATCACCAGCGTGAGGCGCAGGTCGCGCGCCGATTCGCCCAGGCGCACCCAGTCGAGACCCGGTCCGTCCTTTTGCGGGTGGCCGGTGACGAAGACCACGCCCTGCGCGTGCTCGCGGTGCGTGAGCGGCGCGCCCAGGCTGGTGATGGCGGCCAGGCCCGACGTGATGCCGTTGATGACCACCGGCTCGATGCCGGCGCGGCGCAGGCTCTCGACCTCCTCGCCGCCGCGGCCGAAGATGAACGGGTCGCCGCCTTTCAGCCGCACCACGTTCTCGCCCGCGCGCGCGGCGTCGAGCATCAGCTGCTCAATGGTCGCCTGCGGCGTGCTTTTGCAGCCGCCGCGCTTGCCGACGTAGGTGATGCGCGCCTCAGGCCGCGCGTGGGCCAGCACGGCTTCGCCCACCAGGTCGTCGACCAGGATGACGCTGGCGGCTTGTATGGCGCGGGCGGCCTTGAGCGTGAGCAACTCAGGATCGCCGGGGCCGGCGCCGACGAGGGTGACTTGGCCGAGTGGGGTGTTCATGTCGGTCACGCCGCCAAGGCCTGCAGGCACGAGCCATCGCCCACCGCTTCGAGGGCCTTGCAAGCGCGCACGATGTGGTCGGCCTGGATGCCGATGGGTTCCGGCAGCGGGATCAGCCCCTCCAGCACGGCGCGGATGTAGTGCGCGGTGCTGGCGGCGTCGATCTGTGTCGGCAGCGAGGGCAGGCTGGCCAGCGGGCCTTCGCGCATGGCCTGCACGGTGTCGATCTCGCCGCGCAGAAAGACGTCCATGCGTGGCGTGCGGCGCGGGTCGGCCACGGGCTCGCCCTCGGTGCCGCGCAGCAGCATGGCGTCGGTGCCCATCAGTCGGAAGGTGGCGGTCATGGATTCGGCGTATTCGGGGTGCGTGTAGCTGCCCACCACCAGTGCCGTGCCGGCCACCGGGTTCATCAGCTTGACCAGGCTGTGCGCCGAATTGCGCAGGCCGATGGTGCGGCGCACGTCCAAAAGGCGCTTCAGGCCCGGGTGCAGGCTGTCGGTGGCGACAAAATGCACCTGCCCGGTTGCTATGGATTGGATAGCTGCTTGCGCCGACAGGCCAAGCGCGGAGAGCACTTCTTGCGTTGAAACTCGGCGGTCTTCGGTGGCCGCGCCGTGGATCAGCACCGGCAGCCCCTTGCGTGCCAGCAGCAGCGCCAAGAGCGGCGTCAGCACCGGCAGCTTGCGCGCGCCGTTGTAGCTGGGCAGCACCACCACGGGGCGGGTGCTGGCCGGCAGCTTGGTGATGCGGGTGTCGACGGCGTCCAGAAAACCGGCCATTTCCGCCGGCGTTTCGCCCTTCACGCGCATGGCGATGCAAAAGGCGCCCAGTTCCAGATCGGTGCATTGGCCGTCGAGCAACTGGCCCATCAGGTCGGCGGCCTGCTCGCGCGTGAGGTGGCGCGCGCCGGCGCTGCCGCGGCCGATTTCTTTGAGATAAGGGCTGATTCCCATGAGGTTTATTTTGGGTGGGCGTGGGTGGCCGCTCAATTGATTCGAGTCAAGAAAGAATAAAGCAGTTGCCGTGCCGGCTCACGGCCGTTGTCAAAGGCCCAGACTTTTCAGCAGGCGCTCGATTTGCCCGGCCTGGGGCAGCACCGGGCCGGCAAACTGCACCGCGCCCGCGCCGACGACCAGCGTGGGAAAGGTGTCGATGTCCAGATCGCCCAGCGCGTCGGCCTCGTCCTCGATGTCGACCCAGCGAAAGGCCAGCTGCGGGTGCGCCGCCGCGACCTGCTCAAACAGCGGCGCATATTCGCGGCAGGTGCCGCACCAGGCGGCGCACAGGCAGATGACGGCGGCGCTGGATCGGGTTTGCGCCAGCGTGCCCGCCAGCAGGGCGCGCACATCGGGGTCGGTCGGGGCGAGGCTCATCGCACGGGGCAGGGGGCTCGGCAGAGGTGGTGATTGTCCCATTCAAGGGCGCCATGGAGCCTGCGGCGCTGGCCTACAGCGCCGCCAGCGTGTTGCGGTTACACTGGCGTATCGCCGTCCGTTGCTCTCCTTGGACGGCGCGGGCCAGCGCCCAGCGCTTGCCCCATGTCTCGCAGATCGATCACGCCCCCACGCGGCTGCCCCCGATCCTGCGCATGCCCATCTCTGCGGCGAGCTTTCCGGCCGGGTCGATAACGATTCAACGACTTGGCTGATTTCCCCAGTCGATCTTCATGCGGCGCCGCTTTTTTGCGCGCTGGCCGCTTGATCGTTGTCTTCACCCGTTTTGTCTGGCCGGATGCCTGCGATGGCCCGGCGTTTTGCTCTCTTGATGTCCAACCCTTGTTTTTCTCTCGGACGCTACGTCGTCTCTCCGCTCACCCGCCTTCTCGATGATGGCGCCTACAGCGCTTCGGTCTCCATCCGCAGCGGCCGTGGCCAGGCCAGTTCTGATCGCGTGCTGCGCCTGCTCGGGCGCTTCACCACCGCCGATGGCGCCTTGCGCCACGCGGCCGCCCAGGGCCGTGCCTGGGTGCACGCCGCCTGCGGCGCTTGAAAGTCCCATGTCCAAAGAAGACCTGATCGAAATGCGCGGCCGCGTGGACGAAGTGCTGCCCGACGCGCGCTACCGCGTGACGCTCGACAACGGCCACCAGTTGGTGGCCTATTCGGCCGGCCGCATGCGCAAGCACCGCATCCGCATCCTGGCGGGCGACTTCGTGTCGCTCGAGCTCTCGCCCTACGACCTGGGCAAGGGTCGCATCACCTTCCGCCACCTGGCGGGCCAGGCGCCGCGCGGGCCGCGCCCGGGCGTGCGGCGGCATTGAATTTTTTAACCGGTTTGAATGGATCGACGGTCGATCCAACTTGAAAGGAGCCAGCGATGGCCAAGAAACTTTACGTCGGCAATCTTGCCTATTCGGTTCGTGACGAAGACCTGCAACAGATGTTTGCCGAGCACGGCAACGTGAGCTCCGCCTCGGTGGCGATGGAGCGCGACTCGGGCCGCTCACGCGGCTTCGGCTTTGTCGAAATGGCCAACGATGCCGAGGCGCTGGCCGCCATCGAGGCGCTCAACGGCCAGTCGCAAGGCGGCCGCGCGCTGGTGGTGAACGAGGCGCGCCCGCGCGAAGAGCGCTCGGGTGGTGGCGGCGGCTATGGCGGCGGCGGCGGCGGTGGTTACGGCGGTGGCGGTCGCTCAGGCGGCGGCGGTGGCGGTGGCTATCGCGGCGGCGGCAATCGCTATTGAAGCGCTGACGCCTTCATGAAAAGCGGCGCCCGCGTGGCGCCGTTTTTTTTGCGCCGTCAGGCCGGCGCCATACCGTGTTTTTGCTTGGCAGCGGCCAGCGGCGCCGAGGCCAGAAAGGCGAGCAGCTCGCGCGCCGCGTCGGTCTGTGTCGAGGTGGCCGCCACGCCGCCGGCAAACACGGTCTCGATCTGCATCTCGGGCGGCAGCGGGCCGATCACGTCGATGCCCGGCAAATGCATCAGCTCGCTCAGTTGCTGAAAGCCGAGTTCGACCTCGCCCGACGCGATCAGCGCGCCGACCGGCGTGCCCGGCGGCGGCGTGACCAGCTTGGCCAGCACTTGATCGGCGATGCCCCAGCGCTCAAACAGGCGCGCCAGCGCCACGCCGCTCGGCCCCGTCGAGTAACCCACGCTGCGCGCCGCCAGCACGGCGGCCTTCAGCGCCGCCTCGCTGCCCGTGTCCGGCCGCGGTGCGCCGGCGCGCACGGCGATGGCGACGCCCGAACGCACGATGTCCACCCGGCTGCCGGCCCGCACATGGCCGCTGGCGATCAGCTGGTCGATGGCGTCCGAGCCCAGCACCACCGCGTCCAGCGCCTCGCCGGCGGCCACGCGCCGGGCGGCATCGACGCCGCCCACCGATTCAAGCGCCACCGCGCGGCCCGGGTGCAGGCGCTGGAACTCGGCCACCAGCTCGGTCAACAGCGCTTTGGTGGCCATGGAGGAGATGACAGCAAGGGGCGTCGGGTTCATGGGGGTGGGTCTCGGAGTTGCTTTTAAGGAAAATAGGGCTGCAGCGCTTGATGGGCAAGCGCGAGCAGCTATCGAAAAGATAGTTTCCCAAGCTAGGCCAAGCCCCATTGTGCCGCCGCCCCCGCCCGTGCCACCCGTGCCGCGCCGCGTTGGGGCCGCACACTTGCGCCTCGTCACATCCCGGCTGGCACGAAGCGTGCAAAATGACACGCCCAGCCATTCGGGGCCACGCCCACTATTTTTTGGAGGAGAACCATGCCGACCGTCGCCGACATCCTGTCCAAGCGTGATGCCCGCAGCCTGGCGTCGCTGTCGCCCACCGCCACGGTGCGCGACGCGCTGCAACTGATGGCCGACCGCAACATCGGCTCGGTTCTCATCATGCAGGGCGAGGCGTTGCTGGGCATCTTCACCGAGCGCGACTACGCCCGCAAGCTGGCGCTCAAGGGGCTCGCCTCGGCCGACACGCCGCTGGCCGACGTGATGACCGCCAAGCTCTACGTCGTCAGCCCGCGCCAGACCGTGCAGGAATGCATGGGCATCATGACGCAGGCCAAGATCCGCCACCTGCCGGTGGTGAGCGACGGCGCGGTGCAGGGGCTGGTGTCGATTGGGGACCTGGTCAACGCCACCATGGCCGAGCAGGAATTTTTGATCTCGCAGCTGGGCAGCTACATCTCGGGCGATCTGACCTGACGGCTGCAAGGGCGCCGGGCGGCGCGGATAATTCCGCGCATGGCCCTGCTTGTTCTTGGCATCGAATCGTCGTGCGACGAAACCGGCGTGGCGCTGGTGCGCACGCGCGAGGGCGCGGTGCCCGAGCTGCTGGGCCAGGCCCTGCACAGCCAGATCGCCATGCACGCCGACTACGGCGGCGTGGTGCCCGAGCTGGCCAGTCGCGACCACATCCGCCGCATCATTCCATTGGCAAATCAGGCGCTGGCGCAGGCGGGACAAGCGCTGGCAGCTATTGATGTCGTAGCGTACACACGCGGCCCCGGCCTGGCCGGCGCGCTGCTGGTGGGCGCCGGCGTGGCGTGCGCGCTGGGCGCGGCGTTGCGCAAACCGGTGCTGGGCGTGCACCACCTCGAAGGGCATTTGCTGTCGCCGTTTTTAAGCGCCGACCCGCCCGAATTTCCGTTTGTCGCCTTGCTGGTCAGCGGCGGCCACACGCAGCTGATGCGCGTCGATGGCGTGGGGCAATACGAGCTGCTGGGCGAGACGATTGACGACGCGGCCGGCGAGGCGTTCGACAAGTCCGCCAAGCTGCTCGGGCTGGGCTACCCCGGCGGCCCGGCGCTGGCGCGGCTGGCCGATTTTGGCGATGCCACGTCGTTCAAGCTGCCGCGCCCGCTGCTGCACAGCGGCGACCTGGACTTTTCGTTTGCCGGCCTGAAGACGGCGGTGTTGACGCAGGCGCGCAAGTTCGAAGGCTCGCCCTGCGAACAGCAGCGCGCCGACCTGGCGGCCAGCACGCAGGCGGCCATCGTCGAGGTGCTGGTGAAAAAGTCGCTCAAGGCGCTGGCGCAGACCGGGCTGAATCGCCTGGTGGTGGCCGGCGGCGTGGGCGCCAACGCGGCGCTGCGCGAGCAGCTGAACGCCGCCTGCGCCGCACGCGGCGCCCGGGTGCACTACCCCGAACTGGCGCTGTGCACCGACAACGGCGCCATGATCGCGCTGGCCGCCGCCATGCGACTGCAGGCTGGCGTTGAAGCGCCGAACCGCGACTATGCGTTTGACGTCAAGCCGCGCTGGCCGCTGGATCAGTTGGCCGCTCTGGAAAATTGAAGTGGCATGACTGCGCCCTCGGCGCATGACTTCGGCCTGCGGCCTTCAATGACTCGCACTGCGGGCGCATGAAAATCATGGCGCCGGAGGGGCCGCCATCGAGGCCCGCAGGCCGAGGTCAAGGGCGCGTCAGCGCCCGTCATGGTCAAGCCCGGATCAGTTGATCGGCAGCGTGGTCGCCTTGCTCGCGGGTTGCAGCTTGGCCAGCGTCAACGTCAGCACGCCCAGTTCCAGCTTGGCCTGGCTCGCGGCGGCGTCGATTTCCTGCTCGAACTCGTAGACCTTCTTGTAATGGCGCGGCGCGCCTTCCACGGTCTCGATCTTCACGGTCTGGCCTTCGATGGCAATGCTCAACTGCTCGCGCGCAACGCCCGGCACGTCGATGCTGAGCGACCAGTGCGCCCCCTCGTCCTTGAACTGCGTGGCGCCCTGGCGGGCGACGGTCAGCGCGTCGTCCAGAAAGCGGTCGAGCGAGCGGAGGGCGGGGCCGTAGACCGAGCGGCGGCTGGCGGGGGTGGTGGCGGTAAAGATCATGCGGTGCTCCTTTGGGGTAGATGATGGGCGGCGGGCCGGGTTGGCCACCGTCGCTTGATGCCTCAGTTGCGCATGGCCGGCGCCATTTCAAGCGCTGCCGGCGTCACATAAATGAGCGCGGCCGGCGCTTGAAATCAAGGCCGTGCGCCCCATGACCGCGCCGTCACGCGGGCGCGTTACCATCGTGCGCTGTTTTTGGAAGTGTTTTTCACCGGATGGATTTTTTCGTTTTGTCGCGACGCCTGCTGCCACTGGCGGCGTCGCTGCTGCTGGCGGGCTGTGCCGGCCTGGCCAGCTCACCCGTGCCGCTGGGCGACTACCAGCTGGAAGCCTTCAACGCCGACACCTTCGTGCGTCACTACGTGGCGCCACCGGCGCGCACCTGCGAGGCGGCGCGCCGCGCGTTGCTGAGCCAGGGCTACATCGTGACCGACGCCACGGCCGACAAGGTGATCGCGCGCAAGTACTTTCAGCCGCGCGCCGAACACCACGTGCAGCTTGAATTTCGCGTCGTCTGCGCGCGTGAAAGCGGCGATGCCGACGCCACCGTGGCCTTTGCCAGCGGACTGAAGGAGCAGTACGTGGTGCGCAAGGTCAAGGAGTCGGCGTCGCTGGGCGTGGGCGGCATCGGCTCGCTGTCGCTGCCGGTCGAGGGCAGCCTCGATTCGATGGTCAAGGTGTCGAGCGAGACGGTGGACGACGCCACGCTGTATCAGCGCTTTTTTGAACTGCTCGGCCAGTACCTGGACCGCTCCGTCGCGCCCGAGGCGGTGCCGGCGGCAGCGTCCTGATGTTTCAATCTTTTTCGGCTCCGGCGCAAGCCCAGCATGCGCGAGCAGCTCTATTTTCAGGAGTAATTGATGGCTTCTTCCGTTCGTCGCGCCTTGCTGCGCAGTCTGCTGGCAGGTCTGGCCACGGCGTCGCTGGGTGCGCGTGCCCAGGGTGCCGACGCCGGGCCCGTGAAGCTGGCGCTGATCGAGTCGCTCTCGGGCCCGTTCGCCAACACGGGCGAGGCGGTGTACCGCAACCTGGCGTGGGCGATCGAGCGCGTCAACGCGCGCGGCGGCGTGGCGACGGCGCGCGGGCGCCGGCTGCTGCAGCTCGACCGTTTCGACAACAAGGGGCAGGTCGAAGAATCGCTGTCGATGCTGCGCGCGGCGGTCGATGGCGGCGCGCAGTTTGTGCTGCAGGGCAACAGCTCGTCGGTGGCCGCGGCGCTGATCGACGCCATCAATAAGCACAACCAGCGCACGCCCGAGCAGCGCGTGGTGTTCCTCAACTATTCGGCGGTCGATCCGATCCTGACCAACGAGCTGTGCAGCTTTTGGCACTTTCGCTTCGACGCGCACGCCGACATGCGCATGGCGGCGCTGATGCAGTTGATCCAGCACGACGCGCAGCTCAAGGGCATGTACCTGATCGGCCAGGACTACAGCTTTGGCCAGGCGGTGTTGCGCGAGGCGCGGCGCCAGTTGGCCGAGCAGCGGCCCGACGTGGCTATCGTGGGCGAAGAACTGCACCCCATCGGCCGCGTGAAGGACTTCATGCCCTACGCGGCCAAGATCAAGGCCTCGGGCGCGCAGGCGGTGCTGACGGGCAACTGGGGCAACGATTTGACGCTGCTCGTCAAGGCCGCGCGCGACGCCGGCTTTGGCGGCCGCTTCTACACCTTCTACGGCAACGCGCTGGGCGCGCCGGCGGCGATTGGCGAAGCGGGCGTGGGCAAGGTGGTGGCGGTGGCCGACTGGCTGCCCAACGTGCCGACGCCTGAAAGCGCGGCGTTTTACCGCAGCTTCCGCGAGCGCTTCCCGCGGCCGCAGGAGGACTACGTCCACATGCGCATGCAGCTGATGATCGAGGCGCTGGCGCAGGCCATCGAGCGCGCGGGCGGCAGCGACCCGCTGCAGGTGGCGCGCCAGCTGGAGCGCGCCGACGTCACGCTGGCCGGCCAGCGCGGGCGCATGCGCGCGGCCGATCACCAGTTTCAGCAGCAGCTGGCCGTGGGCGTGATGGAGCGCCAGGGCACGCCCGGCGTGCCGTTCGATGTCGAAGGCTCCGGTTATGGCTTTCGCGTGGTGCGCCAGATCGAGCCCGACAGCGCGGCCATGCCGCACAGCTGCAAGATGGCGCGGCCGGGTTGATGGCGTGCGGCCATCAACCGTCTTGCTTCTGAAAATATAGCTGACCGCGCTTGCTGGACAAGCGCTGGAGGCTTATTTTTCTTCAGACGACCGCGTTGGCGGTGGTGCGCTGGCGGGCGAGGCGTTTCGCGGCTGCAGCGCGGGTGGCAGCTGCTGGCCGGCCTGGCGGCCGCGGAACAGCGCCGCGCGCGCCAGCAGCGCGGTGGTGATCGGCACCGTGATCGAAAGCAGGATGATGATCAGCCACACGTGCAGTTCCGGCCCGTGGGCCAGGGCCGAGAAGTAGATGATCGACGCCAGGCTGACGCACCACGAGCCCCACACGAACACCAGCGCCGGCGGGTGCATGCGCTGAAAGAAATCCTTCAGCCGCACCAGCCCCCATGCGGCGGCCAGCACGAACACGGCGCTGCACACCAGCAGCGCGGCGACGATGGCTTCGATCCAGAGGGGCAGGGGTTCCGGCGTCATGAGTGCTCCTCAGCGGCCTCCTTCAGGCCGGATGGGTTCGACCGGTCGGGTGGTCGGCCGCACGATCGCATTCGCGGCCCGATCCCCGCTGCGCGGGGCCCCTCGTGCTTCGCTCATTCGCGCGGCCTCCGGACGGAAGCGATGTGCGACAAATTTGGTGGTCGGCCGCTCGATCGAATTCGCGGCCCGATCCCCGCTGCGCGGGGCCCCTCGTGCTTCGCTCATTCGATCACCTCGCCGCGCAAAAGAAACTTCGCCATCGCCGCCGTGCTGACGAAGCCGAACAGCGCGATCAGCAGCGCCGCCTCGAAGTACATGCTGCTGGTGTAGCGGATGCCGATCACCAGCGCGACCAGCATGCCGATGACGTAGATGGCGTCGATGGCCAGCACGCGGTCTTGCGCCGAGGGGCCGCGCAGCATGCGCCACAGCATCAGCAAGATGGCCAGGCCGTACAACCACAAGGTCAGCGTGATGGCGCCGGACAGCAGCGGGCTCATGATTCAAAGATCTCCATCAAGGGCCTTTCGTACGCGCGCTTGTAGTGTTCGATGAAGGCCTCCGTGTCGGGCGCGTCCCACACGTGCAGCAGCAGGCTGCTGCCGTCGCGGGCCAGCTCGCACCACACGGTGCCCGGCACCACGGTGGTGATCATGGCCAGCGCGGCCAACGCGGTGGGGTCGCGCAGGTCGAGCGGGATGACGACGAAGCGGCTGTTCGGCGGCTGCACGCGACTCTTGACCAGGGTCCAGAACACGTCCAGGCTGGAGCGGATCACGTCCACCCCCACGACGCCGATCAAGCGCAGCACCACCAGCGGGTGGCGAATGCGCGGGCGCGCCGGACGCAGCGGCGCCAGCAACGCCGGCGCGGCGACGCCAAACAACACCGCCAGCAGGATCTGCCCCAGGCTGAGCGAACGGTTGAGCACCAGCCACATGCAGATCAGGGCCGCCGTCAGCAGCGGTGCGGGCAGCAGGCGCTTCATCGGCGCAGGCCTCCTTCGCCGGTGGTGTGGGGCGAGGGCAGGGGCTTGGTCGACACCACGCTGCCGATGTATTCGCGCGGGTCGTGCAGGCTGCGCGCGGTGGCGTTGGCGTAGCGCAGCACGGCGTCGGCCTGCCACACCAGCGCGCCGATGAGCAGCAGCAGCATGGCGATGGGCACGGTCTCGATGATGCGCAGGCGCGGCACCGCGCGACCCTGCGGCGCCCAGAAGTAGCGCACCCCGGCGCGCGACATGGCGATGGTGGTCAGCAACCCGCCCACCACCAGCAGCGCCAGCAGCGCCCAGGCCGCCAGCGACACCGGCGCCTGTTCGCCAAAGCCACCCGGGTTGAGCAGCGCCGACAGCATGACCACCTTGCCGACGAAGCCCGCCATGGGCGGCAGGCCGGCGATGGTCAGCGCGCAGACGA
>RRZT011901416.1_pt1 | contig 10828 bp, 6 predicted proteins | sample 2165551 | NCBI WGS metagenome assembly RRZT01 (sample SAMN10456910, study PRJNA506462) | wastewater metagenome | biome: wastewater; feature: sludge; material: wastewater sludge; isolation source: wastewater sludge with Escherichia coli K12::gfp cells carrying plasmid... | place: USA: Moscow, Idaho ...
TGCGACAAACCGCCATCCAGCGCGGTTTTCAGCGCCTTATAGGCATCGTCGCCCTCTTCAAACGACAAATCATCGCAAAACACAATAAATTTTTCCGGCCGCGCCGCCAGCAAACCCAGCAAATACGGCAGCCCCACCAAATCGCTTTTATCCACCTCCACCAAGCGCAGCCCCGCATCGGCGTATTCATGCAACAAGGCCTTCACCAATGAAGACTTGCCGGTGCCGCGCGCGCCGGTCATCAACACATTATTGGCCGGGCGACCCTGCAAAAACTGCTCGGTATTGCGCACCAGCCGCTGCATTTGCCCATCCACCGCCGCCAAACGGCTCAGGCCGAAGGTGTGCGGCCGCGGCAGGCTTTCGAGCACACCCTTATGGCCGATGCGCTGCCAGCGGTAGGCCAGTGCACGCCAATCGGGCTCGGTTTGCTCCGGCGGCAGCCACGCATCCAGCCGCCGCAACACCGAGGCTGCCTGTTGCAAAAAACGTTTTAATTTCATTATTTATCCGTTTCTATAGTGGAATGAAGAATAAAGTGATACAAGGCGCGAAGCCGCAGACAGTACAGCTAGTACGAGACAGAGTTTGTTGGTGCGTCTGCGCCTTACAAAGTCGTTCGCTTTGCGCTAAGGCACAGCAACGCCGTAGCACTTTGTTATGCATTTCACTATATTGGTATGTAAAACCACTGCTTCAACGGCTCTATAAGGCTGCCTGAACAGCATTTATGATTAGTGCAAGCGCACTTTTACCACACCCCGCTTTGGCCGCATGCGCAAATCTGCTATTGTACGTTTCTTTCGCCCTTTTTTAACCGCCATCATGACCACGCTCAAGCATCCTTTCCGCAAAACCACCTACCGCCTGCTCGGCGGCTTGGCCTTAGGCAGCAGCAGCCTAGCCGTCGCCAACGACGCCGCCTTGCAATGCACCCTGCTCAACAACAACGCCGCCCGCTTGGCCTGCTTCGATACCGTTTACGCCACCCATTTTCCGCCTGCCGCCCCCCTGCCCGCAGCGCAAAACGCCAAACCGGCACTGGATTTGGTACAAACCGTGAACAGCAGCATTGAAAACAAAGAAGCCACCCCGGTATTGAGCACCGCGCAAGTGGTGCCCAGCCCCACCTTGGCCGCGGCAGCCGAAGCCTACACGCCCTTAAGCAAGCTTTTCGATCTGGATCAAAACGACCCCGGCGGCATCCTCACCGTGCGTGCCCATCACCCCATGTATTTGCTGCCCGGCTGGTTTAACAGCAATCCGAACTACCGCATGCAAAGCCCCACCCAAGCCTTGGTCACCAACACCCCGGACGAGCAGAAAAAAATCGAAGCCAAAATGCAGATTTCGTTTAAAACCAAAATTGCGCAAGATTTGTTTAAAACCCGCGCCGATTTATGGTTTGGCTACACCCAGCAAGCACACTGGCAAGTATACAACGGCTTTACCTCCGCGCCGTTTCGCAACACCGACTACGCCCCCGAAATTTTCCTAACCCAGCCGGTAAAAGCCGATCTGCCCGGCGATGGCCGCCTGCGCATGCTCGGCGTGGGCGCCATCCACCAATCCAACGGCAAATCCGACCCGCTGAGCCGCTCGTGGAACCGCATCTACGGCATGGCCGGCATGGAGTGGGGCAAGCTCACCGTGATGCCGCGCGTGTGGTGGCGCATCCCCGAAAAAGCCAGCGACGACAACAACCCCGACATCAACCGCTACTTAGGCTACGGCGACGTGCGCCTACAATACCGCTTCGACAACAGCCAAACCCTCGGCAGCACCCTGCGCCTCAACCCCAAATCGGGCAAAGGCAGCATGCAACTGGACTACACCTTCCCCGTGGCGGGCAAACTCAAAGGCTATGTGCAAGGCTTTTACGGCTACGGCGAAAGCCTGCTCGACTACAACCACAAACACCGCAGCATCGGCATCGGCCTGATGATGAACGATTGGGATGGTTTTTAAATATAAAAAACCACACTATCGGGATGGATGCCGTTTACCGCAAGGCAATCACAAAGAAAAACCATCAACACCGATCACAGCCACTAATAAATAACCCCTTGCCATTGCAAGGGGTTTTGTTTAGCGGTTCAGTTGGCTTACCGATTTATTCATATTGCCATACGAACTCGCCGTGCCATTGGCAAACGGGTGCTGACTAAACCTATAGTGAAATGCATAAAAAAGTGCTACGGCGTTGGCTCGCCTTGCCGTACGTGTGTACTGTCTGCGGCTCGCCGCCTTGTATCACTTTATTCTTCATTCCACTATATTACCAATTCCCGCCAACAGATTATTCAAGGCATTACTGAAAAGCGCGCTCAAAGCCGTTTGGCGGTTACGCCTCATCCTCCATCCGCGCCATGGCCTGTACATACACCGCATTTTTATCACGCTTGCCCACCGCCACCACCGTTACCGTAATCAAGCCGTCGTCCACCTTATAAACCAACCGAAACCCCACTTGGCGCAACTTGATTTTGTAAGCATTCTGTATGCCGCGCAACGCCGCCGCAGGCACATGCGGATGCGCCAGCCGCTCGGCCAGCTTGTGTTTAAATTGCGTTTTGATGCTGCCGTCCAGCTTCGCCCACTCCCGCAAAGCCGATGGTAGAAAGGCTAATTTATAAGTCATCCAATGCCACCATTACGGCCGTTTCCCCCATACGTTCCTGCACCAGCTTGGCATCCTCCAAGTCTTCCAGATAAGCCAGCAAAGCCTGATAGCGCTGCGCCGAAATCAGATAAGCCTCAGGCTTATTGTGGTTCAACACCGCCACCGCACCATCTGCCTGTGCCATAATGGCCGCAAAATTGCGCTTTAATTCCGTTACGCTTACCGCATAATCCGCCAATACCGCTTCCATAATCGCCACCTCCTAAAAAGATGCTTTATTTTATATCTAATAAAGCATCTTTATCAATACTTAATTTACTCCAGCATTTGCTCACACAGCCGCTGCAAAGTTTCTCGCCGTTTCTGCAAACGCACCTGTTAGTTGTATGTATAGTGGAATGAAGAATAAAGTGATACAAGGCGCGAAGCCGCAGTACAAGTAGTACGGAACAGAGTTTGTTGGCGCTTTTAGCGCCTTACAAAATCGTTCTCTTCGAGCTAAGGCACAGCAACGCCGTAGCACTTTGTTATGCATTTCACTATATCGCTGAAAAATTGATAGGCAGAGCTAACCGGCAAGCTGCGATTAATTCATAACGTGAAAGATTTTTTGACGAGCACGCCAAGGTTAAGTCATTCTATTGGATTGACTTATTCGGCAAGCAGCGGAAAGTTGTCGTGAACGAAGTTAGCAACCAAAGCTTGGACGCAGGCATCTGGCGGCTGAGTTGGGCGTTTAGGGAGGTGCGGAATTAAATAGACATTTTTGCAACAGGCACCTAGGGAGGTACTAAAAAACCGCTAAAATTAAAAAAGCCCTTGAAAAACAAGGGCTTTTTTAAAATTTTGGCGGAAGCGGTGAGATTCGAACTCACGGAGGGCTCACACCCTCGACGGTTTTCAAGACCGTTGCATTAAACCGCTCTGCCACGCTTCCGTCTTTGAAGATGCGCATATTAGCCAAGTTTGGCCGCTTTGCCAAGTGTTTTTTATGCGTTTGCCTATCTTCTAGGCTGCCTGAAAAGCAAGCGTTTCATTTTATTTGCTTTGTTCCGGGCGCAAGAATACCCATTCGTTTTCGCTGGAGGCGGCGGCGTTGAAGGCATAGCCTTCGGCATCAAAGGCCTGCAATTGCTGCGCTTCTTGCAAGCCGTGTTTGGCAGCATAGCGCACCATCAGCCCGCGCGCGCGTTTGGCATAAAAGCTGATGATTTTATATTGGCCGTTTTTCTCGTCTTTAAACACCGGCGTAATCACCCGCGCGGGCAATTTGGCGGTGTGCACCGATTTGAAATACTCTTGCGAAGCCAGGTTAATCAGCACCTTGCTGCCTTGCTCTGCCATCATTTTGGCCAGCAATTCAGTGATGCGTTCGCCCCAAAAAGCGTATAAATCTTTGCCGCGCGGATTGGCCAAGCGTGTACCCATTTCCAAACGATAGGGCTGAATCAAATCCAGTGGCCGCAGCAGGCCATACAGGCCGGACAATAAGGCCACATGGGTTTGCATATAATCCACCGCGGTTTCAGGCAGCGTGTGCGCATCCAAACCGGCGTAAACATCGCCGTTAAACAAATACACCGCCTGTTTGGCATTGTCTAACGTAAACGGCGGCTGCCAATTATCGTTGCGCTCGGTATTGAGCAGGGCGATTTTGTCCGACACGCCCATCAGCTTGGCCATGTCTTGCGGCGCCAACTGGCGCAGCACCGGCATCAATGCCTCGGCCTGGCTCAGCAATCGCGGCTGGCTGTGGCGCGTAAGCGGCGCATCGGCGGCTTCGTTTAGATTTTTGGCGGGCGACAACACAAAATACATGCTTCATTCCTTTTTTAATATTGCGCTGAGTTTCAGGCTGCCTGAAACCTTTACATTCGCATTATGGCTGTAATGCGGCCATTTTGCCATGCCGCTGCACGCCGCGCATCGGCATTGCTTTTGCAAATCGGCCAAATAGCTTTTTACTATACCAACAAAAACAAGCAATTAAATTTGACTTATCGCAACGTTAACCCAGCTTAACAATCATACACTGGCGCCACCCTTTCACTACCTGTTAATAGGGAAACACCATGAAAAACCATAAAACCCATTACCCATTATCGCTGGCTGTATTACTCACCTTGGGTTTGAGTGCCTGTTCCGACCAAGCGGCCGCGCCGGCCAAAACCGAACCCGCGGCTTCTGCCGCCTCGGCAGCACCGGCTACCGCCAGCCAAGCCGCCGCACCGGCCGGGCCGGATGGCGACTTACTCAAAGCCGCCCGCGGTATTTTCCAACCCCTGCCCACGCAGGCCGAAGTGAATGCCAAACACCCGGTAACGGATGCGCAAATCGCGCTGGGCCACAAACTCTATCTAGACAACCGCCTGTCTAAAAACGGCAACCAAAGCTGTAACACCTGCCACAACTTGGCACGCGGCGGCGTAGACAACCTCTCCTTCAGCCCCGGCAGCGAATTTGAAATGGGCGGCCGCAACTCACCCACCGTGCTCAATGCCGCACTGCAAACCAGCCAATTTTGGGACGGCCGCGCTAAAGACCTGAAAGAACAAGCCGGCGGCCCCTTGCTCAATCCCGTGGAAATGGGCTTGCCCAACGAGCAAGCGGCGGTGGATATTCTGAAATCCATTCCCGCCTATGTAGACGAATTTGCCGCTGCGTTCCCAGATAAAGCGGTGAGTTTCGACAACATCACCACCGCCATCGCCGCCTTTGAGCAAACCCTGCTCACCCCTTCGCCGTGGGACGATTATCTTAACGGCAACATCAACGCGCTCACCGAACAGCAGCGCGGCGGCCTGAAGAAGTTTATGGACAACGGCTGTATCGCCTGCCATAACGGCGTGAACTTGGGCGGCAATTCCTTCCAGAAATTCGGCCTGGTAGACGGCCCTTATTGGAAATTCACCGGCAGCAAAGCCCAAGATGAAGGCCGCTTCCAAGTAACCCAAGCCGAAAGCGATAAATTTGTGTTCCGCGTGCCCGATTTGCGCAATGTGGCCAACACCTATCCCTACTTCCACGACGGCAGCATCTGGAGCCTGGAAAAAGCAGTGGAAATCATGGGGCAGGCACAGCTGGGCAAACAACTGCCGCCGGAAGACATCAAAGACATCACCGCCTTCTTGCAAGCCACCTCCGGCACCCTGTCTGAGCAAGCGCGCCTGATGCCGCAATTGCCTGTAAGCGGCCCCGATACGCCGAAACCGGCTTTAAGCAAAACCCAATAAGCACGATGTTTATTGCCATTAACCGGACGCTTGGCGTCCGGTTTTTTTTTGAAGTGATGGGTACGGTAAAGGCTGCCTGAAAACCCTTTTCAGGCAGCCTTTACCAATTCTAAAAAATAACCTTAAATTAAAATACGTAAAATACGGCATAGGATGCGCCTTGGCGCATCGGTTTTCGCGATTTTGAGGCTTGATGCGCCAAGGCGCATCCTATGAGCTCTTAAAGAAAAATTGATACAGAGCGGAGAATCGCACCAGCGTAGGTTGGGTTGCCAAACCCAACATTGCAAACAGCTTGTAGATTTTGTTGGGTTTACAACCCAACCTACCGTTCTGCTCGACCTACAAGGCGGGCTGAAGTTTTATGCGTTGATATCAAACCACAAATAGCCGCAATAAACCTTCAAATGAATTACAGGCGCCAGTGTGGGAATCCGACCCGTGATTTATCGGGAACGGAAATACCCAGCGGGGTCAATATCTCGGCCAAGTCCGATAAATAAGCGATTTCTTGGCCGTGTTCATCTTCTGCCAGCTCCAATGAAATTTCGATGCTGTGCGGGAAATCATCGTAGCTGGTGAGCAAGGCATGGCGGCCTGAAGCCAATTGCAGCAAAAATTGCCTGGCCGCATGGGGCGCAGTATGTGTTGCTTTAACCCGGTGCGGTGATGCGGAAAACAGCTCTGCGGCCTTGCTGAAAGAAGTATTTTCGATATGGCAAGGATAAAAATCAAGCCGATGGTGCCGATTCAGCAGCGGTTGCCAGATTGAGCGCTGGAGGGTGTTCATAATAAAGTTGGGTGGCCGAATTGTTACGGTTGGAAGTATCAAAATATCAAAAAACGGCAACGGTATAAATTTTACGCCAGTAGCCGTTGGTCGGGCATTATGCCAATCCTAAAAAATAAGCTAACAACACAAAAACCATAAAATATCTCAAGCGGCCTTGTAGGGGCCTACAAAGCTACCTGAATTTGTGCGTTTAACGTGATGTGCCAAGCATTCTATGCAATATCTTGAATTTTTTAATTTAAGGTTATTTTTTAGAATGGGTGTTACTACCCGACCGACAAACTGCTTGCTGGAACACCTAAATAGATTGCCTAATCCAGTTCGGCAATCACAGTTTTGCGTTTCAGGCAGCCTTTTATATAGTGAATTAACTGAATCAAGACAAGGCGGAACTGATTTACTTGGTGCTTTAGCACCGTACAAAATCATTCTCTTCGAGCTAAAGCGAGGCAACGCAGTATTGGTTCAAATTTAATTCACGATAACGAGCATCAACCGTAAATCGGCCATCAATCCCGCCCCACAATGCTATTTCCCCTGCAATTGCCGCAACACGGTTTTGATGGTTTTTATCCGGGTGTCGACTTCTTCCATCACCGCGCTAACGCGCAGTTTTTCCGGCCCGGCGAGGCGGTAGTTTTTGTTGTTTTGCATCAGCAAAATAATCTCGGCCGGGTCGATTTTGTGGTTTTTGCCGAAGGCGATGGTGAGCGCTTCGGTGGTGGCGTCGATGGCATCTATGCCCATTTCCTTGGCCAATAGGCGCAGGCGGTGGCTTTCGATCAGGGTTTTTACCGGCTGCTCGGGCAGGCCGAAGCGGTCGATTAATTCTTCGTGTACGGTGTTGATTTGCGCTTCGGTTTCGCAGGTAGCCAGCCGTTTATACAGCACCAGGCGCTCGTGGATGTCGGGGCAGTAGCTTTCCGGCAGCAAAGCGGGGCTGTGCAGTTTGATGTCTGTGGTTACGCCCAAGGGGGCATCCAAATCCGGCACGCGGCCTTTTTTGAGGTCGCGCACGGCTTGTTTGAGCATTTCGGTGTAGAGGGTAAAGCCCACTTGCACCATTTCGCCGCTTTGGCCTTCGCCCAAAATTTCACCGGCACCACGGATTTCCAAGTCTTGCATGGCCAAGGTGAAGCCTGCGCCCAAGTCGTCGGCAGCGGCAATGGCATCCAGCCGTTTTTCGGCGTCTTTGGTGATGAATTCGGGGGTGAGCAAATAGGCATAGGCCTGATGATGGCTGCGCCCCACGCGCCCGCGCAGTTGGTGTAATTGCGCCAAGCCGAATTTATCGGCGCGGTTGATGATGATGGTGTTGGCATTGGGGATGTCGATGCCGGTTTCAATGATGGTGGAGCACAGCAGCACGTTGAAGCGCTGTTGCAAGAAGTCGCGCATCACTTGCTCCAGCTCGCGCTCACGCAATTGGCCGTGCGCCACGCCGATGCGGGCTTCCGGCAGCAATTCGGCCAGCCGCTCATGCATGTTTTCGATGGTGTCCACTTCGTTGTGCAGGAAAAACACTTGGCCGCCGCGCTTAAGCTCGCGCAACATGGCCTCGCGAATGGTGGCTTCGCTAAAGGGTTTGACAAAGGTTTTTACCGCCAAGCGGCGGCTGGGCGCGGTGGTGATTAATGAAAAATCGCGCAGGCCTTCCAGCGCCATGCTCAGGGTGCGCGGAATCGGGGTGGCGGTGAGGGTGAGCACGTCCACATTGGCACGCAAGCGCTTGAGCTGCTCTTTTTGGCGCACGCCGAAGCGGTGTTCTTCGTCGATAATCACCAAGCCCAGATTGTGAAATTCGATGTCCGGCTGCACCAGTTTGTGGGTGCCAATCACAATATCCACAGTGCCGCTGGCCATGCCCGCCAGTGCGGCTTTGGTTTCTTTGCTGCTGTTAAAGCGCGATAGCTGCGCCACTTTCACCGGAAAATCGGCAAAGCGGTCGGCAAAGTTTTGTGCGTGCTGCTCCACCAGCAAGGTGGTGGGCGCCAGCACGCACACTTGTTTGCCGCCCATTACCGCCACAAAAGCAGCACGCAGCGCCACTTCGGTTTTGCCAAAGCCCACATCGCCGCAAATCAGGCGGTCCATCGGCTTGCCGTGGGTGAGGTCTTTGAGTACGGCGCCAATGGCGGCGGCTTGGTCTTCGGTTTCTTCGTAGCCGAAGCCGTCGGCAAAGGCTTGGTAATCCAATTCGTTTAAGTCGAACTGATGGCCTTGTTGGGCGGCGCGCTGGGCGTAGAGATTGAGCAGCTCGGCGGCGGTGTCGCGGGCTTTTTCGGCGGCGCGGCGTTTGGCTTTGTGCCAAGCGCCGTGGCCAAGCTTGTGCAAGTGTACGTTTTCATGCGCGGCACCGGCGTAGCGGCTGATTAAATGCAGCTGCGACACTGGCACATACAGCTGCGCCGCATCGGCGTATTCCAGCAACATCATTTCATTGTCGCCTTCGCCCAAATCCAGATTCACCAGCCCCATATAGCGGCCGATGCCGTGCTCTTCGTGCACCACCGGGTCGCCGATATTGATTTCAGCCAAGTCGCGCAACATGCTGTCGGACACGGCGGCGTGTTTGCGGCGGGCTTTGTGGCGGCTGCGGGCCACGTATTGATAAAGGTCGGCCTCGGTAATCACCGCCAGCCCGCGTTCAGGCTGCCTGAAACCAAAGGCCAGCGGCGCCACGGTAAGGCACAGGGGCGCGTCGCTGTGCAAAAAAGCCTGCCAGTCGGCCACGGCGGCCAGATTCAAACCGTGCTGCTGCATAAAGCCCTGCATGGTTTCGCGCCGCCCCAGGCTTTCGGCGCACAACAGCACGCGGCCGTTAAAGGCTGCCTGAAAACGCTGCAAAGCGGCCAGCGGCGCTTCGGCATGGCGGTTTACCGCCACATCGGGCAGATTGTGGGCGCTGTCGGCCGACCATTGCGGCCACACTTGCGCATAGGGCTTAATCAGGCCGCCGAATTGGTCTTCCGACAAATACAAATGCGGCGGCGGCAGCGGTGGGTAGGTTTCGTCGCCCTGCGCCATGGCAAAGCGGCTTTTCACTTCTTGCCAGAAACGCGCCGCTTCGGCGTGCACATCGCCCAAGCACACCAGCAAGGCATCGCTGCCGATGTAGTCAAACAAGGTGGCGCACGGTGTTTCAAAAAACAGCGGCAGATAATACTCTACCCCGGCACCGAAATGGCCGTTAGACACGGCTTTATAGACGGTGGCGCGGGCGGCATCGGCGGCGATTTCTTCGCGGAAACGGGCGCGGAAGATTTTTTGGGCGTCGGCATCGGTGGGGAATTCGTGCGCGGGCAACAGGCGGATTTCTGCCACCGGCGCCAGGGTGCGCTGGCTGTCGGCATCGAAGGTTTTGATGCTGTCGATTTCATTGTCGAACATATCCAGCCGAAACGGCGTGCTGCTGCCGCTGGGGAAAATATCCAAAATACCGCCGCGCATGGCAAATTCACCGGCGGCCACCACATGGGTAACATGGCTGTAGCCCGCTTCGATCAAATTGTGTTTGAGCGCATCGGTATCCAGCGTTTGCCCGCGCTTGAGCCAAAAAGTGCGCCCCAGCATAAAGGCGGGCGGCACCACCCGCTGCATGGCGGTGGCCACCGGCACCAGCAATACATCTACTTGGCCGTTTTTGAGCTGCCATAAGGCCGCCAGCCGCTCCGACACCAAATCCTGATGCGGCGAAAAGCGCTCGTAAGGCAGGGTTTCCCAATCGGGGAAAAACAGCACGTTTTGCTGCGGCGCAAAAAACTGCCACGCTGCCTGCACGCGCAAAGCCTGCTCGGCGTCGGTGGTGAAAATGATTTTCGGCTGCTTGAGCGGCAGGTATTCGGCCAGCAGCAAAGGCAGGCTGCCCGGCGATAAATCGGGCCAAACGGTTTTTTGGGCGGGCGCGGGGATGGGGAAAGTCATGTTTTTGGCAATGGGCGGGGCTGAGAGAAAAAGAGAGGCAATATGCTAACTTAGCAGCAGGCAATGGATTGCCGAATCCAGTTCGGCAATGACGGGTTTAACGTTTCAGGCAGCCTTCATCAATGTATCGCACCTGCGCTAAGCAGGTGCGATGGGCTGCAGCGTGAAGATTTCAGGCAGCCCGTAGGTCGGATTCTTGAATCCGACGCTTGTTCGCAGAACAAGGCACACACATTGCTTTGGCCGATGGCCAAA